>Ga0209591_10002645_pt1 | contig 21361 bp, 14 predicted proteins | sample MAT01_FD_187207 | JGI IMG/M metagenome (GOLD analysis project Ga0209591, IMG submission 187207) | Freshwater microbial communities from Lake Fryxell liftoff mats and glacier meltwater in Antarctica - MAT-01 (SPAdes) (version 2) | ecosystem: Environmental > Aquatic > Freshwater > Ice > Liftoff... | reverse complement strand
GTCAATGCCACTGAAAGAGCGAGTTTTTGAGTGTCAGAATTGCAGTATAGCAATTAATCGCGACTTGAATGCCGCGATTAATTTGGCTCGTCAATCTGGTATTAGTAAGACCAGTTCGGTCTGAAGTGACGCCTGTGGACAAGTAGGATCTGACTCCCTTGGTGGAAGCAGGAAGTGAACATTAAATCTGCCATGAGTAGGTTTGAGTAGGTTTCATAGAACGGTGTAGAATAATCACCACGTATCAACCCGTCGAGGTTCAAGCGCTAAAATAGTTCAGATCAGCACGCTTGCCCAAAGGCGTCAGGAACCCTTATGCAAAACTCTGTGCCAAAACACTACTTGTGGGCTGTAGGTGAAGGGATCAAAGCTTCTAAGCCAGGCGATCTAATTTCGGGTCGCTATTTGGTCAAGCGCGATCGACTTCTTGTCGATACTCAACCCGAACAGTTGCCGGAACTTCCCGAAGATATTCCGAGTACGATCGCTCCTTATCTAAGATTGTTTGCCTATCAGTTGCACGTGCCTCAAGTATACGGCCTGATATCGTCTGCGACGAGCAAACTCCCGGGAGATATCTGGCTGCTGGAAAACGGGCCTATTTTGAAGGTGACGGAATCTTTAATGCCGGAATTGGCGGACTCCTGGAAAGGAGCCGCGGCGATGCGACAGCTCAATTGGCTGTGGCAAATTGCTCAGTTGTGGCAGCCTTGTATCGCTCAGGGCGTGGCTTCGACGATGCTGACACCGGAACTGCTGCGCGTGGAAGGGCAATTAGTCCGGTTTCTGGAATTGCAGCCCGATCACAAACCTCCTAGTTTGTCGCAGTTGGGCAAATTGTGGCAGCAATGGCTGGAAGATGCTCACCCGACGATTGCCAATTTTTTGCGGCAACTTTGCCAGCAAATGGTGGCCGGTCAAGTGCGCAACGGTGAACAACTGATGGGCCAGTTGGATAAAGCTCTGGCAAAATGCGGTCGATCGTACGATCGTACCGTGGAAATTGCCACGGGCACGGATGTGGGCCGAGCGCGGGCTCACAACGAAGATGCTTGTTATCCGCCCAGCGGTACGGTATTCGCCGGACAACCAGGCTCGTCGGCTTGTGCGATCGTCTGTGACGGTATCGGCGGACAAGACGGCGGCGAAGTCGCTTCGGAAGAAGCGATTGCTGTGCTGTGCGACAAGTTGCAGCAAATGCCTCTACATCAAGCTAATTGGGACCCCAAAAGCTTGACTTCCAAGCTGGAACGGGCTGCTTGTGCTGCTAACGACAAGATAGCCGATCGCAACGACACGGAACACCGCCAAGGCCGCCAGCGGATGGGAACTACGCTAGTTATGGCTTTAGCACACATTCACGAGCTCTATGTCGCCCACGTCGGAGACAGTCGGGCTTACTGGATTACCCGCACCGGCTGCTATCAAGTTACTCTCGACGACGATGTGGCTTGTCGCGAGGTGCGTTTGGGCTATTCGCTTTACCGGGATGCTTTGGAACAAGTAGCCGCTGGAGCTCTGATTCAAGCTTTGGGCATTACTTCTTCCAACACTCTGCACCCGACTGTGCAGCGTTTTCCGGTGGATGAGGATTGCGTTTTGCTGCTGTGTTCGGACGGTTTGAGCGATAAAGACCGGGTTGAGGAATGTTGGGAAACCGAGATTTTGCCAATCCTCGACGGTAGCATTGATGTGGCGAAGGCGCGCGATCGGCTGATCGAGATTGCTAATACTAGAAACGGTCACGATAATGTCACTGTTGCTTTGATTCACTGTCAAGCACACTTGAAGGAAAATGGCAATACTTTCACAGAACTGTCGATCGCACCTTTAGATGTGCCGATCGAACTAATTGCCGACAGCGAGGATATGCCAACCGATTTGACGGATAGCACCAGCCTTGGCGATGCGAACTCTCAACTTAAGACGCAGTTGGTACAGCAGCCGGATCAAGGTAAAAGTCCATTTTTCCTGCTGATCAAAATAGTCTTTTTGTTAGGTTTGGGGGGTGTATTTGCTTATTTTTTCATTCCTCCGGTGGGTCGGGCGATCGATACTGCCGGGGCCTCGATTTTCGGGAAACAGGGTTTAATTAATGCTCGAAGCAAGCCGGATAAAAAAGTTGAATCTGTACCTTCTCCGGTCAAATCTTTAGAAAAAGGCTCGTTTATAGAGATTAAAAGTTCCGGGGCTGGGGAATTGGGAAAAGAGGGCGATACCTTGGATTTACGAGCCACAATCGGTGATTTGACTGTCAAAGGAACAGTCCCTGTGGGCAGCATTTTGCAGGTGACAAAAACAGAAGGTAGTTGGTTGGAATTGAAAGTTTGTTCGATTCCAGAAATAGTCGTATCTACTTCTCCTAAGCCCAAGTCAAATAAAGATTTTTCTACTGTTTCAAAACCTGTACTAAATCCATCTCCTGCTGTGGTAACTCCCTCGCCTTCGCCCACAGTTAATTCAACAGTTGGAGTAGAAATCGCCAAGCTACAAGCAGGAGAAATCGGATGGATTCAAGAACAAGATGCCATTTCTAAGATAGTATCTAACCCAAATCCCAACCTCACTCAACAGGGTAAATGTGTTGTTGCTTCTGACTCAAATCCTAATGCTAATTAATTGATAGCTGATCAATTCCGGCTGCGCTGGAATTGATCAGCTATCACACATTTAAATTGTATATTTAGGGCGGGCGGGACAGCCCACAAGAGTTTATTTTTTTTGATAATTTAAATGCGCGACAGCTTATAAGATGCTTATGCCGCACCTTACCACTACTTGGGGCGGAGTAGACTATGCCCCGCCATATCGTACTTAACCTAATTTCTTAGATAATTCTGCAAGTTTAGTCACCATTTGCGATACGGCTTTATCAACGGCGGCGCTCAAAAGTGTATCCTCATTATTGGTACTGGAACTGCCTCCGATTCCCATTATGGAGACGCTAGAATCACTTTGATCTGCTTCTCCGATTGCTTTGGCGGTGGCCAGAATATCTCCTGAAGCGGTACCGATTAAGCGGACATCAATTTGAACGATGGCTTTAGTTTTTTGCGAACGGCTACCGATTCCCAGAAAACTACCGCCGCCGGATTGTTTGTCAACATTAAACTTGGTAATTGTGCCGATGAGTACGGCATCAACTCCTAATTGTTTGCCAACTTCTGCTGCGGTGCCGGCATCTATCGCACCTGTGTGATTTTGCTGTTTGAGGGCTTGTTCGATTTTACTGCGATCGACTATAGTATAAGTCCCATTGTTCACCAGTTCGTTAATTAGCAATTCGCTGATGCCTTTGGCTGCACCGACTCCCCTGTAGGAGCTATAGTAACTATTGGTAGTGCCGTAGTCGAAGTCCATCACCACAAGGCGTTTTTTTGCAGTAGCTTGGGCTGTTTGGATAGTTTTGGATTGGGTAGTGGCTGGTGTGGCGATCGCGCTTACACAAACACCTGTTAGCATTAGTGCAGCGAGAGAAATGCTGGTCAAACGAGACATAGGAGTTATTTTCATAAATTTTTCCTCACAGTTTTTTTGTTCCGATTCTAGAATAGTTTACAGAACAGGCCGATGTCAGTCAATTTGAGAATCTAGCTTTAAAACTCCATAAAACCCATCAACCAATTAGCCATCGTCGCCCTGCGAGTCTGTCTCGGCCCGAATTCCCCAATTTTATAGCCCTGAAAGCCCAATTTTTCCTTCAGCAACTGCTTATTTTCTGGAATGATCGATCGCGTCAATTTCACCGTCGCAGGCCGAGAATCGATAAAATCCGGCGGTTCAGGATACTCTAGACACCATTCCTCGGCAACATTTGTACTGTTCCACAGCCCAGTCTCTGCATCGCAGCGATAACCGAGATATTGCCAAACTAGCTGATTGACAGCAGCATCATCGATTTCTTCGTTGAGGATGGCCCAAATAGTTTCGTTGTCCAGAGATGGCAATTCAGACATATCTAAAGAGAGAATTGGGAATTGGGAATTGGGAATTGGGAATTGGGAATTGGGAATTGGGAATTGGGAATTGGGAATTGGGAATTGGGAACCCACCCAAAACTCCCATCCCACAAAAAATTAATTATTCAAAATTCCGTCTTTCTTAGCCATCGACAACATCAAATCAATCACCCGGCTAGAATAACCCCACTCGTTGTCGTACCAAGAAATCACTTTAAAAAACTTAGAATTCAGTTCAATTCCTGCCCCAGCATCGAAAATGCTCGATCGCGCGTCGCCCTTAAAATCCGTCGAAACTACCGCATCCTCAGTATATCCGAGAATGCCTTTGAGTTCGCCCTCCGAAGCTTTTTTCATCGCCTCGCAAATTTCTTTATAGCTAGTTTCCTTCGCAGTTTTGAAAGTAAGATCCACTACAGACACATCTGGAGTCGGGACGCGCAAAGCCATCCCCGTCAATTTTCCCTTCAATTCTGGCAACACCAAAGTAACAGCTTTCGCCGCACCAGTCGAAGATGGAATAATATTTTGAGCCGCACCTCGTCCTCCCCGCCAATCTTTAATACTCGGCCCGTCTACAGTAGGTTGAGTAGCTGTCATCGCGTGAACTGTAGTCATTAAACCTTCTTCCAAACCAAAATTATCGTTGATAACTTTGGCAATTGGTGCTAAACAATTGGTAGTACAACTAGCATTAGAAACAACAGTATCTTTAGCAGGGTCAAATTTGTGGTGGTTGACGCCTACTAAATATGTAGCTACTTTTTCAGGGTCTTTTGTTGGTGCTGAAAGTATTACCCGTTTTGCTCCCGCCGTCAAGTGTTTTGATGCGCCTTCAAAATCGGTAAACAATCCCGTAGACTCTACAACATAATCTGCACCGCATTTACCCCACGGCAATTCTGCCGGATTTCTGATTGACGTACAGGGAATAAAATGTCCATCAACCACAATTCCATCTGCTTTGGCTTCAACCTCGCCGTCATAAATGCCGTGGGTGGAGTCGTATTTGAACAGGTAAGCCAGGTTGTCTGGCGGAACTAAGTCATTAATTCCGACAAATTCGATATTGGGGTTTTTGATGCCGGCACGCATGACTAGCCGTCCAATGCGACCAAATCCGTTGATACCAACTTTTAGGATAGCCATGATTTAAACTCCTCTTGAAAATATCTTTATGTCGATCGCAACTTCTGCGTTAAAACTTACCACAGCAACTCATCGGTGCAACTTAATCTTTTTTATATCTTAAGAATTTGATAATTGGGCATTGGGCATTGGGCATTGGGCATTGGCCAAACAGGGAATTGGTAATTGGGAATTGGTAATTGGGAATTGGTAATTGGGAATTGGTAATTGGGAATTGCTAATTGGTAATTGGGAATTGGTAATTGGGAATGACAACAGTCAACAGTCAACAGTCAACAGTCAACAGTCAACAGTCAACTGACAACTGACTTTCTACCCAACACACCTAGTAATTAACAATTCCACCGCATCGGAAATAAAACATGACCCACCAAACTTATTAAGAACTGGTCTAATGTTTGCTGCAACGGCAGATACTTGATCGGGAGAACAAAAAGCCAGCACATAAATGTTATCCACCGTCGTCATTGATGAATCGCGAGAAACATGATCCCTGGTGCTTTTTCCAGCGACACCACGAATCACCGAATAATCTTGGACACCAGCTTTGTCTAAACCATCTAGAATCTTTCCCAGCTCAACTGAATGAGCTATAATCTCTATCCTTTTAACTGAATCCATCATCTCACCTCCAAAACATATTGATTCCGTATAAATACATGGGAATACCTACAATGATGTTAAACGGAAACGTCACTGCTAAGGCCGTTGAAATATAAAGACTTGGGTTAGCTTCGGGAACCGTTAGACGCATAGCTGCTGGTACTGCTATGTATGAAGCACTCGCACACAATACGGAAAATAGTAAAGCGTCTCCCCTTGGCATTCCGATTAATTTCGCAATTAGCAAACCAATTACTGCGTTAACTATCGGAATTAGGATTGCAAAACCGATCAGAAAAACTCCTGCTTCTTGCAAATCTTTAATTCTGCTGGCGGCTACCAGTCCCATATCCAACAAGAAAAAAGTCAGCACTCCATAAAACAAATCTTGAGTAAACGGACTCATAACCTCCCAACCATGTTCTCCTGTCAGTATGCCCATGATTAGGCTACCAATGAGCAGAAATACTGAACTGTTTAGGAAGGCTTCTTGCAGCACTTCTGACCAAACTACCTCGCGTTGTCCTTCTTCGCCACCGAAGACACTCACCAGAATTAGGCCGACTATAATTGCTGGGGATTCCATCAATGCTAGGGCTGCTACCATGTACCCGTTAAAATCAATTCCCAGTTCTGTGAGAAAGGAAGTTGCGGTGATAAATGTTACAGCGCTGATGGAGCCGTAGGTGGCTGCGATTGCCGCTGCATTATAGGAATCTAGTTTAATTTTCAGTATGAAGAAGGTATAAACTGGTACAAGTGCTGACATCAACATCGCTGCCAGAATTGTCAGTGTGACTTGCTGGTTGATGCCACTTTTGGCCAATTCGACGCCGCCTTTAAATCCGATCGCAAATAACAGGTACAGTGAAAACAGTTTGGGGATTGGTGCTGGAATTTCTAAATCAGATTTCAGAAAAACTGCCAGCATTCCCATAAAAAAAGCTAATATGGGTGGATTTAAGAGATTGGACGCTACGAGACTTAAATCCACGATCTGTCACTCCCATTTGTTAGTTTTTTAATATTGCTTCACAAATAATTGTTGCACGAGAATGGATCGATCGGGCGATCCTCTTCGTTGGCGCAGCCCCCGTAGGGGCGGGCTTTAAATCGAGGCGTTTAAATCGAGGCGAACGCTTCGATTTAAACGCTTCGATTTAAACGCTAACGAACTTTTGACCGAGAACCTTAATTGCGCCAAATACGACAAAGGTGCGCACTGCGCACCCTACAACTTTTACAAGCTATTTGTCCCTAACTAAACAACAGCAAAATAAGACTCTAGAGCTTCGGAACCACCAATCAACTTGCCATCGATAAACACTTGTGGCGCACTTGTAGCACCAGTCACAGCCCGGAGCGATTTAGTTGTGATATCGCGGCCCAAGACGATTTCTTCATAATCCAAGCCCTTTTCAGTCAGCATTGCCTTTGCCTTAGCGCAGAAGGGACAGCCGGCTTTGGTAAACAGCGAAACTACATTCGGCTTGACTGCGCTGGAGTTTAGGTAGTGAAGCATCGTATCCGCATCGGACACCTTGAAAGGGTCGCCCGGTTCCTCCGGTTCAATAAACATTTTTTCAACCAAGCCATCTTTGACCACCATCGAATAGCGCCAAGACCGCTTGCCAAAACCTAAATCTGTTTTGTCTACCAGCATTCCCATGCCTTCAGTAAATTCACCGTTACCGTCGGGAATTAACGTCACATTGTCTGCTTCTTGGTCTTTTGCCCATTCGTTCATCACAAAAGTGTCATTCACAGAAATACAGATGATTTCATCTACGCCATTTGCTTTAAAAGTTTTGGCCAATTCGTTGTAACCCGGGAGGTGCGTTGACGAACAAGTGGGAGTAAATGCTCCCGGTAGCGAGAACACAGCTACGGTTTTGCCTGCAAACAAATCATCCGTGGTGACATCCACCCACTCGTTATCTTTGCGGGTGCGAAATGTGACTTTGGGTACTCTTTGACCTTCATGGTTCGTCAGCATGATTTTGAATCCTTGAGTAGTTGGGTTAAATTCACTGCTTTAATCGTACTCATAACGAGTATGACTTGTCAAGGGCAGCGGATTTTTTCTTGGGACTCCGGGGCAAATTTAAAACTTGGTGTTTAAGTTCTAATTTTAGTAGACGGCGGTTGAAACCGCGTCTACACAAACGATGTCTGCCTCCGCAGACTGAAGAGAATAACCGAAATTTAATCACCTTTTATACAACCTGCGGAGGCAGGTTTTGTTTGTATAGGCGCGGTTTCAACCGCCGTCTTATCTTATTCCCAATCAAATTGCCTTCCCAAATATTCCTCTAATTCCTGATTGTAAGGTTTAAAATAATCGCTTAAGCAGTCGCGAACCGACTCATTTATCGGCTGATAAGAACCAGGATTAGCATTTTGATATTCGGGCAATTGATATTCCGGCAAATCTAAAAATTCTAAAACCTGACTGACAGTCGCCGCCGCACCTGCATACAAATCTTCACTTTTCAAAACTAACAACTGTTCTCTAGGAAAGAAAGCCAGCCAATTTTTAATAAATTCTATATACCTACCGCGAGCTAAATAATTCCCCGGTTCCTCGCCAATAATGTATGCTGGATTTTGATTCAACCGTTCGATTTCGTCGCTAATTGCCCGATCGAGCGATCGCACTTCCCAATTTAAGTCAGTCAAGCGGTAGAATTGAGAAATCGCGCGATCGACCGGATTTCGCAAAAGTACCACTAGCTTAACCTCTGGAAACGCGCTGTAGAGCCGTTCTGGGGCTTTCCGACAGTCAAAATAGCTCGGACTTGCTTCACCAGTCAAAAATTGCTCCCCGACTGGCATTGGCGGAAAATGGGCTAAATACCAATCAATCCCTCTGTCAAAGTGCCACGAGAAAAAATCCATCTCCTTTTTAATCGGAGTCAAAATTTGCGGGTGTTGAGCTAAATAAGTGTACAGAGAAGTCGTGCCGCACCGCTGAGAACCAATAATTATAAAATTGGGAGCTTTGACTGTATTTTGTGGCACAAGCATCTTGCCTGTGTTTCCCATATCTTCTTGTGGCACAGGCAAGATGCCTGTGTTTCCCATATCTTCTTGTGGCACAGGCATCTTGCCTGTGTTTCCCATATCTTCTTGTGGCACAGGCAAAATGCCTGTGTTTCCCATATCTTGTGGCACAGGCATCTTGCCTGTGTTTCCCATATCTTCTTGTGGCACAGGCATCTTGCCTGTGTTTCCCATATCTTCTTGTGGCACAGGCAAAATGCCTGTGTTTCCCATATCTTGTGGCACAGGCATCTTGCCTGTGTTTCCCATATCTTCTTGTGGCACAGGCATCTTGCCTGTCTTTCCCATATCTTGTGGCACAGGCATCTTGCCTGTGTTTCCCATATCTTCTTGTGGCACAGGCAAAATGCCTGTGTTTCCCATATCTTGTGGCACAGGCAAAATGCCTGTGTTTCCCATATCTTCTTGTGGCACAGGCAAAATGCCTGTGTTTCCCATATCTTGTGGCACAGGCATCTTGCCTGTGTCCTTACTAAGAAGAGATGCAAAAACTTGCCGATAACTGACAGTTTGGTAACAAGAAATCGCCTCCTCAATTTTGCCTTGTCTCGTCAAAGCTTCCCCCAAATTCAAATAAGGCCAAAAAGCCTCCGGTTTAGCTTCAATGACTCCGCGATACAAGTTTTCAACTTCATCCAGCTTGTTTTGCTCAACCAAAACTTCCCACAAATTGTAATAAAACCACCAGTAAAAATCGGGATTTATTTCTATTGCCTTTAAAAACGATGTCGCTGCTTCATCCCACTTTTTTTGGTGGCTTAAAACAGCACCTAAATTGTAATAAGACCAGCAATCATCCGGTTTTTGGGCGACAGTTGCGCGGGCTGAGGCTAAGGCGCGGTCGCACTTTTCTTGCTCCTGCAAAAATTCCCCTAATTGCGCCGCCCATACATCACAAGTTGGCTGATTTGTCAAGAGTAGTTTACAAAAAATAATTGCGCTTTTTGGGCGATCGTACTTTCCTAAATTTCTGGCTAAATCCAAATAAAATACCTGATTTTCCCGTGTAACTTGCAACTGACACTTTTGTAAAACCGACTTTAAATCAGACTCAGTTTGTCTGAGAGCATATCCCAACTTATCGTAAATCCCCGGCAAATCTCCGTCAATTTGAACAGCTTTTAAATACGCCGCGATAGCTTCATCCCAATATTTGAGTTGAGTTAAAGCGTCGCCTAAATTGCAGAAAGACCAAGCAAAATCCGAGTTTAGTGCAATCTCGCAGCGGTAAGCAGTGACAGCATCCTCCCAGCGTTCGAGTTTCAGCAAAGCATCGCCTAAATTGTGATAAGACCACGAAAAATCAGGATTCAACTCAACAGCTTTTCTGTAGGCGCAGACAGCTTCCTCCCACTGTTCAAGTTTCAGCAAAACATCGCCCAAACCGTGATGAGACCACGAAAAATTGGGGTTTAACTCAACAGCTTGTATGTAAGCAGCAGCAGCCTCATCAAATTTCCCACTTTCTTGCAGGGAATTACCTAACTTGTGGTAATCATTATCCATGCAAAACTCCTGCAAGATTCATTAACTTCTTCAGCGATTTCACATCCACACGCATATCTTTATGTCCCTGGTATTTCTGAGTTTTGTCATCAAATAATTCAGCAATTAAATAGTAATGTTCCAACTCGCACAAATTGCTAATAGTCCAAAAGCAACTTGGCACATAAATCGGAGAAAAAATCTCAATTACTTTAGTTCCCGGAGTGCAAAAAACTAAATTAGTCAATCCCCCTCCGTGGGGTGATACAACTACTTTAGCCGCAGCCAAACACGCAGCTTGTTCTGCTACGGACATCGTTTCCAACATGACTCTACGAAACCCAAACTTTTCTAAACAGCCGACGACTTGTTCCTCGTTGACAATTCGCCGATAGGATGCTTTTTCTCGGCTGATATAAATGCGTTCTGAATAATCTGTGTTTAGCGACTGCTGTTCATTTAAAAATATTCGTTTCAGATATTCGCATTTCCATTTCGAGGTTCCCGAACCACCATCGCAAATTGACGGTACTATTAATTTATCCGCTGTAAAGTGCGGCTGGTAGCGACTTTCTAAAATTTTATCTAGTGGAATTCCTAAAGTATTTAAAGTTTCTTTTTCATAAGCCGAATCGCAAGCATTAATCGCAAACTTATCAATACTATCTATCAATCCGCTTTGCTGCAAAATATGGAACCGCGTCACCACATCAAACATCCAGTGAAAATAAGCTGCGCCTCCCCAGCGAGCAGATAAAAAAGCCACATTTCCCTCGACGTGTTCGGCGGGAGGCAATTTGTCGGAAGTTATTACCAATTCAGGACAACCCATTGAAATATCGACAACAAGTTTATTTTCTGAAGTAATGACGGCGGTAGTAGCAATATCAGCCCAAGCTCGTGCGTTTGGTAGTACAGCAACAAAAGCTTTTTTGATATGGAAAATTTCATCTTCCCAACATCTACAGTTAGTGTCGATTGTTTGGGAATTCGATAAATTGATTTGACTTGCAGGATAGATGTCAATACAAGTAATACTCGGATCTGACTCGGCTGCAATTGTTAAATCGTCAGTAAATCTAGAGTATTTTTTAATCACACTTAACGGCAGCATTTTATGACCAAATTTTATGATATCGGCTTCATCGACTTCTCCTTGCTGTTCCAAAGCATAAGCTATATGATAGTAAATTCCAAACAAATCTGGTTTAATTTGGAGTGTTTGAATTAAATTAGTTATTGCCGCTTCCCACTGCTTTTGGGCAATGAAAGTCAAGCCCAATCCTTCGTAACACCAGCAGGATTTTGGATCGAGAGCGGCCCCTTTTTCGTAAATTACAATCGCCCTTTCCAATTCCCCTTGCTTCCGCAGAGCATCGCCCAGCTTCTTGTATAGCCAGTTATCTTCCGGTTCTAGCTCAACAGCACAGCGAAAAGCAACTGCTGCTTCTGACCACTTTTCTTGTTCTTCCAGCACTTCTCCCAAACTATTATATAGCCAACAAAAGTCAGGATTCAACTCAACAGCTTTGCGATAAGCAACAGTAGCTTCCTCCCAATTTTTCACTGCAATCAAAGCCTTACCCAGCTTGTCGTAAGCCCAACAAAAATCGGAATTCAACTCGATAGACTTGCGATAAGCAACAGTAGCTTCTTCCAAATCAACAAGCTCCATCAACACATCGCCCAAACTGCTGTAAGTCCAACAAAATTCGGGATTCAATGTAATCGCTTTGCGGTAAGCAGTAGCAGCATCAGCATATTTCTCAATCGCCTGCAACGTCTCGCCCAAATAGTGGTAAGCCCAACTGAAATTTGGATTCAATTGAATTGCCTGTCTATAAGCGCTGATAGCTTCATCAAATAGTTTCTTCTCCTGCAAACTTTTACCCAACTTGTGGTAAGTTAAGTAATTATCAGACTTAATTTTAGCAGCAGTTTCATAGCGGGCGATCGCCTCATCGACATAACCCGCATTTGCCGCCACATCACCCAACTTTTCCCAGCCTTGAGAAAGTAGAGTTTGCTCATCGCCCAAGTTTTGATTACCAGTTTTTTTGACAATCAGTTGATAACCCTTGTGCACTACTTCTAACTGACTTCCAAACATCTCCAGAAAAACATCTATCCCGATTTTAGTATCTTGCTCCGGGCTGTCGAGAAACGTAAATTCGTAATCATCAAAAATCATCAATCCCCCAACTTTCACCAACCTCCAAGATAAAATCGCATCTTGCAAAGCACTGGTGGGTTTGTGACAGCCATCAACGTAAGCAATATCGTAATATTCCGAAATTAAATTAACTAATAAATCTTGAGAATAGCCTTCTAATTCAATGACTTGCTCTGCTACTCCAGTTTTCGCAATATTCCCCTTAAAAGTTTCTTGAAAATACAAATCAATGCAAGTAATTTTTGCCGTCGGATGAGTTAAAATATTATCCAATAGCCAGCAAGCCGACATTCCCTGAAAACTGCCGATTTCCACAACTTGAAAATCCGGTATTCCCGCAAATTGCTGCAAATGCCGCTTCCAAACAGGAATATTGTGCGTAAACCAATCTTGGGTAAATTGATAACTTTTCGCCGCACACTCAGCCCAACCCCTCAATTCGCTGGCTTTTTGGTGACAGCTAATTGCTTCTTCCAATTCGCCTAATTGTGGTAGAATGTTTCCTAAATCGTTGTAGGCTTGAGAATTATTGGGGGCGATCGCAATTTGGTGACGGTAAGTGGCAATTTGTGCATATAAGTCCTGCTGTTTCCGGCGCGCCTCATCCAGTTTAGCTACAACTTCCGCAGCGTTTGGTTCGATTTGTAGCGCCATGCTATAAAAGACGATCGCACCTTCCAACTGTTTCTGTTTAGCTAAACTATTTCCTAAATTTAGATAAAACTCCGTTCCCTCCAACTCAATTCCCAGCAATTTGTGATAAGTTTTCCCATTTCCAAGTACCTCAATACCTTGACAATAACTGAGAATTGTGTTGTCTAAACCAGATTCGCTCAGCTTCCGCAAAACATATCCTAATCTCTGATTAATTCCAGTCAAATTAGGCTCAATCTGAACGGCATGGAGATAAGCCGCAACAGCTTCATTCCAAGATTTTTCGCAAGTTAAGGCAATTCCCAAATTGATATAAAACCAAGGAATACTTGGATTTATATCAATCGCTTGATGATAACAAATAATAGATTCTGGCCAGAGTTTCTTTTGAGCCAAAGCTTCGCCTAAATAATTGTGCGCCCAAGCGGAATTACCGTTAATATTAATCGCTTGACGGTAACAGTTGATTGCTGAATCAAACTCGCCCTTTTGCGCCAAAATATTACCCAAATTCAGACAAGCACGAGCGTAATTTGGATTAATTTCGATGCTTTTGCGGTGACAGGCGATTGCCCGATCTAATTCTCCTTGAGCCGCCCAAGTTTTACCCAAACTGTGGTAAGATTCAAAGGCATTTGGATGGATTTCAATAGCTTTTCGATAATTGGCGATCGCATCTTCCCATCTTTTTTCACGAAACAGCATTTCTCCCAAATTATGATATGCTATGGAGAAGGTTGGATCAATTTGAATTGCCTGCGAATAACACTCGATCGCGCGATCGAACTTTGCTTGTTCAACTAGATTATTTCCCAGACTGACGTGTTCCTCAGCCGTAGCCCAATTCGGCTCAATTTTAAAAGCTTGATACCAATACTCTGTGGCTGTTTCGCGTTTTTGTAACTGCGTCCAAACTCGCGCTAACTGTCGGTAAGCCTCAGCAAGGTTTGGTGCGAGAGAAATTGCTTTTTCACAAGCTGCGATCGCCTTTTCCCACTGTCTCCCTTGAGAATACAAACTGCCGAGATTAGCGTAAACTTCTGGTAAATTGGGATTGCGATCGATCGCAGCTTCATACCACTGCTTAGCTTGCTCGATTTCACCTCGAACTTCCATCACCTTCCCCAGCGTCTGACAAGCTGTCGCCAAATTCGGCTGAATTTTCAATGCTGACTCACACGCAGCCACCGCCTCATTTAACCTACCTTCAGCTAAATAAACTTCTGCTTGCCGACTCAAATCAACCACTGCTTTTTCCATCTTCTCAATCGAGGGCATAATTAAACTTGCTCCAGACGCCAACTAACTCAAACCCACCACTTCAAGCATTCTTTTCAGCGAACTCAAGTTCACCAAAATATCCTCTGTCAAAGAATTCTGATACATCAACTGTCTAATAGGATAGCATTCAAAACCCTCGCCAGCCAAGTAATAATGTTCCAACTTCAGATATTGACTAATTCCCCAGTAATAATGACTGATATAGTGCGGCGAAACTAACTCAATTACTTTAGTTCCAGATTGACAAAAAATCGTATTTGTCAAGCCGCTGCCGTGGGCGGCAACTATTGCCTCAGCGTGATAAAAATGAGCAATTTGCTCAGCCAAAGACATCGACTCAGGCAAAATAGAAACAAAGCCCGATTTTTCCAAAACCTCAACCACATCTTCCTCATTCAAAACTCGGCGGTATCTCGCTTTGCTGCGGCTGATGTAAATGCGCTTTGGATAACTATAACTAGGTAGAATTCCCTTCAGAAACTCCCGCCTCAAAAAATCGATCGCCCACCCGGGCGGCCAGCCCAAATATCCCGCAAAAGAAGGTACAATCAACTCTGTTGCTTGAATATGAGGAATGCGATCGCTCTCCAGAACCTTCTCCTCGGGAATCCCCAGAATTCTGAGACTTTCCCGCTGAAATTGGTGCTGACAACTATTAACCAAAAACCAATCAATCTGGGCCAAATCCCTACCACTTCGCCGCAGCAATTCAATTCTAGGCAAAACGTCCACCATCCAGTGAAAATAAACATTTCCCGACAAACCAGAAAGCACCGCCACACTACCTTCAATCTGCTTTAAAGGTGGAAATGATTCTAAGTTAAAAACACTATGTTTTCTCACATCATGTTGTTCACATCCAGGCAAAAATCCCGGATAATCTCTAGACACATCAGCCAGCAAATAGTTGTCAGGAGTAATAACTGCGATCGCCTTACAAATCAGCCAATAATTTTGCTGCGGCACAATCCAAACTCGCCCATTCGGAATTGTAGCAACGAAAGTCTTCGGCGACTCCACGGGTAGGGGTTGCGAGTTAGATAAACGGCAAACTCCCCAACCCAAATGTACCGGATCAAACCACTTAGAAATTCGGTGCAAACACAACCCGCAAGTTAAGCCACCACAATCGGAATTTGCCAATTGGGAATGAGCAATTGGCAGTTGAGACTTCGCCAAGTTTTCGATATTGGCTGTCTCGGATTGCCAAACTATTTCCACATAATTCCCAGCATCCAATTTTGCATTAACCAGCCAATCCCAAGTCGAGAGATAGATACCTTGAGGAACTTTGATTGCACTTAGTTCGAGTGAAATAGAATTACTTTTATGGGATAGTTGCGGCTGCGAATACCCGTGAAATTGCAACTCTAAAACCTTTTGATAATAATCGATCGCCTTTTCACAATTTCCCTGTTTCTCCTGCACTTTTCCCAACTCAAAATAAACCTGCGGTAAAGCAGGTTGAACCGTCAAAGCCATGCGATAAACTGCAACAGCCGCATTGAAACGTTTTTGCTTTACCAAACAATTGCCCAGCCGCCAATAAAGCTCGGTATTTTTCGGCTGGATTTGCAAAGCTTTTTGGTAATAAGTGGCGGCTGATTCATATCCGCCGTACTCTGTTAAAGTATTCCCCAAATGCAGGTAAATTTCTGCTAAGTAATCGCAAATTTCACCAATTAGTAATTCGCGATCTGCACTTGACAAATATCTAGCTAAACCATCTTTTTTCTTGACTCTGAAATCCGTGACATCCGTTAAATCCGTTACAAAATCCGTTGCCGATCTTCCTTCTTCCTTCTTCCTTCTTCCTTCTTCCTTCTTCCTTCCCATCAATGCTGCGAGAAATCTACCACAAGCAGCGATCGCCCTTGACAATTCATCATCATCAACAGCAGCAACTTGCCGGCTTACTCCCAAACGGCAGTAAGCCTCAACAAAATCGGGCCCCGCAGCTATTGCCTGCTGAAAATAAGGCATGGCTGACGCAATTTTGCCCAAAACCATCAAAGAAAATCCGGCATCCGTATAGCCCGAAATATGCGAGGGTTCCAGTTCGACTACCCGATCGAAACAAGCAACCGCCGCCGAATGTTCTCCTTGTATTTGCCAAGCTTTGCCCAGATTATAATGAGCCAAAACCATGTCGGGTTCCAACTCAATAGCTGTGAGGTAAGATGCGATCGCCCTTTCGGGACTTTTGTCGAGCAATACCTGCCCTAAATTATTGTGCAGCGTCGCCCAATCCGGCTTAATCTCGATCGCCCGTTGGTAAACATCGATCGCCTCAGCAGCCCGATCGTCCTTCAGCAAAATCGCGCCCAGATTGCTGTAAGCTTCCACATAATCCGGCTTCAGATCGATCGCCTGTCGGTAAGTATTAATTGCCGCTTCAAGCTGATTATTCTGATCTAAAACCACAGCCAGATTGTAGAAAGCAAGTAGATAATTAGGTTTAAGAGCGATCGCCTTTCGGTAACAGTCGATCGCCCCCAACAAATTACCCTGCTTGTGAAAAACATTTCCCAAGTTATAATGAAGTTCCGACCAGTCCGGCTTCAAATCAAGGGCTTGCCGATAGTGAAAAACCGCCTCATCCAGCCACGAATACTCGCTATAAAGTTGACCCAAATAAGCATGAGCCCGAAAAAAATTTGGCGAAATCTCCAAAGCTTGCACAAAAGCGTCTCTTGCCGCCGTCGGATCGCCGCTCGAAGCGAGGATTTCGCCTAGAGTGGTGTAAGCTAGCGGTGAAAATGGCTGTAGTTCGATCGCCTGATGGCAAAACTCGATCGCCTCTGTTAACTTCCCCTGGTTCAGATAAACTTGGGCTTGCCGGATATATTCTTCAGTGCTCATTGCTCGCGGTGCAGTTGCGGTTGCTTTACCGCTTCAGAAAAACCTAGAAATTCTGATTTTAAAATTTTGGATGTATATTTTGCCGATCGGGTTCACAATTTTTATTACCCGGAGATCCCCCTAAATCCCCCTTAAAAAGGGGGACTTTGATAAACTTCTTGTCCCCCCCTTGTTAAGGGGGGCTAGGGGGGATCTGGCTCGGGGCCAAGCGTATTGATTTATATTTTGCCGATCGGGCGATCCCTAACTTTAGACAATAACCAGTATCAAATTCTCTTAAATCAGTGGAATTTTACTTCCTAAATTGAAGCTTTCAACCTCACTCTGATTCTTGCAGAACGAAGTTGAAAGCTCTAAAGACAGTCACTGCTGTGGTAGAACAGCCCCGGATGTTATCCAGTGCCGCCCCACCACCGCCAGTTTTTCTAGAACAACTCGAAGTTGTTTCTGGTACCTGTGTTAACCGCTCCCAGGTTAAGTCCTGGTTGCAGTTGAGCGATCGTTTGCACGCCGCTGCCACCGTTGTAGAACAACAAACCGCTTTGTGGATCGTAAACTATCTTGTTTGCAGTGTTGGCTGTCGCGCTGTTGGCGTTGAAACCAGAAACCACAATAAAGTCCGAAGCATCGAAGGTGCCGCCCAAACCAGTGAAAGCAGTCGCCTTCAAACGAATCTTATCTTCGCCTGGGTTAAAGTCAGTAATGGTGTCAATACCATATTCAGCGCCAACACCACCGAAGTAGAACGTATCGCTACCAGCACCGCCGGTTAGGACATCACTGCCTCTGTCGCCAGAGATCAAGTCATCGCCAGCGCCACCATCAACGGTGTCATTATCTCTACCACCGTAGAGGCTGTCGTTGCCGTCGCCACCGCTAACCAAATCATTACCTTTGCCACCGAACGCAGTATCGTTGCCGCTACCGCCCAAGATGGTATCGTTCCCGTTGTCGCCAGAGATCAAGTCATTGCCAGCACCGCCATCGATCAGGTCATTGCCTTTACCGCCAAAGATCCTGTCGTCGCCGCTGCCGCCATCAACCACATCGTTGCCGGTGCCGGCAAAGATATCATCGTTGCCGCTACCGCCGCCGACACTGTCATTGCCACCGCCGGAAATAATCAGGTCATCGCCACCGCGACCAGAGATGACATCATTGCCCCCAAAAGTGAGGATAATATCAGCTTGTTCGGTGCCGTTCAACCGGTTATCACCAGAAGTACCAATCACATCAAGACCCCTCGTGGGGTTTGGAACTGAAGATACTGGGGTCGTTGGATTAGTTACCTGAGTCATTTACACTCCTCCTAAAAGATGAATCATTTTTCTACAATACACTTTTCCCTCCAAAGGGATTCAGTAATTGAAACCGGACATCGGCTGAGACCCTAATTTACCCGGCTGCTATAAGCTGTCATGTAATTTAAATTGTCAGCAGGGAGCCGCTGGTCGCGAGTTGAATCCTGTATTCGTTGAGCTGGAAATATCGGTTGTTTCCTGCCTTGGACTCTCGACTTGAACTCCCTCCTCTAACATGAAAATATTCCAGTTAAACGTTTGTGAGTTTACCATACCGAGCTTGGGTGCGGCTAGTCATTTTTAAAATAATAGCCGGGAAACAGACATAAACCATTTTTAATCGGAGTATGCTCTCTAGATAGAGAAATCGCACCGAGGGCTGTTGGTACTGTCGATCGCCCCAAAGTTCGATCGCCCGCAATGGGGCTGTCACCGAGTTGCGATTTTTGAGTAGACTCTGGTTGACCAGACTTTTGGGTTCCGCCAATAGTTCCCAAGAAATCAAAATTTTTTAGCTGGCTTAGAAGAAAGCCCGCGCATACAGCAACCCGCCTTCAATCAAACACAGTTCCCCAACACACTCCCGGAGACTGTTGAGGCTCATCACCTTGATTTTTCAACCGATATCCTCGCCCTCAACCCCAGATTTTCCGAAAAACACCCGGTTTCTCAACCCAAATAAGTCATTTCAGCATTGAGCCGCATCCATCCCGACAATCAGACAATGCAGCGCTTGTGTGATGAAGTTGGGATGAAGGGCCCGCCGATCGAGTTCTGACGCTTCTGTCAAAGCTGAGAATAAGCTGCTGCGCATCGAGATTGTCTGTTGGTTCGGGATACAGTGTCAAACAGAGAAATCTTTGAGCAGCAGCCAGCGACTCTTGAGAGTGTTTTTGATAGAATAATGATTAAATTTTTATATAATTAGACTGGAAAATCTAATTTAACAATATTGATTTTTTAGCAAATACTTGATTCCTAATTGTTAACGTCGAGCGGCTCATTAACAATTAGCAATTTCCCGGAAATTTGGTTCGGCATTCATAGACAAGCTGTACTATTTCCCCGATCGGTGTGCTTGTAGTTGCGCCGTTGACCCGTTAGAATTGCTTTGGCTGTCGTAGCTGTAGATGTGAGCGTCGCTCTCGAAAATGTGACTGATAGAAGTAGCTGCATAGTAGCTCAAGGCTAGCAGCGACACTAGATTAAGAATTCGATAAATTGGCTTCTCAGACATTTCGTTCATTTTCACTCCCACTTTTTGTGTAAATAGCAAAGTTGGATACAGTGACGGCACTCTTTTTGAGAAGTTCCCGAACCAGCAGTACAGCTAAAACATCCCAGAGATCGCACGGTCGCCTCCTGATGCCCGATCGCATCAAACAATTCCTGCTTAAGATTTGAAAGAATTTTTGTTGCTATTTCATATTGCAGTATCTGCATTTAATTGTCTATCTAACTGCGGTAAGAGTTAGGCAATTTTGGCAATATCGAACTCTACAATTGCCTGACCAATAGCGGCTACAGTTTGAGAATATTGAGCCGTAATTGCTTATAGGGTAAAGATTCTAGCTGTTTGTAAACAGTAGGCAAGGGTTCTCCCGAATTCCATTAATGGTGCGCAGTGGCCGGAAGCAATAAAAATATTAAGTTGGTCAGCGGAACGCTGAAATATGTCTGAAGTTATACTTGTGCCAGCAACAGACCATGTTATATTGGATAGTGAGTTGTGCGATTCGTTTAGCTAGCAAATAACTTTTGACTTAAAAAATATTGCGGTTGGTCTCCGACAATCAGGGTCTGACAATTTTGACAGCGTGGCAGCGTTAAATCACGATATGACAGCATAAAAGTGTCAAAAAGCAGAAGGCAGAATTTGACAGTGGTAAAAAAATAATGTTTGGGGATTCCAGATTTTTTATTTGATTCTACCTTCTACCTGCACCTCGTTGTTGCCATAAAAGCAAGTTGATTTACTCGCTGCGATCGGCGATTCACAAGGGATAATTCATGACGAGCTAACCGACTGTGTTTGAGTCAGTCACTCCCACAAATTATTAGAGCTATTGCTCGGATTTAGCTGCTTGCACAACCGACTTTCTGCTGGTAATTTGCAAAAAGGATAGGGGCAGAACAATAGGCCAAACCAGAGGGCCGATTACTAAGGCTATCCAAGAGATTAAGTCTTTTTTAGATGTCGCAGTATCGTTCCAAAAACGTTTGAACCAAACAAGAAAAACGATTAAGGCAATCGAAAAGTAGCCAATAATTATCATTTTTTACCTGCCTAACTGTAGAGAGGATAAAAGTATTTATCATCATTGTATCTCAAAGTGCGGCTCGCCGATCGCAACTTTCCCCCCCCCTCGGCTGCAAGTGTCGTGAAGCGTAGCTATCCCGAGCGTGAATCGCCCAAAGTTTAACAGATATCCGAGTCCAGATCCTGCGAAGTCGCCGATCGAACACACTCTCGGATTCGCAGCAGCGCGATCCGCTCAAAGTCTTGCAATCAGAAGTTTTCGAGGTTTTGTCAAACCGTTCGGCGAGCGCCACCACGACAGCAAATGCGATCGAGGTCTCTGATTATTTGTGATTCTACTCACGTATACTAGCAGACTTCGATCGCAATTAGAGCTAAAAAAGATCACACAGGTTAGCCGACGGCAATCACCCTACTCTGCGATCAAATGCTCGATATTAGAACAGTTGAGTTCAACGAGATTTCATGCCAGCTCTGACTTTAAAATCCGATCGCGCGATCGCTGAACTATTCTATCAAATCACCCATTCAGGCAATCTGACTCGCACTGAAAGTCACGGACTGCGGGCAC
>Ga0209591_10002642_pt1 | contig 21367 bp, 9 predicted proteins | sample MAT01_FD_187207 | JGI IMG/M metagenome (GOLD analysis project Ga0209591, IMG submission 187207) | Freshwater microbial communities from Lake Fryxell liftoff mats and glacier meltwater in Antarctica - MAT-01 (SPAdes) (version 2) | ecosystem: Environmental > Aquatic > Freshwater > Ice > Liftoff... | reverse complement strand
GAGCCGAGAGCGACACGAGGCCGTTCGGGGTTACCGGGCAGGAGCAGCACGAGATCATCTGTTCGTCGGGCGAGAACGCGTACACGTTGACGCAGATTGCGCCCGTCGTGGCAGCGGACGTGCCGGCGGCCAGGCCAGCGCCACGGGCGCCGGAGTTGGTGATGTTGATCACGGAATCACCCACATTCAAGTTCGAAGCATAACGAACCTGAAAGGGGCCATCGGTCGTGACATTTCGTTGAGCAAAAGCGGCCATCGACAAAGCGAAGGTCGCGAGCAGGACACTGCGCAAATAGTGCAGGGACATTAGGACTTTACCTCCAGATAAGACTCAATGAAACGAATGACCACACGCGGACAGACTACCTTTAACGCCAACCCCGTGTGGCCGGAGGGGCAGCGCCAAAGCTCGTATAAAACTGTGGAGAGAATTAGAGGACGAAGCGGGCGGGGCTGCCTGGTAAGCAGCGCCTACGACAGGGCAACCCTCCCGTTTCAATACGGCTCGCCTTTAGAGGCGGCCGGCGCCCAAACCGCCGAGGCGGCAAGTACGGCAGATGCCGAAGCCACTGCCATTGGCGTTGATGAAGGTGCAGAGCGAACGGAGCCGTTCGAGTTCACCGATACCTAGGCCAATCGGGGCATCGCCACCGCTCAAGGTCGCGGGGCTGAAGGCGGTCTCAGTGACGGCGGCGGCCGAACCGGCGGCGGCGCCAGCGTGAACCGTCGTGCCCCAGGCCAACATGCCGGAAGTCAAACGGCCGGGGCTGGCGGCGGAGCTGGAGCAGCTGCCTTCGGGAACCGTGGCGACCAACTTGATGACGATAGATGTGGGAACGGCCGGGGTGAGCGTATTGCTGATCAGGTCCTGGCGAGCCGAGAGCGAAACCAAGCCATTCGGGGTCACCGGGCAGGAGCAGCAGGAAATCATCTGCTCGTCCGGCGAGAAGGCATACACATTGACGCAAATTGCGCCCGTGGTGCTGGCGGACGTTCCGGCGGCCAGACCAGCGCCGCGCGCGCCGGAGTTGGTGATATTGACCACCGAGTCACCAACGTTCAGGTTGGACGCATAGCGTACCTGAAAAGGGGAGTCGACCGTGGTGTTCGGCTGCGCGAACGCGGTGACGGAAAGAGCCAAAGACGCGAAAATCGTGGCGCGCAAAGTATTTAAAAACATAACAAACTGCCTCCGTATTATTTTTTCTGTCAACCACAGTTCTTTCTCATTCAGCAAGCCTCTGTGGCACGTGCGCGCTGAAGTGACTACATCCTCAATGAGGCCAATGAGGGGTGGGCAACTGACTGATTGGCCGTCTACCGCCTCGCTCTTCCGAGAGGGGAAGAAGACGGCCAATTGATCACGAACAGCTACCCACCAACCAACAAACAAACAAACAACGAACTACAACAACTTACAGACGGCCCGCACCCAAGCCACCCAGGCGGCAGGAACGGCAGATGCCGAAACCGCTACCATTGGCATTGATGAAAGTGCAAAGGGATTGCAGACGGCCCAACTCACCGGCACTCAGCGTCGCCGCTCCGAACGGGGTTTCGGTAACCGCGGGGTCGCCGCCAGCCACGGCTGCGGCGTGGACCGTCGTACCGTAGGCCAACATGCCCCGAGCGAATGGCGTCGCCGACGGAGTTGCCGCCGAGGCCGCACAACTGCCGACATTCGGCGTGGTCGCCAGTAATTTAATCACGATCGACGTCGGAACGGCCGGCGTCAACGTGTTGCTGATCAGATCCTGGCGAGCAGAGAGCGACACGAGGCCGTTCGGAGTCACCGGGCAGGAACAGCAGGAAATCATCTGTTCGTCGGGCGAGAACGCATACACATTGACGCAGATCGCGCCCGTGGTCCCCGCGCTGGTTCCGGCTGGCAAACCAGCCCCCAACGCACCCGAATTCGTGATGTTGACCACCGAATCGCCGACATTCAGGTTGGACGCATAGCGCACCTGAAAAAAATGATCCTGAGTGCCGTTCGGCTGCGCGAACGCACCGACCGCGAGCGCGAAAGCCACCAAAACGGTGCCGCGGAAAAAATTCATTGACATGCTACCTCCAAATAGATTTCAAAACGCCACGCCCAACTCCTCCAGGAGCTACCCGCGTGGCCACGGAAGCATCCCGGGTCAGGCGGGCGGCCGCAAACCGGCCACCCACCGCCCTACCAACCGAACCAGGCCCTAGAGACGGCCTGCACCCAAACCACCAAGGCGGCAGGAACGGCAGATACCGAAACCGCTACCATTGGCGTTGATGAAGTTGCAAAGATCCCGCAAGCGAGCCAGCTCGCCGATACCGACGAACGCAGATTCCGTGCCACCGCTCAGGGTCGCCGGGCTGAACGCGGTCTCCGTCACTACCGGAGCCGAACCCGTGGTCGCGCCGGCGTGAACCGTCGTGCCCCAGGCCAACATACCGGAGGTCAATACGCCGGTGACCGCCGCGGAGCTGGCGCAGCTGGTGCCGCCGATCGGCACCGTAGCCAACAACTTCACCACGATCGACGTTGGGACGGCCGGGGTGAGGGTGTTGCTGATGAGATCCTGGCGCGCCGACAAGGATACGAGTCCGTTCGGAGTCACCGGGCAGGAGCAGCAGGAGATCATCTGTTCGTCAGGCGAAAATGCGTATACGTTCACGCAGATCGCGCCCGTCGTGGCAGCGGACGTTCCAGCGGCCAGGCCAGCGCCACGGGCGCCGGAGTTGGTGATATTGATCACGGAATCACCCACATTCAAGTTCGAAGCATAGCGAACCTGAAAAGGGGTATCCACCGTGACGTTAGGTTGGGCAAAAGCAACCACCGAAAGCGCGAAGGACGCGACTAGGGTGGTGCGAAAAGTGTTCAAGGACATGTAAACTACCTCCGGCTAAACATTATCACTGGCTGGGGTTAAGTGCAACACCTTACACCCTAATTTGTACCCCGCTTCCCTATTTCGGTACTACCAGCTCTACACGCGTCTAGGGGTACTAGTCTTCCCTACATTCTTGGTTCTAGTAAGCTAACTCACAGATGCCTATTGACAACATCCAGGGGGTTACCGTCCCCCACATCGTGCTACTCAAATCACCGTTCATGATCTCACTCAGTTATACAAACAAATCACAATTTTCTTAATATGACTTTTGACTCAGTACGTACTATGGTACGTACTGATAACTCCCTTAATCTATCCCCACCCGGCACCAGTCAATCTCAATTGACTCAGCTCGCCGACTTCCCCTAAACTGAGAATGTCACCTACCACTCCCTGATGGCGATCTCCTGCTCATTGGATGGGGCTTCGCCTGCTGTTCTCCGGATCCCGCCGCGGAATCCTCCCCTGGGCCTATTGGAATGTTTGAGATCCGCCGATAGTCCGACTATCTCGAGGGGCTTGTCGGGTGATACGTGTGCTTGGGTGAGTATGGATGGAAGGTCGATAGTTTCGTGGGCGAAAACGGAGGTGCTCGAAGAATGCGGATGCAAATAATCCCGATGGCTGGGGAGCGGAGGCGTCTGGCCCGGCTATTGCTTTTGACCGCCCTGCTGCTGGCCAGCCCCATGATTTCGCGGCTGGATGCCGCCTTCATTGCTCCTTACGCGCCAGGAAACTTCACGCTTACCAATACGAACGCTGACGGCTTCATCGAGTTCAGACTCGACGGATCGCTGGTGATCACCGGAGGCAACACCGGCAGCGGACTCGCCGGTAGTACGAACCTGTTGGTTTCTTCCGTGGGCAACGGCATGGTCTCCTTCAATTTCGCCTACTTTACCTTGGACGACGTGCTGGCCGAAGTGGCCGGCTACATGGTCGGGGGCACTTTCACCCAACTCGCCGACCGCAATGGCGAGGCCGGTCCCGTCAGCTTTAGCGTCACCTCCGGGCAGACATTTGGGTTTCGCATTGACACGGCTGACAACCAAGCCGAGCCAGGCTACTTAACCATCACCAACTTCCAGGCGCCCTCCGGCCCCGGCGGCTCCCAGATACCCGAACCCTCCACTTGGCTGACTGGATTGGCCGGATTGGCGATCCTCTTCGGGCGCAAGATTCAAGGATTTCGATCATGAAAATCAATCGCTTTGCCCTCGCGTACGCGGTCCTCTCCCTAGGAACCGTTTTTGGCCAAACATCCCAGATCAGTTATGGCGGCACCAACGTTACGGGTCAATTTGTCCTGGTCCGCTCGGTAAACCCGTCTCAACTGGGAGCCAGCCGGACCCTTTCGGTCCGTCCGGCCCTAGAAGCCGCGGACAACTCCGAACCCGTCCAGCCCGCTGCGGACCCAGAGGTCTTCGAGGCGATGCCCCGCATCCTGCGCCGCCTACGACCGCCCCAGGACCAGGAGTCGACCGCCGATGCCATCAAGGGCGCCCTCGGTTCGGCCCGCTTCGCCACCGGCCTGCCGACAGTCACCGGCCTGCCGATCACTTCCCTTCCCGGCGGCTTCAACGGCTTAACCCATGCCGATCAGCGCAACGCCGAAAGCGGGAATCAGTTCAACACCGAACCCCCCAACCCAGGCATCGCCGTCGCCAATGGCTACGTCCTGCTCGGCGTCAACAACGCCATCCAGGTGTATAGCCTCACCGGCACGCCCCTGCTACCTCGCGTTTTGAGCTCCAACGAACTTTATGGCGTCGCCCCGGCCATCATCCGCGCCACCGGGGTCAATGGCGTATATCCCACCGACATGCGGGTGTTTCACGATCAGTCCATCAACCGCTGGTTCGTCCTTCAACGCGCCCAGGACTATGACGCCTTCGGCAATACGGTCGGCTCATCCAAGCTGTACATGGCCGTCAGCCAGAGTGCGGACCCCACGGCCGGCTACAACATCTATGTAATGGACACCACCGACGCGCCCAACCCCGGCTGCCCTTGCGTCGCCGATTACCCCTCCATCGGCGCCGATCAACATGGCTTCTACATCAGCTCGAACGAATTCAATTCCTTCAGCGAAAGCTTTGTGAATGCCCAGGTGCACGCCATTTCGAAAGCCTCTTTGGCGGCAGGAGTCGTCAATCCCATCACCTTCCGCTTCCGGCTTCCCTTCACCACCGGTTACGAATTTGCGATTCAGCCGGCCATCACACCCCCGGGCGCATCCTACCTTGTGGGCTCAAACGGCGTCCAATACTTTGTGAGCACCCGCGGCAACGCCTCTGCCGACAACAAGATCGCCGTCTTTGCGATTCACAATACCGCGTCGCTCGGAACCGTCAACCCCAACCTGACCATGGTCCAGATTCAGTCATCAACCATCACCTACACCTCGCCGGACGTGGCCACGCAAAGGCCAGGCACCTTGCCCTATGGGTCCACCATCGGGGCATCGCTCTCTTTCATTGACGGCGGCGACACCCGCATTCAGGGCGTCACCTTCGCCGGCGGCCGAATTTATGCCACCATGGCTACGGCCGTTATCGATGAGACCGGCCGCCAAGTGATCGGGGGCGGCTTCGTCATCTTTTCGCCTTCCTTCCGCAACGGCATCCTCTCAGCCCCGGTGCTGCGGCAAGGTTACTTCGCCGTTCGTGGGAATCACCTGCTTCGGTCTTCGATTGCCGTCAACGCCCAAGGCCGTGGCGCGATCGCCGCCTCCTTGGTAGGCCCCGACCATTTTCCAAGCGCTGTGTATTTGCCCATCGAAACCTTCTCTGGGCCATCATCCGTGCGACTGGTGCAGGCCGGTTCTGCCCCGCAGGACGGATTCACGGGTTACCAAAACGGCTTTGGGCCTGGCTTGGCCCGCTGGGGTGACTATTCCTCGCCCTTCGTTTCCAGCGATGGTTCCTTCTGGATGGGCGTGCAGTATATCCCCAACTTAACTCGTACCCAGTTTGCTAACTGGGGCACGTACATCACTCGGTACTAGGACTTACACAACTTACTCACCTCAGGGAAACGTCTTACACGTCCCCCTCTTCTGGGGTAATAATTGCAACATCTCGCGTAAACTCAACAATCAATTCGACTAATTTACCTCCTCATGCCGTAGCATGGTTCTCAGGAGGATTTATGACGAATCGACAATTCCATGTACCCTTTCGTTTGGCTCTACTTTTTGCCACCGCCCTGGCGGCTCAACCCCAGGCCATTGTTCATCAGATTTCTTTGCCCAACACGATGAACTGGTGCGAAGACAGCCTCATCCGCAACTTGTTTTCCGAAATTAACTCGCTACGCACCCAACGCGGATTGCCCGCTCTCCGGTCCGACAAACTCGGTGACAAAGTAGCGGAACTACGAGCCGTGCAGTTTGCCAACTATATGGCGACTCACTCCACCACCACGCCCGGCTTTAATCCGCACCAAGGCTACGATACCACCGCGGCCGGCGTTGGCTACAACATCGTCAGTGAGAATCTGGCTTACCTTTCCCTGTATCCAAGCTGGATTGTATGGTCCATCTGGCAGACTCCGCTCCACTTGGCGGCGATGCTCAATTCGCAGGCCAATATCGCCGGTGTCTCCTGCATCATGTTTGACGGCGGCCCATTCTGGACCTACGTGCCCGGTATCGCCGGCGGCGCCGCCATCCCGACGCCAACGCCATCTCCGGCCCCGACGCCAGCCCCCACCCCAACGCCAACGCCCCCCACCCCACCCACCTCCGGCAACTCCACTACCGGGGCTCTCGATGGGGAACAATCCAAGTTCCTCGCCCTCATCAACGCCTACCGCGCGCAAAACGGCGCCCCCCCGCTGCAAGTCTCGGTCGCGCTGCAAAATGCCAGCCAGTGGATGAGCAACGATATGGCCAAGCGCGGCTTCGGCAACCACGTCGATAGCCTCGGCCGCAGCGCTTCTGCTCGCATGGCCGATTTCGGCTACACCTACTTTCCCAAAGGCGAAAACATCGCCGGCGGACTCGACGACGCCCAAGGTACCTTCGACCAATGGAAGAACAACTGCGCCGCCGACGCGAGCGGACGCTGCACCTACCCCCACCGGATGAACATGCTCAACCCCAGCTATGTCGTGCTCGGCATTGGCCGCGCCTACGGCCCCGGCACCGTCTTTGGCTGGTTTTGGACCACGAACTTCGGCGGCTTCCTCGACCGGACCATTAACCAACCCGGAACCACGACCCCCGCCCCAACTCCCTCGAATCCGGCCCCCTCCAATCCAGTACCGGCGCCTACGCCAACCCCATCGACCCCGGTCACCCCCGGAGCCATCCCCGTGATTTCTTCCTTCGTCGCCAATCCACCCTTCATTCTCGCCGGACAAGTGAGTACCCTTTCCTGGAACACCACCGGCGCCACCTCACTTACGATCGACGTCATCGGCAACGTTACTGGCGCTACGTCGCGCCAAGTTACTCCCACCCAAAACACCACTTACCGTCTCACCGCCACCAATGCCTCTGGCAGTAGCTTTGCCATCGTCACCTTGGCCGTCGCCGGCAATACGCCGGCCGCCCCGGCGGCGGACACCCAACCGCCCTCTACGCCGTCAGTCACCGCCGGCTCGGCCAGCGGACCCAACCAGGTAAACCTCACTTGGTCCACCGCCACCGACAACGTTGGCGTCACCGGGTATCAAGTATTTCGCAATAACACTTTAATTGCGAATACGTCCAGCGCCGCACTTACTTTTTCCGACTTCACACCCAGCGCCGCCTCCACTTACAGCTACACGGTGCGCGCCTTCGATGCCGCCTCGAATTTCTCGAGTTTCAGCGCGGCTCGTACGGTAACCACTCCAGCCTCTCCCATTTACAATCCGCCAACCACTCCGGCGCCCGCACCAGCCGCGCCCAGCGCTCCGACTAACTCCTCCTGCGCCGCTCCCGCCACCAATGCATTCACCGGATGTTACTACAACAACGTCACTTTGAGCGGAAGTCCTTCTCTGGTCCGTACCGATCGGGTGGTGGACTTCAACTGGGGCACCGGCACGCCGGCCCCCTCCGTCACGCCGCTCAACTTCTCCGCCCGCTGGCAAGGTAATTTCAGCTTCCAGGCCGGCGCATACGCCTTCAGCACCTTGGCCTCCGATGGGCTCCGGCTCTACATTGACGGCGAATTGATTCTGGATCGTTGGCGGGATCAGCCCGGCTACATGTTCAATCTCCGCCGCACCCTCACCGCCGGACAACATCTGGTTACCGTTGAGTATTACCAGCGGACGGGCTTACCCCTCATCGGTGTGTCCTGGCAGAAGAATTAAGTTACTCCCGCAAAAGAAACCGCCACGCCTGGAAAGGCATGGCGGTTTTTTCTTCACTAAGCCAACCCTTAGTTTGTTACTTGCACCGTTAGCGAGGTCGCCGACCGCGGTAGCGAGAAGCCGGCCAACGGCGCGGGCAACGAGATTAACGTCGTGCCGCTCGCCAAGGGTTGGATCGGCACTTCCACAGCCGACATACCGCCGGTCATCACCACCTGCCCCGGAAGGGAAGCCCTGGTGGGACTGCTATTGCCTAGCGGGATCGTTAAGGTGAGTCCACCGGCGAGAGCCTGTCCCTGCACGAAGGCATTCGTGCTGGGGTCAAGAAGCGCGGTGGTAACGGTGGCCGGCCTCGTGCCGCCGGACAACGTTATCGCGAGCGGGAACCCGATGCCGAAGGGTCCCGTAATGATCAGTCCCGAAGGTGCCAGGTTCACGGTAGACGTTCTCACCTGATATCCCGACGCCGTGGCCGTGTAAGTAGCCGTCCCCGACGAGGCCCGGCCCTGCAGATAGTAGATCGCTGAGATCTGGCCGGCATTCAAGGCGAGGTTGATGGAACTGGCACCGGCGCCGTCTTCGGTCGCCGACAAGAGCAGGTTAGGTGAGTTACTCGACAACGTGACGGTTAAGCCGCCAACCGGCACCGCTTGACCCAACAGAAGGTTGCCGGGGGCCTGCAGGTTGCTGCCGACCATCACATTATCCTCAATCACCAAGCCGGGCACCCGCACGGTAACCGTCAAGGAGCCGCCGCTGGCTGCGGACGAGAAGCCCGTGGGCGGCGTCAGGCTGATCAAGCTGGTGCCGACCCCCGCCGGTTGGAATTGGGCCGTCGCCGTACCCACACCCCCCGTGAAGCGCACCGGAGAGCCCGTGATTGTGCCGGTGGCTGGCGTGGCGCTCGCCATGGCCACATCCAGCGTCAAGCCTCCGCGCACCGCCTGCGGATCCACCGGATTGAAGCTCGCGTCCAGACGCGTCGAGCGCAGCGTGAGAGGGCTGCTGGCGGCGCCGGTGGTGGTGAAGAAGTCCGTACCGACACCGAACGGACCGCTGACGACGAAGCTCGAACGCGTCAACGTCACTGAGCCGTTCACGTCGCCGAAACCCGGCGAACTCGCCCTGAAGTTCACCACGCCATTGTTGGCCAATCCCTGCACGTAGAAGTCCGCCGACGCCGTGCGCCCCGTCGGAATTTCGATCGTAATCGAACTGGAGCCCACCGCCGTGGCGGAGGTAGCAAACATCACCTTGCCGGGATCGCCGCTCGTAATCGTCACCCTCATGCCCGCCGCCGGAGAGGGGGCGTTCAAGCGGATATTGGTCGTGGTTTGCAGATTTTCGCCCAACGTCACCGCTGTCGTAATCATGGTCGCCGAAGTCACCGTGGCTACCAAGGCGTCCGCACCCGCGCCCGGAAGGCTATAGCCCGTGGGCCCCACCGCCGTCAGCAGCGCAATGCCGGGCGACCCGACCGCCGAAAACGTCGCGGCGGCCGAAGCGTTGCCGCCGGCAATCGTCACCGTGTTCGGAACCAATGCGCCCACCAGTCCAGGCACATTCGTAATCGATACCTGCACCGACAAGCCGCCGCGAATTTGCTGACTTTCGGCAAAATTCAACGAGCCATCCAGGCGGGCTGCGGATACCGTCAGTCCCACATTGCTACCTAGGCCGAGCGTGAAGCTCTGCGTCGCCGGACTATTCGGACCACTCAGCACGAAGCCGGAAGGCGCCAATGTCACGGTACCCACGCCGCTGTTGAGACCCGCCGAAGTCACCGTTACATTCGAGATGCCGCTGCTCGTCAAGCCTTGCACATAGAAGCTCGCCGTGGCCGAGCCCTCCCCTACGTTAGAGGTCAATTGTGACGAACCCGCGTCGGTAGGCCGTCCCGCCACCAGCACCGAACCTGGGTCGCTCGAAGCAATCGTCACCCGTTGGCCGCCTGCGGGGGCCACGTTCGGCAAGGTGAGCGTCATCAGTGTTTGTAGATTCTGGCCCACCGTTACCGGCGCCAGCGAGATGGAGTTGCCGCCCCCTCCGCCACCACCGCCGCTTGGCGGCGGCACTACCGGCGCCGTGTTGGTCAGCGAGAAGGTCGCGGGGCTGGCCACGCCCGCCACCGAGGCCGATACCACATAGGCACCCGCCATTCCATTGGCCACCGGCAACGCCGAACTGGCTAAGCCGGAGAGATTGGTTACGCCCGTCGTCGCACTGAGACTGGCGCCCGCGCCACTGAACGGCGCGCTGAAAGTCACGGTTACGCCAGACATCGCATTTCCCTGCCCGTCCCGTACCAGCGCCACCAGCGGACTGCCGAATGAAGTATTCACCAGCGCACTCTGTCCACTACCGCTCGAGGCGATTACCAGCGCCGGCGGCGCCGCCGCCACCGTCACCGTCCGGCTGGCCGAAGTGTAGCCCGTCCCCGTGGCCGAAATGTTCGCCGACCCCACGCTCACAGCCGTCAGTAGCGGCACCGTCGCGGACTGGGTTTGCCCGGCTGGCACCGTCACCGTTAGCGGCGAAACGCTCACCGCGCCCCCGCTGCTGGCCAAGCTCACTACCACGCCGCCCGCGCCCGCCGGTGTCGAAAGCGTCACCGGGAAGTTCATCGTTTGTCCCGGAATCATCGGCGCCGCCGCCGGCAGCACGATTGCGCCGGAAACCACCGTCGAGCTCACCACCACGCCCAAGCTGGCATCGCCCGCCTGCGCCGAGGTGACGTTGATCGTCACCGACCCCGCCGAAACGCCCGTCACCGGTACCGTCACCGCCGTTGTCGTCGCGGAAAACACCAGCGTTTGCGGCACGCTCGCCACGCTCGGATTGCTCGAAGTTAACGTCACCGTCACCCCGCCCTGCGGCGCCGGACCGGAAAGGGAAAGCAGGATATTCTCCGTCGCCGTCCCCGTCACCGCCAAAGTGGGCGACGGGAAACTCAGGCCCAGGCCCACCCGTACCACTGTCCGCGTCGGGTTTAGGCCCACGGCCGAAACCGATACCGTCACCGAACCTGCGTTCCAGCCGGTAATCCGCGCCTGCGATAGCGGTGTGGTTTGCCCTTCGTTGAAAACTACGTTCTGGATCGATAGCGACGCCCGCGACGGGTCACTGCTCGTCACTTCCACGAACGTCGTACCCACCGAAGGCCGCTGCAACGTAATGGGGAAGGTGACCTGCTCACCCACCGGCACCACCAGATTCATCGGCAAGTTGATATCCGGCGGGCTGAAGGTAATGTTGGCCGTGGTTTCGGCCAATTCCGCAGACCCCACCCGGATCACTGCCGAGCCGGGCGCCACGCCAGTCACCACCAATGAGGTAGTGGCGGAGCCGGCTGCGAATGTCACCGTCGACGGAACCGTCGCCACGGCCGGGTTCGTCGAACTTACGTTCATCGTCAAGCCGCGCGCCGGTGCCGGGCCGGATAACACTACCGTCAGGTTCCGGGTGCCCGTGTCGACAAATGTAACTGTATTCGGGGTCAAACTTAGCGAGGCCCCCACCGTCGTCGTTTGTGAAGCCGGCGCATAGCCCCAGGCCGTCGCACCGATCGTCGCCGTTCCCAGGTCCAAGCCCTGCACCACTACCGGAGAACTGGGCGTCGTCGCCCCGGCCGCAAAATCTACCCGCGGCGTTATCTGCACCCGCGCCGGATTACTGCTGGCCAGGTTCACCACGGTGCCGCCCGCCGGTGCCGGTGCTGAAAGCGTCAAAGCCAGAGTGCCTTGCGTTCCCAGCACCATCGACACCGTCGCCGGCAACTGCAAGTTGCCACGATTGCTTACCGTCGTCGTTTGCGAAGCCGGCGCATAGCCCCAAGCCGTCGCTCCGATCGTTACCGTTCCCAGGTCCAAGCCCTGCACGGCCACCGGAGTGGTGGGCGTCGTCGCCCCGGCCGCAAACTCCACGCTCACCGGAATCTGCACGCGGGCCGGGTTGCTATTGGTCAGGGTCACCACGGTGCCCCCCGCCGGCGCCGGTGCCGATAGCGTCAAAGCCAGCGTGCCGGGCGTCCCCAGCACCATCGACAACGTCGCCGGCAACAGCAGGTTGCCACGATTGGTGGCCGTCGTCGTTTGCGAAGCCGAGTTATAGCCCCGAGCCGTCGCACCGATCGTCACCGTCCCCAGTTGCAAGCCGCGCACCACCACCGGTGCATTGGGCGCCGTCGCCCCGGCCAGAATTTCCACGCTCACCGGTATCTCCACCAGAGTCGGGTTGCTATTCGTTAGGGTCACCACCACGCCACCCACCGGCGCCGGCGTCGAAAGCGTCAAATCCAGCGTCCCAGGGGTCCCCAGCGCCAGCGACACCGTCGCCGGCAACAGCAGGTTGCCACGATTGGTGGCCGTCGTCGTTTGCGAAGCCGAGTTGTAGCCCCGAGCCGTCGCACCGATCGTCACCGTTCCCAGTTCCAAGCCCCGCACCGCTATCGGCGCACTGGGCGTCGTCGCCCCGGCCAGAATCTCCACGCTCACCGGTGTCTCCACCAGGGTCGGGTTGCTATTGGTTAGCGTCACCACCACGCCACCCACCGGCGCCGGCGTCGAAAGCGTCAAATCCAGCGTCCCAGGAGTCCCCAGCGCCAGCGACACCGTTGCCGGCAATAGCAGGTTGCCACGATTGGTGGCCGTCGTCGTTTGCGAAGCCGAGTTATAGCCCCGAGCCGTCACACCGATCGTTACCGTTCCCAGTTCCAAGCCCCGCACCACTACCGGCCCACTGGGCGCCGTCGCCCCGGCCGCAATCTCCACGCTCACCGGTATCTCCACCAGAGTCGGGTTGCTATTGGTTAGGGTCACCACCACGCCTCCCACCGGCGCCGGCGTCGAAAGCGTTAAAGCCAAAGTGCCAGGCGTCCCCAGCGCGAGCGACGCCGTCGCCGGCAACAGTAGGTTGCCGCGATTGGTTGCCGTCATCGCTTGTGAGGCTGGTGAATAGCCCAAGGCCGTTGCACCGATCGTCACCGTTCCCAGTTCCAAGCCCTGCACCACTACCGGCGTGCTGGGCGCCGTCGCCCCGGCCAGAATCTCCACGCTCTGGGGATTTATCTGCACCAGGGTCGGGTTGCTATTCGTCAGGGTCACCACCACGCCACCCACTGGAGCCGGCGTAGAGAGCGTCAAAGCCAGAGTGCCGGGCGTCCCCAGCGCGACCGACGCCGTCGCCGGCAGTTGGAGGATGCCGCGGTCGGTCACCGTCACCGTCAGTGAAGCCGGCGCGCTCGAGACATACCCGTTGTTCACCACCAATTGCAAAGTGTAGGAGCCCGGCAAATCCGGGCTGAACGTGGGGTTGGCCAACGTGCTCGAAAGCACCGCGGCGCTGCCGGAGGGCTTTGACGTCAAAGACCAGGCATAGGTCAACGGCAGCGACTGCGGATCGGTGCCCGTGCCGGCCAGCGCCACCACCGCTCCCTGCGGTACGGTCTGATTTGCGCCCGGCGCCGCCGTCGGCGCCAACGGCACCGTAACTTGAATCCCCCTCGTCATCGGACCAAAACCGCTGGCCGTCGCCGTAATCGTCGCCGTACCCAATGCTCCCGCCGTCACCCGTGCTACCACGGACGCCTGCGTTTGGCCAGGCGGAATCGTCACACTCGTCGGGCTGATCGCCACCACATTGCTGGCGTTGCTCGACAGGTTTACCGTCACGCCCCCGGCCGCCGCCGGCACTGTCAAAGCAATCGGATAATCCAACACCTGCGCCTGCGTCATCGTCGCCGCCGTCGGCAACAGGATCGCGCCGAGTAGTGAACCAGTCACCGCCACCGTCGTCACCGCCGTGTTCAGGGTCGGGGCGGTGGCCGTCACCGTCACCGTACCGCCTGCCAGGCCGTTCAGCCGCGGCTGCGCCACCGGCTGCGTCTGCCCCGCGTTAAACTGCACCGTCGCCGCCGAAAACGTGGCTTTCGTGGGGTCGCTCACTTGCAGCGTTACCGTCGTCGCCGCGGCGGCCGGATTGGCCAAAGACACATTGAAACTCACCTGATCGGCCGGCGCCACGCTGACATTGGCCGGAAGGAGGATGTCCTGCCGGTTTAAGGTCACGTTGGCGGTAGCCTCGGCTACGTCCGGCAGCAGGCTGGCCCTAATCACCGAAGTCCCGCCTGGCGTCACCGGCGTCACCTCGATGTTGGCGGTCGTCGCGCTCTGCGCAAAGCTCACCGTCGCGGGCACGGTTACTACCGAGGGATTGGTCGAAACGAGATTCACCGTCAAACCACCCACCGGCGCTGGACCGGAGAGCCTTATCGTGAAACTGCCGGGCGCGCGATCGTCAAACGTCAGGCTGGTCGGGCTGAACGTCAAAGTCGCTCGCACCTGAAGGGTCACCGTGACGGGTAAACTCGCATAGAAACCGTCGTTCACGATTAACTGAACCACGTAAGTGCCCAATCGATCCGCCATCAAGGTAGGCGTGGCGCTCGTCGGCGCGGCCAACGTCGCCGTGCTTCCCGCCGGACGTGACGTGAAGGACCAGGAGTAAGTCAGCGCATCACCATCCGCGTCCGATGAGCCACTCCCGTTCAGACTAACGAGGACGCCCAGATTCACACTCTGCGCGGCGCCCGCATTCCCCACCGGCGCCGTCCCGGACGTGTTGATGTTCACCGTAACCGGAGCACTATCCAAATAGCTATTATTGGCAATCAGCTGCGCCACGAATAATCCGGCTTTGTCCGCGGTAAACGTCGGCCGCGCACTTGCCGGATTGCTCAGCACCGCGTTACTGTTCGTGGGCCGCGTCGTTAAGGACCACGTGTAAGTCAAGGGCTGATTCTGCGGATCGGTGCCCGTCGCATTCAGTGTCACCAACGCGCCCTGCTGCACTGACTGGCCCAGACCGGGGTTAGCCGTCGGCGGCTGAATCGAATTGGACGAAATCGTCACCGTCACCGGCGTACTGTTCGAGTTCCAATCATTGACGATCAACTGCGCCACGTAAGTGCCCGGCCTATCGAGCGTAAAGGTGGGGTTTACCGCCGTCGGGCTGCTAAATGCGGCCACGCTGCCCGTTGGCACCGAATTCCAGCTCCACAAGTAGGTCAACGCGTCGCCGTCCACGTCGGTCGATCCGGCCCCCGTTAATTGCACCGTCGAATTCAAGGCGCCCGACTGCGCCGGGCCCGCATTGGCCACCGGTGCCGTATTGCGCGTCGAGATCGTTACCATTTCCGGCGAACTGTCGTTCCTTCCGTCGCTCACGACGAGTTGAATTACGTAAGTACCGGCGCGATCCACCCGGAACTGCGGCATCACCAAGGTCGGCGTATTCAACGCCGCCGTGCTGCCCGCCGGCCTCGAAACAAAAGACCACAAATAAGTTAATGCATCGCCGTTGATATCGGAAGACCGGCTGCCGTCTAACTGCACTAAAGTCGTCAGGCCAACACTCTGGTTACGTCCGGCGTTCGCCACCGGTATCGAGTTCCCCGTGCTGATATACACCACCGAGGAATCACTGGCGCCCAGGTTAGTCACCGTCAGCCGGATCCCGTACACGCCGGCCGCGTCCGTCACAAAGGTCGGATTGACCGAGTTCGGATTCACGATCGCCGCTGCGGACGGGATCGGTCGGATGATAAATGCCCAGCTGTAAGTAAGTGCGCCCGATCCCGGCGGCGACGTCGAACCACTGCCGTTCAGATATACCGTCGCCGACACGGCCACCGTTTGGTTCGGACCCGCTACGGCCGACGGCGCGCGGATATTCGAGAAATTCCAGACAATCGTATTCACCTCAAAGGGCAAGGCGCGGTCCACCCGCAAAGTAATCGCATTCGTGCTGGACACCGTCGCGCCGGTGGGGATCGCGCCAAAGCGCAGGATTCCCTGTAGGGGCACCACATTCGCCGAAATGCCCACGATCGTCGCCGTGAGCGACGCCCGCGCCGCCCCCGTGTTGGTAACGTCCGCCCGGAGGTCGTAATCCGACACCGTGGACGAAATCCGCCTCTCCTCACCGACATACCGATAATTGGCGATCGTCAAATCACCAGTAACCTGAGCCATCGCCGGAAGGGCTACCATCATGGACACAAATAGACGCACGTATTGCATAACGTTTTTCCTTAGATCAGAAACTCTTCTCGGCCTCTAGCCAAAACTCAGGTCACTCACGAAACGGTGCTCCAAAACACCGAACCGCTACTTACTTCACCTTCGCTTCAATTCGAACCCTCGGGCCCCCTCGGAAAGGGGCATCGGTCGCCAACCTGTAAGCCGCGTCGCATAGCGACAACATGACTCCTCCGGTTGTAAAACATGTTGAAATATACCTCAATCCTAGCATTGGTTTCTCAAAACTCAAGGGTTTCTGTAGGAGCTACAGTACCGAAAAAGTACTAGTAGGACAAAGGTCCTTACTGTACCTATAAATTGGTCTCGATTCGTCTATTTAGTACTAAGAAATCGGTTCGCTATGGGGCAAACTATGGGTCTATCGACAGCCCGGCACCGGAGCACTATGCCCGCAAAAGCCTTAGAACTACTACCAGTAGTAGTCCTACTGTCGCCGACGCGTACCCCCACTGTGGTTTTCCCCTCACCACCCCCGTTTACCCCGCTTCCCGGCCCGAAACCTAGGCACCAGAGCGCCCTTTCCAATGCCCACCTGCGGCCCTCTTGATTACGGGCATATACTGTATAACAATGCTCCGACATCTTGTTTTCCTAGCCCTCGGACTCGCCGGCGCCGGCGCCCTGAGCGTAGTCGCCTTTGAACGCAATGAACCAGTCAATAGCCTCTGGCTGGTCGTCGCCGCCGTCTGCACTTACATCGTGGCCTACCGCTACTATCACCGCTGGATTGCCACCAAAATTCTCGCCCTCGACAACCGCGCCACTCCGGCCGAGCGCCTCGACAACGGCATCGACTATGAACCCACCCATAAGTGGATCGTCTTCGGCCACCACTTCGCGGCTATCGCCGGCCCCGGCCCTTTAGTCGGCCCCGTCCTCGCCGCCCAGTTCGGCTATCTGCCCGGCACCCTCTGGATCGTCCTCGGCGCCGCCCTCGGTGGTGCCGTGCACGACCTCGTGATCCTCGCCGCCTCCATTCGCCGGAACGGCAAGAGCCTGGGCGAAATGGCCAAAGAGGAAATCGGCAAAGTCGGCGGCTTCACCGCTCTGGTGACGGTCTACCTCATCATGATCATCCTGCTCGCTGTCGTCGGCCTGGTCGTCGTCAACGCCCTCCGCGACTCCCCCTGGGGCACCTTCACCATCGCCGCCACCATCCCCATCGCCCTCTTCATGGGCGTCTACCTGCGCTACCTCCGCCCCGGCCGCGTCCAGGAGGTCTCCGTCATCGGCTTCTTCCTCATCATGGCCGCCATCTTCGGCGGCCAGTGGGTTTCGCAGAACCCGGCCTGGGCCGCCGCCTTCACCTGGACCGGCCCCGCCCTCGCCATCGCCATGATCCTCTACGGCTTCAGCGCCAGCACCCTGCCCGTCTGGCTCCTGCTCGCCCCACGCGATTACCTCTCGAGCTTCGTCAAGATCGGCGTCGCGGCACTGCTGGCCGGCGGCGTTCTCCTGGTGCACCCCCAAATGCAACTCCCCGCCCTCACCCAGTTCGTCGACGGCACCGGCCCCGTCTTCGCCGGCGCCGTCTTCCCGTTTTGCTTCATCACCATCGGCTGCGGGGCGCTATCGGGCTTCCACTCGTTGATCTCCTCGGGCACCACGCCCAAGATGCTCTCGCACGAATCGCATGCCCTGCCCGTCGCGGCCGGCACGATGCTCACCGAAGGCGTTGTGGCGATTCTCGCGCTGGTCGCTGCTTGCTCCCTGCAACCCGGCGTCTACTTCGCCGTCAACTCGCCGGCCGCGCTGATCGGCTCGACGCCCGAAGCCGCCGCCCTCACCATCTCGAACTGGGGCTATCCCGTCACCACGGCTCAGATGGCCAAACTCGCCACCGACGTGGGCGAAGGCACCCTTTTCCACCGCACCGGCGGTGCACCCACCTTGGCGCTCGGCATGGCGCAAATCTTCGCCTCCACCGGCATGGGGGCCGCCCTGGTTGCCTTCTGGTATCACTTCGCCATCATGTTCGAAGCCCTGTTTATCTTGACCGTGATCGACGCCGGTACCCGTGTCGGCCGATTCTTACTGCAAGATTTACTCGGTAACATCTATGCCCCCCTCGGCCGCACCAGTTGGATGCCGGGAGTGATTTTCACCAGCGCCATCGTGGTAATTTCCTGGGGTTATTTCCTCTACCAAGGCGTGATCGATCCCTTAGGCGGAGTAAATTCACTATGGCCCATGTTCGGCATCGCCAACCAGTTACTCGGCGTGATCGCCCTCGCCGTCGGTACTACCATCTTACTCAAGAAACACGGCGCAAGTAAGATGTGGATCACTCTACTACCCATGGTCTGGCTGGTATCGGTTACTTTTACTGCCGCCTACCAGAAAGTATTTTCTCCCCTGCCGCGCCTGGGATTCCTCGCGCAGGCCGAACAATTGCAGACTCTGATCGACACCGGCAAGCTCGCCGCCATCGCTCTGGCGCAGACCGAGACCCTGATCTTCAACGCCCGTCTCAACGCCACCATTTGCTGTGTATTTATTCTCTTAGTCACCTTGATCCTCCTCGACTCCTTCCGCGTCTGGGCCGGAATCCTCAGCGGACAACGCTCATCGCAGCTCAACGAAACGCCCTTCGTACCCTCCTCACTTACTCCGGAAGAAGCCTAGTTACAATCAAATAGTCGAGTAAATAAATATTATAAATAGTAAGTAACTCAGAAATTATCGTAGTTACTAAATAATAAGTTACTTAGCAATAACGCGCCCATGACCCTCTCCGCCCCAGCACTCGCCGCCCTACTCGACGGACTACCGCACCCCATCCCCGGCGCGAGCGGCCGCCAACCCATCCACACCGTCTACGGCGGCGCCCAACTCTTCGCCCCGGGCATCGCCCGCAAATTGGGTGACCGCGCTCTGGCCGCCCTTGCGCACTATGGCCCCCCGGACGGCATCTCAACCGCCGTGGCCAAGCGCATCGCCGCCAAGCTCCGGAACGAACCCGTCGAGGACTTCCGCATCGACTTCGAGGACGGCTTCGGCCCCCGCTCCGACGCCGAAGAGGACCACTTCGCCATCGCCGCCGCTCAGGCGATCCACGCCGAGAGCCAGCCAACTCGGCTCGGCCTCCGCGTTCGCTGCCTGAACGCCGAAACCGGCGCCCGCTGCCTCCGCACCCTTGACTTATTCCTCACCCGAGCGCAGACCCTGCCGAAAGGCTTCCGTGTCACCTTACCCAAAATCGAATCGCCCCGCCAAGTGGAGCACTTCGTCGGGGCCCTCACCCAGATCGAAACCGCGCTCGGTCTCACCGCACGAGTGCAGCTCGAGATCATGATCGAAACCCCCGCCGCCACCCAGTGCCTTCCCCAATTGCGCGCAGCCGGCGACGGCCGCATCGTAGGCGCGCACCTCGGCGCCTATGACTATTTGGCTTGGTGCGGAGTCCCCGCGCAGGAGCAACACTTGCTCCATCCCCTCTGCGACCACCTGCGGGCCCAGATGCAAGCCGCCTACGGGGGCACCGGTATCGCCCTCGTCGACGGAGTGACGACCATCTTCCCCGTGCCCGTCGACAAAACCCACCCGGAGAATCCGCTCAACCAAAAGTCTGTGCAGGAGGGCTGGCGCCTGCACATGGCCCACATCCGCCATTCGCTCCACTTCGGCTTCTACCAAAGTTGGGACCTGCACCCCGCCCAACTGGTTTCGCGCTACGCCGCCGTCTATGACTATTTCGAACGCAGCCAAGCCGAACACGGCCGCCGGCTCAAAGCATTTATAGCGTCAGCCGCCCAAGCCACCCTAGCCGGCAACCACTTCGACGACGTCGCCAGCGCCCAAGGCCTGCTCGACTATTTCCTGCGCGCCCGCGCCTGCCAGGCACTCACCGACAGGGAGATCGAGCAACTCACCGGCCTCACGCCAGCCACGCTCGAGACCCGCTCCTTTGCCCAAATCTTATTCCACCGTCACTGACTTCGCCAGATTGCGCGGCTGATCCACATCGCAACCCCGGCGCACGGCGATGTGATATGCCAGCAGTTGCATGGGCACAATCTCCAGGATCGGCAGCAGCAACTCATTCGTCACCGGCACGGACAGGAAATGGTCCGCCATCTTGGCCACCACTTCGTCGCCTTTGTTGGCGATCGCGAGCACTACGCCCGAACGCGCTTTCACTTCCTGGATGTTCGACAGCGTCTTCTCATAGCGCACCCGGCTGCCTTCGTCTTCGGGATCGTAAGTGGCAATCACCACCACGGGCAGCGTCTCATCGATCAGCGCATTCGGCCCGTGCTTCATCTCGCCAGCCGGATAGCCTTCGGCGTGGATGTAGGAGATCTCCTTCAGCTTCAGCGCCCCTTCGAGCGCCATCGGGAAGTGAATGCCGCGGCCAAGATACAGGAAGTCCTTCGCCGTATGCAGCTTCTTCACCAGTTCCGGATAGATGTCGTCGTTCGAGAGAATCCGCTCGAGCTTACCCGGCAACTGCGCCGCTTCCTGCATCAGCTTCAGCGACAACTCATCGCTCAATTGCCCCCGCTGCTGGCCGAGGTACATGGCGAGGATAAACAGCGCCGTGAGCTGCGCCGTAAAGGCCTTGGTCGACGCCACGCCGATTTCCGGCCCCGCATGGGTCATGATGGTGCCCGAAGCCTCGCGCGTCATCATGGAGCCAATCACATTGCAGATCACCAGTGTCTTTGAGCCCTTGGCCTTGCTCTCGCGCTGCGCCGCCAAAGTATCGGCCGTCTCTCCCGATTGCGAGATCAACACCGTAAGCGTTTCGGGGCCAATGATCGGATCACGGTAACGGTACTCGCTGCCGTAGTCGACCTCCACGGGGATCCGCGCCAAGCGCTCGATCATGAACTTGCCCGCCAGCGCCGCGTGCCAACTAGTGCCGCAAGCGATAATCCGCACGTTTCGGAACCCGGCAAACTCCGCCGGCGTGATGCTCATCTCATCCAGAAATACGCGCCCCGTCTCCTGCCCAATCCGGCCCAGCATCGTGTCGCGCACACTGCGCGGCTGCTCATAGATCTCCTTGAGCATGAAATGCTTGTAGCCGCCCTTCTCGGCCATGATCGGGTCCCAGAGAATGCGCTGCACGGCGCGCTG
>Ga0209591_10002638_pt1 | contig 21399 bp, 18 predicted proteins | sample MAT01_FD_187207 | JGI IMG/M metagenome (GOLD analysis project Ga0209591, IMG submission 187207) | Freshwater microbial communities from Lake Fryxell liftoff mats and glacier meltwater in Antarctica - MAT-01 (SPAdes) (version 2) | ecosystem: Environmental > Aquatic > Freshwater > Ice > Liftoff... | reverse complement strand
ACTTCGATCCGCCCTACGCCAGCGACTTGTACGAACCTGTGTTAAATGCGATCGCCAGCCAAGAAATGTTAGCACCACACGGCGAAATCGCGATCGAACACAGCCCGGAGCGATCGACACAACCGATTCCCGGCCTCGAAGTTTGCCGCCACAAAGTATACGGCAATACAGCATTAACCTTCTATAGCCCAATACGGTTCGGATAAGAAGACGGGGCGGTTGAAACCGTACGTCTTATCTTCAGTCCGCGGAGGCGGACTTCGTTTGTGTAGACGCGGTTTCAACCGCCGTCTTATCTTCAGTCCGCTGTCAACTGAACTGAGCAATCCCCGAAATAAATGGATTTTGCGCGGACAATAAAGACTTTCAGTTGTAACATAAGTTGCAAATGTGTGAGTGTGAATATTCTTAAAGGAGTGAATATGGTTCAGACACCTTCGCGCCATCGTGGCAGCGAGTTTCCGGCTGCTAACTCGGTACAGCCAGCCAAACGCGATTCGATTTTGGTGGGAAATAGCCTTTCCCTGCCAAATACAAAACTCTTCGGCACAGACGGCATTCGTGGGAAAGTTGGAGAATTGCTAAATGCACCCCTAGCCCTGCAAGTTGGCTTCTGGGCTGGGCAAATTCTCCGCCAAAATGCCCCCAACCAAGGCCCGGTTATTTTGGGGCAAGACAGCAGGAATTCTAGCGATATGCTGGCAATGGCACTGTCAGCGGGTTTGACAGCCACCGGTTTGGAAGTGTGGAATTTGGGATTGTGCCCGACTCCCTGCGTTGCTTATCTGGCAAGCATTTCCGATTCTGTCGGCGGAGTGATGATTTCGGCTTCTCACAATCCCCCTGAAGATAATGGGATTAAGTTTTTCGGCTCAAACGGCTCGAAGCTGTCGCAACAGTTGCAGGAACAAATAGAAGCCGGAATCCGGGGGGCTAAGGTTCCGGTTGCTAGTTTTGCTTTGGGACAACACTACCACCGCCAGGAGTTGGTTAAAGATTATGCTGTTTCTCTCTCTAATTCGCTGCAACAGATGAATTTGTCGGGAATGCGGGTGGTTTTGGATTTGGCCTGGGGGGCTGCTGCTGGTTTAGCGCCGCAGGTATTTGAGCAAATGGGGGCGGATGTGATCTGTTTGCACAACTCTCCAGATGGCGATCGGATTAATGTAAACTGCGGTTCTACTCATCTCGACAGTTTGCAAGCGGCGGTTGTGGAACACAATGCCGATTTGGGATTTGCTTTTGACGGTGATGCCGATCGAGTTTTGGGTGTTGACAACAAAGGTCGATCGATTGACGGCGATTACATTCTTTATCTGTGGGGCCGTCAATTGCGCGCCTCCGAACAGTTACCGAATAATTTAATTATTTCTACTGTAATGGCTAACCTCGGCTTCGAGCGAGCTTGGGAAGAATTAGGCGGCAAACTAACTAGAACAAACGTCGGAGATCAGCACGTTCATGCTGAAATGCAGCGCACCGGTGCGATGTTGGGCGGCGAACAGTCGGGGCACATTCTTTGTCCGCATTTCGGTATTAGTGGCGATGGTTTATTGACAGCTTTGCATATAGCTTCGCTGGTGCGCGAGTCCGGGGAATCTTTGTCACAATTGGTAAGTGACTGTTTCCAAACATATCCGCAGTTGTTGGTAAATGTGCGGGTGGACGATCGCGAAAAACGGCTAAGATGGCACGAGTGCGAACCAATGCAAAAGGCGATCGATCGTGCTAAAACTGCAATGGGAGAACAGGGACGGATTTTGGTTCGCGCTTCTGGCACTGAACCGCTAATCCGAGTTATGGTAGAAGCTGCCAGCGCCGAATTGGCTAATTTCTGGACTGAAAATTTAGTCTTAGCCGTTCAGCAACACATCGCTATTTAATGGAAATGGGGAATTAATCTGAAGGAAGTTCGGCAACGAGCAATGTACGGGACTTAACGGATGTCAGGAAGAAGGAAGAGGGAAGAGGGAAGAGGGAAGAAGCCTCTAGTAAAATATAGAGGATATTGAAACCAATTTCTAATTCTTATTACCTCATTCTTCTTCCCTTTATACTAGATAACTAAATCCTCTATTCCTGAACGAAAAAAGTGGTTTAATGCGCTACAAGTATCGGTAAGGTGCGCACTGCACAGCCTACATATACAGATTCTGCGTAAATTCTATCTTTGTTTCTTCATTTCCCCATTTCTGATTTTATGAACAGCAAATCACTTCAAAATGGGCGGCTGCATCAAATTTCATTAAGAATTTTAATTCTCGTCATATTAATAACGGGGATATTTTTTCGCTTTACAAACCTCGATCGCAAAGTCTACTCCTTCGATGAATCTATCACCTCGCTGCGAATTTCTGGCTACACCTGGACGGAAATGGTGCAGCAAGATTTTCAAGGTAAAACAATTAGCGTCGCAGATTTGCAGCGGAAATACCAGCAGATAAATCCCGAAAAAAGTTGGTTGGATACTGTTAAAGGTTTAGCTACAGAAGAACCTCAACTACCACCGCTGTATTTTATTTTAGCCAGATTTTGGGTACAGTTGTTCGGGCCGCAAGTGGCGACTGTTAGAAGTCTTTCAGCTTGGATGAGTTTGCTAGTTTTTCCGAGCATTTATTGGCTGTGCTGGGAATTGTTTCGCTCTACCTCTGCGGGATGGATGGCTGTTACAATCACCGCTGTGTCGCCGTTTCACGTCTTGTACGCGCAAGAGGCAAGGCCGTACATGATGTTTGCAGTCCTCGTCTTGCTGTCGAATGCAATGCTGCTGCGGGCGATCGCCCTACAAAATTCTCCCGCCACATCTAAATTTAGCAAGGCTGTTTGGTTCATTTATGCGATCGGTCTAACTTTAGGATTGTATTGCAGTTTATTATTTTTTATAGTAATATTTACCCACGGCATCTATGTAATTAGAACTGAAAAATGGCGAATTAGCAAAACATTAATCGCTTATTTACTAGCATCAGCGGCCGCAATAACTTTTTTTACTCCTTGGATTTGCGTATTAATTTATAACTCGCAAAAAATCGAGGCAACAGTAGGATTGCCCCGCATTTCCCTGTCTTTTATGTCTTCAATTAAACCTTTAATTATCATCACCTGCCGAATGTTTGTAGACACGCATTGGGCGGGCGGAATCATCAAATTGGGTTCGAGCAATCTGGCTACAGATTTAATCAGACTGATCATAGCCGTTGTCTTGCTGTTAGCGATCTCATATTCAATATACTGGATATACAAATCAACTCCGAAACGAGTTTGGCTGTTTGTATTGACAGCGATCGCAATTACAGCGATAGTATTAATAGCAGTCGGAGGCGTTGCCGATCGCTATCTAGTTCCCTATATTTTAGGAATCCAGCTAGCTCTTGCCTACCTGTTTACAGTTAAAAGTGTAGTCGCCACCAATTCCCGAAAAAAAAAACTATGGCAACTTGGTTTAATAGCAGTAATATCAAGTGAAATAATTTCCTGTGCAGTTAGCTCTCAGTCACAACTTTGGTGGAACAAGTATCCTTCTAGCACTAAATACAATCCCCAAGTAGCCTCGATTGTCAATCAAGCAAAAAAACCTTTAGTAATCTGTCATGGAGGCAATAACCTCACAGGAAAAATACTGTCTTTCAGCTATTTGCTGAAGCCCGAAATACAGCTTTTGCTGGCTGTCAAACCCGATCAAGTCAAAATCCCTGATGGTTTTAGCGATGTCTTTCTCTACCGAAGCACCGAGCTATTGCAATTTGAACTAGAAAAAGTGCAAAAATCTAAAATCACACCAATTTACAAACCGGGCGATGTCTGGCTTTGGCGTTTAGAAAAATAATATCGTTTGCGACTGCATCGTCAGGTGATAAATTAGAGGGCAATTCATGAATGATGTTTACAAGTTACCACCTATCTCGGCGCAATTTTTAGTTTTTAGATTCACAGTCAACAGTCAACAGTCAACATCATTCCGGTGCAACCGGAATTGAGATAACAAAAGTGGCAACTACGAATGATGATTTCTGTTGTGATACCCACCTATAACCGCGAGCAACCCCTGCGAGAGACATTGGCTGATACGATTCGGCAAAATTACCAGAATTTTGAAGTGCTGGTAATCGATCAAACTCGCACTCACTCCTTTGAAACTGAAGTTTATTTAGAGGAATTGGCAAATGCTGGCAAAATTCGGTGGTTTCGAGTAGATTGGGCGAGTTTGCCGGCTGCTCGAAATTATGCAGTGAGGCGCGCAGTTGGAGAGATTATTTTATTTATTGATGATGATGTACAATTGCCGGATGGTTTTTTGGCGGCTCACGCTGACAACTATTTAGAAAAACCGGATGTGGGATGTGTGGCGGGCAGGGTTTTTGACAGAATGAAGTTGGATGATTCTGGAGGCGATTTGACGATCGACTATTTGCCACCAGAAGCGATGGATGCAGGCATTGCGTGGTATTTTATCGATTTGGTACATACAGTAAAACCGCAGCAGGTGCTCTCGGCTAGAGGCTGCAATATGTCGTTTCGCAGAGAGGTTTTTACTGAGCACGGTTTGAGTTTCGATGAGCGATTTGCGGGGAGTGCGGTGCGGGAGGAGTCGGATTTTTGTTTGAAGTTGCGATCGACTGGCATGAAAATTTGGTACGATCCCAATGCCTGTTTAGTTCACTTGGGGGAGGAGAGCGGCGGATGTCACGATGTCAGCACGCGATCGATCGCATATCAAGTCACATTTTATCACAACCACTTCCTGATGGGATTGAAAAATTTAACCGCCTTTGAATGCCTGCGATTTTTCGCCAAACTGTTTGACTGCCACGTTTTGGGCAATCCACCTTGTCATAAAGGTCGATCGCCCATTAAAATAATCGTTCGACTTACTTTTTATATCTTCGGCTTGATCAGCGCCCTCAACACACTCATCAAATCCCTCTGGAACGACGGACAAATTTACACCAATCAAGACAACATTAACGCTAAATAATTTATGACTTACGCATGGGGCCCAGAAACCGGGTTTTTCACCAGTGTTAAAGACAGAAATGCAATATTTTCATGAAAAACCCGGTTTCTATGTCCAATAATTGTTATGCCCAATTCCCAATTCCCAATTTTCAATAAATGAGAATTCTCGTTGCCAGCCACACCTACATTGTAGACATAAATCGCGCAAAATTCAAGATTTTAGCAAAACTAGAACCCGGTATTGAAGTAACAGTTGTAGTGCCACAACGCTGGAAACCTGGAGGCGTACAAAATAAAATTATAGAAACTGAATTTTATCAACAAGGCTCATTTAAAGTAGTACCAATTTCTAACTTCAGTCAAAATAACCAAGGATTGCTAACATTTAGCACAGATATAATTCAACTATTGCAGGAATTTCAACCACAGATTATTCAAGTCGAACAGGGTTCAAAATCCCTAGCTTATGCTCAGTTAATTGCTTTAAATAAAATCCTGAAGTTCAAAGCAAAAAATATATTCTTCACCTGGTGGAATCTGCCTTATCAATTGAAATGGCCTGTTTCTGTGTTAGAAAATTGTAATCTTCAACACACCGACGGAATTATTGCCGGCAACCTAGATGGATCTAAAATTTTGCGCCAGCGTGGATATCAAAATACCCTGAAAGTCATGCCACAATTGGGAGTAGACGAAACCTTGTTTTATCCGACATCTAAAGATGCTGATTTATCCCACAGATTCGGTATTGAGTCTACAGATTTTGTGGTAGGATTTGTAGGGAGATTTGTCGAAGAAAAAGGACTACTAACTTTGGGAGAAGCTTTGGCTGGGTTGAAACAACTCCCTTGGAAATGGCTGCTAGTAGGGCAAGGAAAATTGCGATCGCAACTTGTCGAAAAATCGATTGAATGGGGCATCAGCGACCGAATAATCTGGGTAGAAAGCATTTCCCACGAAGAGGTTCCCGCATATATCAACTTGATGAATTGTTTGGTATTGCCATCGCAAACCAGCTATAAATTCAAAACTTTGACTACTGTGGGTTGGAAGGAACAATTCGGCCATGTTTTAATCGAAGCGATGGCTTGCAAAATTCCGGTTGTCGGTTCAGACTGCGGGGAAATTCCCCATGTCATCGGCGATGCGGGCTTAATATTTCCCGAAGGAAATGCCGAGAAATTGCGAGATTGTTTGCGGCAATTGATGCAGCGGCCGGAGTTAGTGGCAGATTTGGGCGATCGGGGTTATCATAGAGCGATGAGCAATTATACAAATCAAGCCTTAGCTGAGCAGTTGTTAGACTTTTACAAAGAATTGTTGTAACTTTTAAGCAAATCCACCTAATTAAACATAAAATACAGCTCGCGTCGCGCTGAAGCTGGATGTATATGTATTATTCCTGCTATCGCAACGATAACTCAAGTCTTCTTCCTTCTTCCTGATGACCAATGACCAATGACCAATGACTAATGACCAATGACCAATGACTTCTTCCTTCTACTTAGCAGTATAATGCAAGTGTCAAATAAAAACTGTGGTAAATGTCTATTCCTTCCGACATACGACCTTTGGTTGACGAACTCTACCAGGTACTAGACGATACCGAGAGCCTCGCAACTGAGGGACTTTTTGCACTGAGAAGATCCATGTCTCTGTTTCCCACAAATGAAATACTGATGCAATACTTTTCTTCGATAACTAATTTTCAATTCTGCGTAGCAGGTACTCGCTTACAAGCAGAGGACATTGTGAGCAATATATTGCTGGCTGGTGTACCCGATGCAGATGTTCAAAAAGCAGCCGATTATTTAGCAGCCTTGCTACATATGGCTCCCGAATCTAAAATGATGATCGAAAAAGTAATTGAGAGATTAGAGGTATTGCCATGAAACAATTACCAGATGAAAGCCAACTCCTGGAAATCCTGGAAATTGTGAAAGCTGCTGAAGCCAAAGCCAGTGAAATGTATGAATTTTCCAAGAAAATATCTCACAATACCCAAATTACAGCAACAAAGAGAGAGGAAGCTGAACAGCTAAACGGGCAGCCTTTTGCAGATAATTAAATTTGTAATGGGAGAGGTTGGTATGTTGATTTAAAGAACAATCTCCCATGCGAATTATCCAAATTATCCCCTCAATTTCCCTAAGCCCGGGTTCCTACGAGTTTTGCGACGAGTCACGAGAAATCACGCAAGAAACCGGGTTTGTGAGGTCTTTTGGTAATCAGATGTACGTACTGCAAAAATTATTCATCAATCAGGAATAAAACTGTTAAGTTCTTCTACTAGCAGATGCACTGTTGTTGAAGGATTATCAGTTTCAGGATTGGGGCGCTCATATTCAATTAAAAGCCGTTTTGCGTGTTTAATCGCATCATGCTGTTTGCTTTTCAGTTCCTCATAAATTGTCTCGCTGTTTTTCTTATATTCGTGTCTCAATAACTTAGTTAGCATATTTTGATAATCCTGGCGAGAAATTCCCGTATTATAAAAATGAAAGTGCAGCAAATACCACAATTCAAAAGCATCATTTGAATAAGCTACATCAATACCGTTATTTCGTGCAAGAGTTATGGCTGAATTAAAATTTTGCAAATCATTAGGGTTTTTATGGTTTTTATCGCGATCGAATACACACCAAAATCGATCTTTTTCATCAAATTCTGCGTTAGTTTTTAACTCAATAGCTTTCTCAACTAAACTCTTCGTACTTTTACCTTCTCCTTTGATATCAAGTTTGATTACCTTTGTATCTACCGGGAAACTTCTAAAATAGTTGGGTTCTGTTTTCTCGCCTTCACACACTATTAAAAACCATCTTCTACTTCTATCTTTTCGATTGTAGTAATCAATCTTGCTTCGAGACGCACTTTTTTTACGCATCAAGTTCACCTAGAAGTTCTTTGAAATTACCAATAAAAGGGATAGCGCCATACTTACCGATAATGTAATCGCGCTCAAATGAGGCATCTTTTCCCACTTTATACTCTACCAAAGAATACAAATCAGTAGCGCCCTTGTTGTCCTTTTCGGTAAACCATATTTGATCCTTACGAAAAGTTTTGCTGCTGAGCAAGTTTGTGTCGTGTGTCGTAAATATAAGCTGTGCATTGTGCGGATTAGTCTCGTTAGAATTGAATAAGCAGATTAATTCACGAGTAATTAGCGGATGAAGTCGGGCATCAAGTTCATCAATTAATAAGATTTTTCCTGTCCTCAAAGTATCGAGAAGCAGCCCTGCTAATGCAAACAATTTGTTTGTTCCCTCAGACTCATACTTGTCGATATCAAATAATTCTATAGCACTCTGTTTCCCCTCAGCATCATATTTCCGGTGAACTGTTTTCACTGCTGGTTTAATTTCTGAATAAGGGAAACCGAACATAGCGGTTTTCTGGGAAACAATAGGTAGAGGTTTATTTGTGATTTGAATATCAGTAATACCTAAGTCTAATTTTTTAATAAATTCAATAATATCATGTCTGTGGCTCTCATTCTCAAAAGACTCTAAAGTTTCCTTGCGGTATTGTGTATCTTGCAATCCTGATATCAATTGCAAAGTTTTACTGAACCACAGTAATATTTTGCCAGAGACTTTACCATTAAATTGTGCAACAACAGAAAGAAATAAAGCATTACTTCGGGTTTTATCGCTAATGCCTTGTCCCTCTGGGAAATTATCTAATATATAATTGTCAAAATCCCGTTCAAAAAGCATTTGTTCTTCACTGTCATCAGCTTGAAATAGCCACTCAGAAACAACTTCCCGCGCGTTTACCTCAAAACCGTACCTAAAAGTTTTGCCTTCAAGTAGAAAAACGATTTCAAAGAAGGATGGCTCTTTTTCTGTCTCCGTGCTTAGCCTGAATGCTTCAATATCGATCGCCTCTGAAACTTGCGTTTCTTTGGATGAATTGAGGACAAACCACTTCATAAAGTTAATAGCAGCGATCAGGTTGCTTTTGCCACTGGCATTTGCTCCATAAATAGCAGCACTTTTCAGTAAGTTTAATTTATGATTAATTTCAAAGACATTATTTTCGTCAAGCTCTTTTTCCTCTTCCGTAATTGATGAAGCTACCATGCTGAGAGTGACAGTTTCTTTAAAAGATTTGTAGTTGCCGACGCTGAATCCAATCAGCATAACGTGCCTCCGATCGCCTAAATGAGTATAACTTGCAAAATTTGCAATTTTTTCTATGATAACACAACAAGCTACCCCAACTAACACCAAGTGCTAATCATGCGAATTCTCCAAATTATCCCCTCAATTTCCCTCGTCTACGGCGGGCCGAGTCAAATGGTACTGGGACTTTCTGCCGCCCTCGCTTCCCAAGGCATTGATGTCACAATTATCACCACAGATTCTAATGGAGATATCGGTCAAATTCCCTTAGATGTTCCCCTAAATCAACCAATACAACAAAACGGCTATAAAATTATTTATTTCCACTGTTCTCCCTTCCGTAGATATAAGTTTTCACTCTCGTTATTACAGTGGTTAAATGCCAATGCAAGGCAATTTGATCTCGCTCACATTCATGCTCTTTTTTCACCAGTAACTACCCTCGCTGCTACTATTGCCAGAGGGCACAATTTGCCCTATATTATCCGTCCCTGCGGTATGCTTGACCCCGCCGACTTGCAGAAAAAAAAGCGGTTAAAACAGATTTATGCGGCACTTTTAGAACGGCCTAATTTGGCGGGCGCAGCGGCAATTCATTTCACAAGTAAACAAGAAGCTAAAATCTCAGAAAGATTTGGTTTGGGGGACACAGGCAAGATGCCTTTGCCACAAGATTTGGTGATTCCATTGGGGGTGACAGCAGGTTTGTTTCCTAAGAGATTGCGAAAATCTCAAGTGCCGATCGTATTATTTATGTCGCGAATTGAACCAAAAAAAGGACTTGATTTGCTAATTCCAGCATTAGAAAGTATTTTGGCATCGGGAATAGAGTTTCAGTTTATTTTAGCTGGCTCAAATCCTCAAGATGCTGATTATGAAACAGGAATAAAAGTGAAAATACAGAATTCCAGCTTGGGAAAATATACAACAATAACTGGCTTTGTGAGTGGCGATCGCAAAAATGAACTATTGACAAATGCGGACTTATTTGTATTGCCTTCTTATTACGAAAACTTTGGGATTGCTGTAGCAGAAGCGATGGCTGCTGGTGTACCTGTGGCTATTTCCGATCGCGTGCATATTTCCGAAGATATACGGCAAGCAGAAGCTGGTTGGGTGGGGCCATTGGAAGTAGGGGCGATCGCCTCTATGATCGAATCAGCACTTCTCGATCCACAGGAACGCCAGCGCAGAGGCTTGAACGCGCAAGCTTATGCCAAAAAGTATTATAATTGGGAGGCGATCGCCCAACAAACCATCGATGCTTACCAGCACATTTTGTCATCTATAGTAGAAAGAAGTTAATAATTGGAGCAAGATTATTTACTATTTTAGGTACAATACTTGTCAACAAAACTCTGCAATCCTGCCTGATATCCTTGTCCTACCGCCTGAAATCTCCACTCTCCATTCTTTCTGTACAAACGACCAAATTCTATAGCAGTCTCTCGCGAAAAATTCTCTGTTAATTCATAGCGCAGAAGTTCGCTTCCCTTGTCCAAATTAGAAATTTTGATAAAACTATTTCGGATATTGCTAAAATTTGCATTAACTTCTTGTGCTTCATGAATAGTGACAACAAAAGTTATTTCCTCAATTTCAGGATTAACTCTTTCTAAGATAATGCCGTAAATAGTCTTATTCTCTTGACTTGGGTTGTTTTTGTCTGGAATCGATTGCAGTACCGAACTGTCATAGGATTGCAGATTATTGTAAAAAATAAAATATTGATCGTTAGGTATTTTGCCGTCAGCACCTAGCATAAATGCAGAAACATCAATGTCGTAACTTTGTCCTGCCTCTGTCACCTGCCAACCCAGGGCGATCGCCATTTTTTTCAAATCCGGCGCTTCTTTAGAGATATTAAATCTTTCGCCCTTACTTAATTGCATTACCATCTGTTTATTTGTCAAATATAAAGTTTTATCGTGTCAATTTTAGCATTATAGCATTTAGAAAAAATGTTGCAACAATAAAATTGTTGGGCGGAGTGAAACGGAGGGTTGTTTCGTTCATCCAATGTGTAAGGTGCGTCGCCCCCCCGATTTTCACTCTTTTTTAGAGATTGTCGATGGCGACACACCCTACATATACTGTTGCATTAGTTTGGAAAATTGGTATTACATCATTTCGGGCGAATGCTATACATAGAATTTACCATAAAAAACCGGGCTTTCTCCAAAACCCGGTTTTGATAATTGAACTTAATTTGACTCTACTTTTGAGCATCTTTAGAACTAGGTGGCAGGGTGACAAAATTCCCAAAAGCTCCAACGGTTTGATAGCTTTTTTTGCCTAGTTCAGTTGTGTAAATGCTGACAACGCCTAAGTTCTGACGCTGGGTTGTATTGTCGAGTAAGCGTTCGATCGATCCGCGCTGCGAAGTCAGCAAAGTCTCTGCAACGCCACTCAAAGCTTTGGGTACGCGAGAATCATTGCGCACAGTGTTTTTAAACTCGGTTTCGAGTACGCCGGAAGCATAAGTTAGGTATTTGTCTCTCGGAGGATTTGTAAATACCATGCCAGCAGCCAGAACAGTTAGCGCGATCGCAACTTTGCCTACATTACCGAAAAAATTAGAAGTTGGTTTGTGAGTATTCATTGTTTTATCAATAATCATTTTTTTTCCTAGCCCGGTTGAGTTATAAGCTTATCTTGATTTAAACTACACCTCCTGAGAAACCGATTTCAGAAAGGAGAGGACAGTTTTGAGATTGGAGGCGAGTTGCGAGTAAGTCTCTAACTTGCCTGCCTTCCTTTTACGTCTCTGGCTTGGGCCAATCCGCCAAATGTCCAAAATAATATCGAAGAGAGGGCAAAACCACGGGGGATTGCCCCTACGCATTAGAACGAGCATTTCAGCGTGATTTTTGCCGATCGATCTCCCGCTGCAATTCCTCAATCTGACGGCGCAAAGCATCCGTCTCGCTGTTAGATGTTTGGGACTTGACATCAACCGCACCCTCAGCCACAGCCCGCTTGTAGTTCCCCAGCTTAATTTGGCGATATTCTTCCGAACTTGCCCAATCTCGCAAATACCGCAGGCGTTCCACCGGGAAAGGGTGACTCAGCATCACGCCTTGGCCGCCGTTGTAAAGTAAAAATTTATACACTTGGTTGAGATTGTCGCGATCGAGCTCTTGATAGTTATCAGACTGGCGGATAAATTCTTGCAAACTACATTGGTCAGCATATTTACTGCTAACTCCCGAAAGTTTCATCATCGTTTTCATCACGCCATTCAAATCATCCGTCACCAACAAAGCCGCCCGATCCGCCGACAATTCAGCCTTACGCCGCCACTCGTAAAAAGCAAAAATTAAACCGCTGCCGACAATATTTCCCAGCCCAAAAGTCATCTCGCCAATTGTCGATGCAATGTTCATCGCCCACATCGCCATTTGATTTAAAGTTGGATGCCCGCATTTAATATGTCCCAACTCGTGAGCCAGCACTACCTTGATTTCTGCCTCGTCCAACAAGTCTAAAAGACCAGTATTTAATACGACATAGGGCTGGTTTTTCCCCAGGGCATAGCTGTTTACTGAGGGATTTTGAGAGACAAACAAACCGGGTTCTGGGAAAACATCTAAAGCCTGGACGCATTCCCGAAATATGTGATAAATACTGGCATATTGGCGCGGCCCGACTTGGATGCTATTTCCCATTAGGTAAACGAATTGGGGGCGTTCGTAGACAAATTCGACAAATTTGCTGGCAATTAAGTCAAATCCAGGTACGCTGCGTAATGCTGCTTCGGCTTGTCGATCGAGCGGATGCTGAAAAGCTTCGCTAGAAATTCCAGTATAAGTTGGCATAGTTGTTGCAAAAGTTACATTTATGATATCAGTGTTTAGCGAATAGCTGTGGTTACTAGCTGGCACCTGACTTATCAATCTTATCGCGACACTATTGCACTCTTGTGGAACAGGCCGGAGAGCCTGTGCAAATTGTGGAACAGGCCGGAGAGCCTGTGCAAATCAGAGTTAAAATGGTTTTTTAGCGGCAGGCGCGATCGACAAACATCTGGCAAAGTGCCTCTGTATCGCCTGACTCAACAATTGGAACGTACAAAAATGGCTATCCTGCGACTCGAAGACGGTACAACCTACACTCAACTGAGCGATATTACCCGCGAACTTGCTCCTTTAAACATTCAACTCAACAGTTGGCCTGTGGGAGACAACCCAGAAATTCGGGAATTGCTGGCTCTCGATGCGCTTAGCGATAGCGAAAAAGAGCAAATCCTGCAAGCCCTAGACGGCTACTTCCAACAACTCAAGGAAAGCGCAGGCTATCAGTCGCGAGACTTAATTGTACTGCACCCGGGCATTCCCAACCTGGACACTTTGCTGTCCAAATTCGACAAGTGTCACATTCACGCTGACGATGAAGTGCGCTATATCGTAGCAGGCGAGGGCATTTTCGGTTTTGTGCGTCCAGACGGTAGTCAAGTAGAAGTCACGGTACAGCCCGAAGAATTTATCAACGTACCGGCGAATACGGAACACTGGTTTTATTTGACAGCAGCCCGGAAAGTTAAAGCTGTGCGGTATTTTACCACTACGACTGGCTGGACACCGGAGTATACGGATACTCAAGTTCGATCGGGCTTAGCTGCGGTTTAAAAAAAGTTGGCAGCTATTCAAGGACATTAAAAGCTGGTATTTGCAATGGATAAAGTAAGTTTATACCGTCAACATATTCAGGAGTTGCTAACTGAACGGGCCCAGAGGCGATCGCCTCATGATCCAGTTGCTAGTGAAACGATTTTCGATCTAATCAGCGATCGCTATCAACTGGTTCATGTGGGTTGGAAAAACAGTAGCACTCGAATTTATGGCTGTATAATTCATGTAGATATTAAAGATGGGAAAATTTGGGTACAGCATGACGGAACCGAAGAGGCGATCGCCAATCAGTTAGTAGCACGAGGTGTGCCAACCCAGGAAATTGTGCTAGCCTATCATGCACCTGATGTCCGACAATACACCGAATTTGCAATTGGTTAATCCCAGCTCAAACTTTGTGGTTTTCTCGCAAAATACTCAAAGCCACAGCCTCCGCTACCTTAATCCCATCAATCCCCGCCGACAGAATTCCACCGGCATATCCCGCACCTTCCCCAGCAGGATAGAGGCCATCAGTATTTAAACTCTGATAATCCTCCTTGCGTTTAATCCGAATCGGTGAAGAAGTGCGCGTTTCCACCCCAGTCAAAACCGCATCATCCATCGCAAATCCTTTAATCTGTTTGTCAAAAGCCGGAAGTGCTTCGCGGATAGCCTCGATCGCATAATCCGGCAAACTTTCGCTCAAATCAGTCAAACGAACTCCAGGCGTATAAGACGGTTGCACAGCGCCTAACACCGTCGAAGGTCGATGCGCCAAAAAATCCCCTACAAGCTGTCCTGGGGCGTTGTAAGTACCACCTCCTAACTCAAATGCCCGTTCTTCTAGGCGGCGTTGAAACTCAATTCCCGCCAAAGGATGACCAGGATAATCTTCCGGCGTGATACCCACCACAATTCCGCTGTTAGCATTGCGTTCATTGCGAGAATATTGACTCATTCCATTAGTAACAAGTCGCCCCGGTTCTGAGGCCGCAGCCACCACCAATCCACCGGGACACATACAGAAACTATAGACAGAACGACCATTTTGGCAATGGTGAACCAGTTTGTAATCGGCGGCACCCAAAAGCTTATGGCTGGGGCGATCGCCAAAACGACAGCGATCGATCGTACTTTGGGGATGTTCCACCCGAAAACCAATAGAAAATGGTTTTGCTTCGATGTAAACCCCGCGCGAAAACAACATTTCAAAAGTATCGCGGGCGCTATGTCCCACCGCCAGAACTATATGATTACTAGCAATATATTCTCCACTGGCGAGGGTAACTCCCTGCACTTTGCCATTTTCGATCTGAATATCTTCCACACGACTTTGAAACCGAATTTCACCACCCAAAGATTCAATTTGGGCGCGGATACTTTGGACAATTCCCACCAGTTTAAAAGTGCCAATATGCGGTTTATTGATATATAAAATTTCCGGTGAAGCACCCGCATTCACAAGTTCCGTCAACACCTTGCGTCCATAATGTTGAGTGTCTTTAACTTGGCTGTAGAGTTTCCCATCGGAAAAAGTACCCGCGCCACCTTCCCCAAACTGGGCGTTTGATTCTGGGTTAAATTCTGCTTTTTTCTTCCAAAATCCAAAAGTATCAACTGTGCGATCGCGCACTGCTTTACCACGTTCTAACAAGATAGGGCGAAATCCCATTTGTGCTAGCATCAGCCCTGCAAACATCCCACAAGGCCCTGTGCCAATCACAATGGGCTGAATCGTCAAATTTCTGGGAGCTTCGGCTACATAGCGATAACTCATGTCTGGCGTTGCGATGACATGAGGGTCTTTTTTGAGGCGCGCCAGAATTTGCTTTTCCTGTGTTGTCTCCACATCCAGAATATAGACAAGCAGGATTTCTGCTTTTTTGCGAGCATCATAGCTGCGCTTGAAGATGGAATAGCCGAGCAATTCTTCTGGGAGAATTTGCAGCTTTTTGACTATGGCGCTGGCGATCGCACTTTCAGGATGATCTAAGGGAAGTTTGATTTCGGTTATTCGTAACATATAGTAGTTGTCAGTTGTCTGTTGTCTGTTGTCTGTTGTCTGTTGTCTGTTGTCAGTTGTCTGTTGTCTGTTGTCTGTTCTCAATTCTCAGTTCTCAGTTGTCAGTATAAAAATCGAATAAAATCAGTCGAATAAAAGTATTTAGGAATTATGCACTGGTAGCTAAAAAGCGTTTTTTTCGTCCAAAACCCGGTTATGAGAGTCGGAGTGCGATCGCGAACTTTATTATAACTATTTAACTGGACATCATCTGGGCGATCGTCATCAGTCGATCGATTAGGTATTTCAGATTTTTGATCCCATAATTGCAGAAGCGTTATAATAAACAAAAAATTAAGTTTTGTAAAGACCCTTGACTGCAACATTCACAACCAAAAACAGCCAAACTTGGCACGCTCTTAACCCCCTGTGGCAAGGAGCAGAAGACGCAGTACAGAAGGGTTTACCCCACACCAAGCTAGCACCAGCGTGGCAAATACTGCTACTGGGCGACGGTTCCCCCACCCGTCACCTGCAACTGCTGACAGGGGAGCCCACAGAAGTAGATGTCATCGATATGTCCTTAGTCGGTGACGACGCAGACGGCGCGCCGGAGCAAATTATCGCCGTTCCTGGGCCGCGCCTGCGCCGCCAAGTTTGGCTGCGGACTGCTTCGGGACAGCGCCTCGCCTACGCAACTTCTTGGTGGGAAGCCAGTCACGTAGATGAATATTTGGAAAATAAATCTTTGCCAATTTGGGCAAGTTTAGCGCGGCTACGGACTGAATTGTATCGCGATGTGCAAGGCATTTATTGCGGTGATTCGGTGGCTTTGGAGTCGGCTTTTCAACAGTCGGGGCCTTTTTGGGGGCGACACTATTTATTTTGGCATCACGGTAAGCCACTGACGCTGATTTATGAGGTGTTTTCGCCTTATCTAACGAAGTATTTGGGGCCGATGAATTTGTAATATAGCCCTTCTGATTTAGGTGAAGTATGTCAGGTAATTGGTAATTGGTAAGAAAGTAGTTTGTAGGGTGTGCATTGCGCACCGGTTCATTTTTAGCCGCACTTCCGTCGAGCAGATAAACCTGTGCGCATTGTGCTTTAGTCAATCGGTGCGCATTGCGCACCCTACTACGAACCTATTTAATTTTCTCTTCTTTGAATCGGAATCTTGATCGCAAATTCAGTACCTTTACCCACTACCGAGAAACAGTTGATTTTGCCTTTATGTTTTTCTACAATGATTGAATGGGAAATCGCCAAACCCATCCCCGTCCCCGAACCAATGGGTTTTGTAGTATAGAAAGGGTCAAATATCCGCTGCTTGACTTGATCGGTGATACCTGTACCGTTATCACTAATTCTAATTACAGCAAAATTACCTTCTCTCTCTGTACGAATGCGGATAATTCCCGGATTTTCGAGCGGTTCTTGTAAAGCGTCGATCGCATTAGCGATCATATTCATAAACACCTGATTCAACAGTCCGGCGTAGCACTCCACTAGCGGCAATTGTCCGTATTCTTTGACGACTTGAATTGCTCGGCGGTCTGGCTGAACTTTCAGACGGTGTTCTAAAATCATTAATGTGCTGTCGATGCCTTCGTCAATGTTAACCTTTTTCATGTCAGATTCATCGAGGCGAGAGAAATTCCGCAAACTCCGCACGATATCCCGGATGCGAGTGGCTCCTACCTGCATCGAAGACAGCATTTTCGGCAAGTCGTCTAGCAAGAAATCTAGCTCTAAAGCCTCTATTTCCTGCTGAATAGCTTGAGGAGGTTCCGGGTATTCATCTCGATACATTTGCAGCAGTTTCATCATACTTTCGGTGTATTGTTTTGTGTAGGTAAGATTGCCGAAAATAAAGCTGACTGGGTTATTAATTTCGTGGGCAATTCCTGCTACCATCTGACCGAGACTCGACATTTTTTCTGCTTGCACGAGCTGGGTTTGAGCTTGCTGAAGTTCCCACAGAGTTGCTTCTATTTGGGCAGCTTGTTCTTGCGCTATCCGGGCTGAATCCACGCTTTGAGTGTAGAGTTCAGATTGACTAATGCCGATCGCCAATTGATTGCCCACTGCCACTAAAAGTTCCACTTCCTCATCGCTCCAACACCGCACGCCGCTAGAAGCAGTACAGGAAATTACCCCTATTTTACCACCAGATATCTGAATGGGAATGCTCAGCAGAGACTTTAATCCTACAGACATGAAAAACTCCCGCTCTACTGGATCGGTAACAGTCTCAAAATCATCGATCCGAATTATTTCCAAATTGGCAATTCGCTCGGCATGAGATCCAGTCGCATCAGCCGGAAATAAACCCAACAGTGAAGGCAAATCGGCATTTTTTGACTCGTATTTCACAGCCCAAACTGGTGGCGAGGATTCTGGCGTATACCAAATAAACACGCAATGATCGAGTTGCAGCAAGGCGCGAATCTGCTGCACAGTTGTTGCCAAAATAGTATCTAAATCCAGAGATTCGCGGATATTGCTAGCTAGCTGGTTCAGCAGTGTTTCCTGCTCCGCTAATTTGCGGAATTTCGCTTCCGACTTTTGCAACTGTCTTTGAGCTTCTCTTTGTTGAGTAACGTCCACACCCAAACCGATTAAGCCGATCGCATTACCGCCATCATCTTTCACCTGAGTTTTAATTATCTCCAACTGGTGATATTCACCGTCAGCAAGCAGCAGCACTTCTTCAGCATAACAGGGAAGATCTTGGCTCCACGCTTCCTCGTCAGATGCCATGCAGTTAGCAGATGCTTCTAATCCCAAAACTTCGGAATAGTCAGATGCTGCTAAAAAGCTTGATTCGGGTATAGCCACATCTGCGCAGAAAGTTTTGTTGACTAACAACATCCGCCCGCTAGCATTTGCCATCCACACCCAGATCGGAGCGTTGTCAATGATTCCCCTCAAAGTTTGCTTTTGTGTGGCGAGAGCAACTTCTGTTTGTTTGCGCGGCTCTCCTGAGTTTATGGTGTAAAATGTACCTAATCATACATTTACTGTTATGAGCTTCCATCTAGACTATCTATTAGATTTGCCTGGAGTCAGGGTTGAAACTTGTACTCAAGTTGAGGGAAAAATTTCCTTGGGACTGAGCATTCTATCTGAAGGAATGGTTTGTCATCATTGTAAAAATTATACCGAAAAACTGCATCAGAATCGACCAATTTTAGTAAGAGATTTGCCAGTATTTGGTCGTCCTGTGTATTTGAAAGTCCCACGACGGCAGTTTTACTGTCCTAATTGCCAACGGTATCCCACAGAAAAGATAGATTTTTTGGACGTAAAAAGAAGGCATACTCAACGATACGAACAAAATATTTATGAGCGTGTTCAACAATCCAATATGGAGCAAATTGGGCGAGAAGAAGGACTTAGCTATGACGAAATAAAAGGAATATTTGATCAGGTAAGCAAGCTAAAAAAAAACATAAGTTGGAAGCCAGCTAAGCGAATCTCTCTGGATGAAATAAGTATGCGAAAAGGTCAAGGAAATTTTGTGACTGTTGTTAGTGATATTTCTGAGGGTAATTTAATTGAGATGATAGACTCTCATCGTCAAGACGAAATAATTGAAGTCCTTATGACACAACCGATTGAAGTTCGTGAACAAGTTGAGGAAGTGAGTGTTGATATGTGGGGAGGATTCCCGAAAGTTATTAAAAAAGTATTCCCAAATGCTCAAATTGTTATTGACCGTTTTCATGTAATGAAAGTGGTAAATCGAGATTTAAATAAATTGCGTAGAGCAGCAGGAATTACAGATAGATGTAGTAAATATTTATTATTGAGCAATGGGGTAAATCTTGATCCAGAGCAGATTGATAAATTAGAATTGACCTTAAAGAAATCAGAATGCTTGAGGATTGCGTATGAGATGAAGGAAGATTTTAGAAGAATATATGAAACTAACTTGACTGTCGAAAAAGGGCAAAAAAAAATCAAAGAGTGGTTGAATCATGCACAAGTGTTTTTTAGAGAATCTGCATCAACAATTGAAAATCATTTTGAGGGTATTTGTAACTACTTTCTTCATCGGACAACAAGTGGAGTAATGGAAGGAATCAACAATCGAATTAAGTTGATTATGCGACAAGGGTATGGCTTTTCTAATTTTGACAATTTTAGAAATCGCGTATTAGCTTGCTTCTCTAATTAGATAAAGTTATCACCATAAGTTCGGGAGAGCCGTTTGCGCTTGATTCCCAGGGCGATCGAATCGGCAATTGATGCAAAAGCAATTAGCGTTGATTCTTTCAACTCCTGGCGAGCAAACATGGCGATTACTCCAACCAACTGATTGTCAACAATTAGCGGATATCCAGCAAAAGCCACGATTCCTTGTTTCGCCCATTCTTTGTCGCTGACATGGGGATCTTCTTGCACAGAATTAGTGATGTGAGGTTTTCGCTCTTGGGCAATTAAACCAATCTTTAACTCACCGACAGCAATGCGGCTGTGAGCGCCGTCAATGTGAGTATAAATTCCCGCACTTGCTTGCAAATCCAAGACATTTCCCTCTTGATTCAGCGTCCAAATCCGAGCAAACGCAGCATCGAAATGACGCACAACTGCATCGGTGCAATATTGCAAAGTTGCAGGCAAAGTCTGGTTTTGAGTTAGAGCAATTCCCACATCTGCTGTGAATAAAGAAAGTTTCAATTGTTCTGCTAAAGCTTGTTCTGCTTTTTTGCGCTCTGTAACGTCCGTAGCAGCACCGAGACGCTGCTGGATTTTCCCCTCTGCTGTTCTGCTAAATACGATTTCCCTGGTGACTAACCAGTGCCAACTATTTTGTTTGTCGCGCATTCGATATTCGTACTCAACAACCTCGCCGTCGGGAGCATTTTCTAATTGCTGTAAATATTCGGGAACTTTAGCTAAATCCTCATGGTGGAGTAGGGTTGGCAACAGATTGCTGCCCATTTTTTGAACTTCTTCGACGGTATAGCCGAGAAGGTCAGTAACGTCGCGGTTGCTGTAGACATTTCGCTGCTCGATATCGTCGTAAACATAGAGAAGATTCGGACTGGTATTGGCAATTCGCTCAACAAAATGCTGGCTGGCTTGCAGCGCTGCTTCTGCTTGTTTGCGCTCGGTAATTTCGCGGCCAATACCATAGATCAATTCTTCGTCGCACAAAGGGCTAGCAGTCCAGGCTATCCACTTGTAAGACCCGTTTCGACACCGCCAGCGGTTTTCAAACCCAACGGTATTATTCCCCGCAGCAATACTTTCAGCTTCTTTTAAAGTAGTTTCGCGATCGTCTGGATGTACAAATTTAATGAAGAATTGGCCAACCATTTCGGCTGGGGAATAGCCGAGGATTTTTTCTGCTGCTGGGTTGATGCGTTTAATGTAACCGTCAAAACCAACGACGCACATCATATCTGACGACAGGCTAAAAAAGTGATCGCACTCATCGGATTTGCCCGATTGGTCGTTTTTCGCAGTAGCAGAGGCGTTTGAGCGCGCCGCTACCGCCAACAGGACAATATTTGCGATTCCCAAAAATCCGAGGGCGAATTGGCGATCGTACAAATTATAACCGCTGCTAGCTACGAGCAACCCGTTTAAGACAAGCAGTACAACGATCGCAATGGAGAATATGCTGCTAGGTGCGATCGTCGCTAGGCTGATTTTTTTTTCATACTGGTTTCTGCATTCTGCCTTT
>Ga0209591_10002634_pt1 | contig 21407 bp, 20 predicted proteins | sample MAT01_FD_187207 | JGI IMG/M metagenome (GOLD analysis project Ga0209591, IMG submission 187207) | Freshwater microbial communities from Lake Fryxell liftoff mats and glacier meltwater in Antarctica - MAT-01 (SPAdes) (version 2) | ecosystem: Environmental > Aquatic > Freshwater > Ice > Liftoff... | reverse complement strand
AGTCAAAAACCAATTCTTCGCTCGCGCCAGGCTGATCGGGGGTGAGGATGGAGGCGAAGAATTGGTTTTTGACTGTGACCCATTGCAAGGCGGACGCGGTGACCTCGGCGCCTTGGGCGTTTTTATCCTGCCGGGTGACGGCTTTTTCCATGAAAGGGAGGGGCGGACTGTGGGTGAAAAAGCCGCCGCCCGCGAGTTCGTCGCGGCGGGTGAACTCGGCATCCTTGCCGTTGTAGTAGCCGACGTTCAGGTAAATGCCGTTATCATATTCATTGAGCGGGACGGCGGTGCCGACGCTGATGGCGAGTTTCGCGAGTGGCAGGGGTTGGTCGGTCAGATTGCGGAAAGTGGTTTCGTGGCGGATCTGGTAATCATCGCCCGCAGCACCGCCGAGTAGTCTGTAGTGGCGGGTGACTTCGAGTTTATCGTCGAGCACGGTGCGATAAATGATCTCGCTGGTCGTACGCGAAACCAAAGTGTAGCGGGCATCCTGGTCGATGCCGGGAAAATTCAGCAGGCTGAGGGCGGGGGCGGAAGGTTTGGCGTTGAGGACATAGGGCTCGGGCTTGTCCAAGAGGGCGGGATGTTTCTTCAGGCTGACGTGGTCGATGGCCCCGCCGGCCGTGGTGAAGTTCACGCTGACGTATTCGTTTTCGAGCGTGAGGTATTCGGCGGGTGCGTAGCTTTTCTCGGGCGCGGAGAAGACGGCATCGGTCACGCTGCGAGCGGGGCCGGAGGGGGGCGCTTCATTTTGCGCGAGCGGGCTGCCGCTGGTGGTCGTGGTGAAGGCGGGCTTCGTGGGGGCGGGAGGCGGAGCGTACTTGGCGCTGATGAAGAAGCTCGCGAGGGCGCCGACGAGAAGCACGACGCCGATGATGGTATTCTTTTTATCCATGGAAGGAGAGGGGGAGGGGAGAGGAGAAGTGAAAGTGAGAGGGAAAGTGGACTAGGCGCTGTGGCGAATGGAGGTGCAGACCGGGCGCGAATGTGGCGGACCTGTCCTCCGAAGCCTTGGCGAAGGAGGAACCGGATCGAGGCCGCCGGGGTGCCAGGGGCCGCATTTGGCGAGACGACGGGCGGAAAGAGCGACGCCGACGAGGAGGCCGTGTTCTTGCAGGGCTTCGCGGGCGTAGTGCGAACAGGTGGGAGCGAAACGGCAGCCACAGTTCGGCGCGGCCACAACCAGGGCCGGCGAGATGGTTTTTTGATAAATCCAAATCAGTGCGCTCAACCCGCGGCTCGGCAGAGAAAGCAAAAGCGCCATCCAAACCCGTCCAGAGGCCGGGTTCCACCTTTCCGTCGACGCAGCTTGAACGAAATCACGCATGGGGCGTTGAGGCCGGCGTTGAGGCCGGGGTCAGCTTTTTACAGGCTTGGGCGAAGCGCTGCGCGGATTCGGAAAATGCCAGACGCAGAAGCGAGATTCGCGAGGTCAGCACGAGATCAAGTCCGGGGGGAACGAGGGCTTGGTGCTGGCGATAAATTTCGCGGAGGCGACGCTTCGCGCGGTTGCGGTGGACGGCGTTGCCGACGGCGGCGCGCGAGGCGACCACGCCCACGCGGGGGTTAGCGGGCGGACCGGGAGGCCGGACACGCCAAGTGAGGAGAAAGACGCCGCAATCGATGCGGCGGCCTTGCTCGCGAACAGCGCAGAAATCGGCGTTGCGCCGCAGGCGTTGACCGGCGGTCAGGCGCAGGGTGGGGCGCGGTGCAGAAGACACGCGGAAGTTTTTTTAGACGACCGTAAGGCGCTTGCGGCCCTTGCGGCGGCGGTTGGCGAGGACCTTGCGGCCGCCTTTGGTGGCTTTGCGGGCGCGGAAACCGATTTTGCGGGCGCGTTTTAAGCGGTGTGGGCGGAATGTTGGTAGCATGGTTGTAGAGAGAAAAGAGGTGGAAAGTCAGGGAAGCAGGCGGGGGGTGTCAAGCGTCAGAATTTGGGATCTTTAACCGGGGGCGAGCCCGCAGCGGTTATAACCGGCGGTTCTTTTTCCTGTTCGGTGGCTTACGGACTGGCCTCGGGGACGAATTGTGAACAGCCTGCGCACAAAAATCCTTTGCGTTCCGGGTCGGACAGCCCGACTTTGGGCGCATGGCCGAGTCATGCCACTCCAAGACCCGTTCACCGGACAAGAAACCCACCTCGACGGTCCCCGCCTCCCCGGCGCGGGAGGGCAAGCCGCTATTTTGGACGGTCACCGGCAACGACTTCGGGCGCTCGATCAGTTGGGCGAAAAAGCAGAAGAATGCGGTATCCGCGCAGATAAAGACCGCGATCTCGTCCTCGTCCAAGAAGACGAAGTAGGCCTGCTCGAACTGGCCGATCCGGCGTGGGCGGCACTGGGCCAGGCGATCCGGGATTTTCGGCGCTGCCTGCCAATCATTCCTTTTGAGGATTTTGGCTTCCATTCGGATGTGGACGATCCGTTTGAGTCCAATACGGCGCGGCTCCAGCGGATTGGCGGCGGGGTGGAGGCCTTGGCCTTTGTCGATGAGCGATGCTCGGTTTATAAATTCTTTCTCTTTCGCGAAGGTGGCGATTTGGGGGCCACGTTTCACTTTTCAACGAGTGGTGACGGCGGTATGCTGGAGGCGACGGCGGTGCCCGGCAGCTATCGGATGCTTTTTGAAAAACTCCGGCTCACCCACATGATTGGCATCCCAACGGAGATCGTGGCCATCACGCCGGAGGGAATTCTCGTGGCGAAACAGCCCTTGGGTCGAGCGCTGCCGGAAAAAACCGATGTCTCCGGACTCGATCCGCAATGTCTGATACCGCTGCCGTCGCGATTTTTGCGGGCGGATCGCGATCATCCTCGGCTCGTTTTTCTCGACGAGGTGCCTTGGCTGGTGGCCGACACGCATGATCGCAATGTCGTGATCGCCGAGGATGGGTCGCGGCGCATCATCGATCTGGTGGCCGCACCGCTACCTGCCGAGTGGCTGGAGCAACAGCATTTGTTTCGCGACTGGATCGAGCGCGCCCGGCTCGATCCGCATGCCGATATACTCGGGCCGGTGAATGATGATGAGTTGTGAAAAAAGGTGTTGCCATGGGTGGAACCCGGCCTCCGGACAACGGCTGTTGAGTTAAGATCAGAGGCAGACTGAATTTGACGTAGGGCCGGCCCATGTGGCCGTGCCGAAATGCGCGAAGTCGGCACGCCCACAAGGGGCGGCCCAACAAAGGCGCAAAGCATTTGATAACCGGGATGAGGCGAAACCGTTTTTGACGGTACGCCCGTAGCTTAACTCAACGGCAGTGAGCCTCCGGACGGGTTGGATTGAAACGCAGAGGGGAAAAAGCCGCCCGGAGGTTGCGTTCCACCTGCGGAAAATATTCGGAGCCGCCCTTACTTTTTCTGGCTGGCGAGAAACGCGAGGACGTTGTCGGCCTGTTTGTGGGTTACGCCGGTGTCTTTATAGACGATCTTGCCTTCCTGATTGATGACGTAGCATTCGCGCGAAGCCATCAGCAGCGCGGACTGGCCGAAGGCTTTCATGACTTTCTTTTTCGTGTCGGCGATCAGCGGGAACGGGAAATGATTCGTCTCCTTGAACTCCTTTTGTTTCTCCACGGAGTCCGTGCTCACGCCGACGACGGCGACATTGTACTTGGCAAGTTCCGCGGCGGCATCGCGAAGCGAGCAACCTTGTTTGGTGCAGCCGCCGGTGAGTGCTCTCGGATAAAACCAAACGACAGTGTAAGCGTTTTTTTGGTAGACTTCGCCCAAGTTGAGCACGACGCCGGCATCAGTGACGCCGGAAATAACCGGAGCCGCATCGCCGACTTTGAGCGGATCAGCCGAGGCGTGGGATAAAAAACCGAAGAGGGCAGAGGCCATGAGGAGAAGGGTTGAAAGTTTCATGATAGGGCAAACTAGTCGGACGAATGTTTTTCGCAAGGGTTGGGGAGAATTTTGCTTTTCGCCGGGCAATCCAGTGAGTGCGAATAAGTTCCCCATGACCCGAATATTTATTTGGGAACATATACCGCCCACTCGGGTTCAAGGGGAATGTCAGCCGGTGGCGTCTCGGTGATGCGGCCGGCGGACAGACCAAACCAAACCAAACCAAACATCATGAACTATATTACATCCTATAAATCACTTCTGCTCGCCGCCGCGTGTGCCTTCGGGGCGGCTGCTCCGGCGTTCGCCTCGGATGATCCAGCAATGGTTTCTTCCGCTCCCACGACGGTTGCCACCGGCTCCCACGGCGTACTCGGGCATAATCTTGCCGAGCTCGGCTTCAGCTATATCGACATCGATGACAGCTCGGTCGACGCCAGTGCGATGAACCTGACTCTGAATCAGGGCATTCGCACCGGCCTCGATACGCTGTTCGAGTACAGTTATCTTCGCTCGGAAAACACCGGTGTTGGCCGCGTTAGCCAGCAACAGTTGAACATCGGTGGCCGCGCCTACACCAACTACAATGGCATGAAGCCCTTCGTGGATGGCGGCATTGGCTGGGCGTGGTTCAAAGCTCCCGGCAACTACCGTTTTGATTCCTTCGTCGTGTTTGCCAGCGTCGGTGCCGAAATTCAGGCGACTACGGATCTCACGATTACACCAAGTGTGCGTTATTCGTACATGACCAGGGATTCCGATGACAAATGGGATTTCGGCGTCAAGGCCAACTACTGGCTCACCGAGAAACTCGCCCTCACCGGCAAGATCAGCATGGATGACGACCAGACGATGGAATACGGTCTCGGCGTGAATTTCCGCTTCTAATAAGGCCTACGGAATAGACGGCGTGTGGGTGGCGATCGATCAGGCGGTAGGTTGCGAGCTTGCCTCGCAACGTAGCCCGGCAAGCGCGCGGCCTGACACGGAGCGACCAAGTCAGTTTATTTCACGATCATTTCCACGCTTTAGTTCGTTCAGTGATTGCAAGCCGCGGTGCCCGCAGCGCCGCGGCTTTTTTCTGCCTAAAATTTTCGGGGCAAGCGCCGGTCGATCCACGTGGAAGCGACCTGCGTGGTGATCACCGAAAAGGTGAACAGGTACAGACCGGAGCCAATGTGAATTTCGGCCACTGCAGCCGATTTCATTGCCACGATCAGAATGGCGACCACGAACACATCGAGCATTGACCACTTGCCGAGAGTCGCGACCCAGCCATGCAGCCGGCGTAGGCGGGTCAGATCGTGTTCGCGTTCGATCCAGGTGATGGTGAGGAGTCCGAGTTTGGCGCAGGGAAACACAAGGGTGAAGAGGCTGAGCACGGCGAAGAGAAAATATTCTCCCTCGTGAAACAGGGTGATAATTCCGCCGACGACGGAGACGGCGTCATTGAAGAGCCAAAATTTCTTCACATGAAAGAACGGGAAGAAGATTCCTGTCCCAAAGAGTAGAAACGCGACGATCAGCAGGATCGGTACGGCGTAGTTATTGGTTTTCGATTCGGCGGACACGAGGCACTGCGCCAGAAGGGCGGGCCGCTGGCAAGATTACAGCGCCCGGTGCAGGGCGGAGATTTCGCTCCTCGCCTGATTAGGAAATGAAACGGCGAGATGGGGAAATCCCGCCCGGCAACAGACAATCTCGGGTTATCCCCATCGCCAATAGCTTTTACCCCTGGGCATCGCGAGGGGTGCGACGCGTACCGTGGCGAGCCAACCCTGCGACTGCGCTCAGGGCCTTGAGCCAGTCGATCTCGTTGGATTGCTTCCGCCGTCGCTCTTCGAGCGATGGCGGACGGTCGTCGTCCCGCTCGGCGGGACTTCTTGCAATGACCGGGTAGACGCAACGGGCGATGGGGATTAATCTAGGCCGGTGACGTTGACGTCGTTCGCGTACTCTGCGGCGAATTTGACAGTGAGCTCGCGTTTCTCGCCGGGCTTGAGATCGAGCGTCCACTTGAGCGTGCCTTCGTCGGTGGGCTTCACTTCCTTCGTCTCGGGGGAGAGTTGCTTCACGAGGATTTTTTCGTTGCGGGAGAGCGGCACCTGATCGGCGACGATCACGCGCTCGGCGGTCTTCTTGTTGTTTTGAATCGTGATGAGGTATTCGTAGGTGAGGCGCTTGCCGGAGTTGGTCAGGCCGGTGTCTTCGGAAAATTTTTGCACGCGTTTGTGTTTCACGCTGATCCCTTCGTCGACGCCGAGGGCGAGGTCGAATTTTTCGCCGGCCATGACGGTGCGCAGGCCGCTGGTGGCGACGAAGGTGCCGTCGAGAAAAACGTTCATCGCGCCAGCGAGCAGGGGGAATTCAGAGCTGTTGACGACCTTGGCGGTGAGGAACGCGGCGGTCTGGCGTTTCGGGACGGTGAGATATTCCGGTTGGGCAGTGAGTTTGGCGGAGGTGATCGGCACGCGTTGCGGCGAGTTGTCGCTCGGAATGCTGGAACTGACGGCTATCTTGAACGAGGCACTGGTGGCTCCGGCTTCGATGGTAGCGGCGGCGAAGATCGCTTCTTTGGGTTTGTCGGCTATGCCGCCGAACTCATCGGCTTCGCTGGTGACGCTCAGCATATTGGCTGCGGCCGGAGCGGCGACCGATTTGGCCATGCGCATCTCGTCCCGGCGGCCTCGTTCAGATTGTTCGCGCAGCGCGATCGGGTTATAAAGATCGAGATTCCAAACATGCAGCACCGGTGCGGCGCCGCCGAGCGAAGGCCGGGCGGTCGACAGGGTGAGGGAGACATCCTTCCAATCCTCGCCGGTGTTCTGCCGGACGATGCCGAAATAATCGAGTTGGACGAGGCGCTCGGCGTTGATCACGCGGGCGTCGTAGCTCGGGGACCACGCAGCTCCGGGCACGGTGTAAGCGAGCGCCACGTCGAGATTGCCGGCTTGGGCGGCGGAGACGCGCACGGTCACGGATTTATAGCCGCGACCGCCGGCTCCGCGCAGTTCGTTGAGCTGGGCTTGGGCGGTGTTGATTTTGTTTTGCAGCTCCTCGCGTTGATCGTCGAGTGAGGCGCGCTCGGTGGTGACCTTGGCTTTTTGTTCGGTGAGGTAGGTGAGCGAACTGGTGAACTGATTGAGCTCGGGCCGGGGCACATCCTTGGTGGGCGGGGCGAAGAGCGCGGTTTCCATCTGGGCGAGCATGGCCGTCTGCGCGTTGAGGAGGGTGCTGCGATCATCGATGGCGCGCTTCTGTTTGCTGAGTCCGCGGAGTTGATCTTCGAGCGACTGCACGCGTTCGTTCGGGGTGAAGTCCACGAAGGTGCGCTTGGCGCTGACGTCGAGGATGGTGGCGGCGGCGGTGCCTTTGCCGCTCACCTGCAGGGATTGCTCGTTGAGCGATTCGGGCAGATTGGCGAAAACGATTTCGGTGGTGCCGCCGGCGAGCTCGAGGTGCGCGGAGCGGGTGACGACGGCGCGGTCCTGATAAACCGTGACGGCGGAAATATGGGAATCAGCGGGAACGGCGGAAAGCCGGAGAGAAGCGGCCAACAGGCCGAAGCAGAGCAGCAAGCGGGGAGTTTTCATGAGAGAAGAGATAATCGTGTTGGGAGTGATACGTGCAAAAATTGCTTTCATAGAAATCGTTCGCCGTTCGTATGGGTTTTACCGCCGCGATGCCGCGAGAGTGGGAGAATCACTCCCAATCGTCCGTGCGGAATGGCGCGGCGGGCAGGCCGGCGGCGTTGGCGAGCGAGCCGGGGGCGGCGTTGGTGTAGGCGTAGCGTATGGCGACGGGTGAGGTCACGGCAGGCGAGCTGACGACCACGGTGACGCCGATGATTTTGGCGGTAGCGGCGTGGAAGATTTGGTCGGCACCGGCGATCTCGAAGCCGGAGATCTCGGGCGAGTTGCTCAGGAGACCGTCGGCGTAGGCGAAGCGTACGTGGAGGTTCGCCTTTTCGCGGGCGAAGGCTTGAAGCTGCGGGCCGGACCACACGGTGGTGCGTTGATTATACACGCGGTGGAGTGCGATCGCGGCGAGGCGTTCGCCGACGGGACGTTTGTTGGTGGGGTGGAGCTTGTCAGGCTCGTCGCCGTCAATCATCACCGCGAGGGCGGTGGCGGGCGTGTGTTGCACGACGTGAGCCTGCGTTTCGCGCAGCTGCGCCCAAGCGCGGCCGGCTGGCTTGTTGTCGGTGAAGTTGGGTAATTGGACGACGAGGAAAGGGAAATCCCCGTGTGGCCAGGCGGCGCGCCACGAGTCGATCAACGCGGAAAGCAATTCACGGTATTCGTCATGTCGGCCGACGTTGGATTCGCCCTGATACCAGAGCGCACCGCGCAGGGCATAAGGCGCAAAGGGAGCGATCATGCCGTTGAAGAGACGGCTGGGCGCAAAGCCCGAGCCGGGGCCCATCGGCGGACGTGGCCACTCCAGGGTGATCGGAGTGCCCTTGGTTTTGAAATCCTCCTGGGCTTTTTGCCAGGCGGCCTCGAGGGCGGGTTGCGCGGCGGATTTTTGCGGGAAAACTTTCAGAGCCTCGCGCCACTGGGGCTCGAGGGTGCGCCACGCGCGAGTCTGGGCGAGCACGCCCTCGGGAATCCATGATTCGATCGCGGTGCCGCCCCAGGAGGCGTGGATGATGCCGACCGGGATATTGAGTTTCTGCGCCACCGCTTGAGCAAAGAAATATCCGACCGCGCTGAAACGGCCGATCGTCTCGGCGCTGGCGGTGCGCCAACCGAGATTGGGTACGGTGGTGGCGGGCAGATCGGCTCCGGTCTGCTCGACGTGGAATTCGCGGATGAGCGAATTGGCGGGTTTGGTTTTCTCTTCGGTGTAGCCGCGCGAGTTGTTGAGGGTCCACTCCATGTTCGATTGGCCGGAGGCAAGCCAGACTTCGCCCACGACCACATCGTGCAAGGTGACGGAGCTGGAACCCGTGATGACGAGATCAGCTCCTTCGGCCGAGGCGGGCATGGCGTCGAGATCGATACGCCAGACTCCGGATTGATTGACGCGGGTTTCTTTTTTCTGGCCGCGGTACGAAAGTGTGACGGTGGCACCGGGCCTATCATCCCAGCCCCAGACTGGCACTGCCAGGTCGCGTTGTAGTACGGCATGATCGGTGAAAGGTGAGGCAAGTTTCAACACGGCGGAGCAGGGCGTGATCATGGGGGAAAAGGCAAGCATGAGGATGCCGAGGACGGGGAAGCGGAACAGTTTCATGGGCGGGTAGGATCAGTTAGGTGAATCGAGGCGTAGTCGCAACAGGCTTTTGAAAGTACTACTACGGATTTGCCACGCGGCGATGACGGTGTTTCTTCGCCCCATGCTCTTCCACAATGTTTATTTCTGGCTCAAACCTGAACTCACTCCCGTCCAACGCGCGGACTTTCGCCGTGAGGTCGAAAAACTCGCCGGCATCAAGGCAGTTGAAAAAGTCACCATCGGCGTGCCCGCCGGTACGACGCGTCGGCCCGTGATCGATGCTAGTTACGATGTTGCGCTGATCGTGCAGTGCAAGGATGTCGCGGCCGAAGCGGCCTATCAGGTCGATCCGCTCCACCTCGTCTTCGTGGAAAAGAACAAACATTGCTGGACTCGCGTCCAGATCTACGACTCGGAGTAAGGAAAGAAAAAGTTGAGAGCTGAGAGATGAGGGTTGAGCGACTGGCGCGACGAACCAACGGTCACCTCTAGCCGACAAACGCATTCACTTAACTCTCGGCGTTCAACCCTCAACACCCGCTCGATTTTCATGCCCGCACTTGCTGGACAAGTAGTCATCGTCACTGGCGCTTCTTCCGGCATCGGCGAGGCTACGGCGCGGCGACTGGTGAGGGCCGGGGCGAATGTGGTTTTGTCCGCCCGGCGAATTGATCGGTTGACGGCGCTCGCGAGGGAACTCGATGCGAGCGGAATCAACGTGCTCGCGGTCGCGGGTGACGTGACGAGTGAAACTGACCGGCAGCAACTCGTCGCCGCGACGCTCGCGAAATTCGGCCGGATCGACGCGTTGGTGAATAACGCCGGCTACGGCACGCGCGGTGCGCTGGAGATGGTGCCGATCGATGCGATCCGGAAAAATTTTGAGACCAATGTGTTTTCGCTTCTCGCATTGACGCAGCTCGTGGTGCCGCATCTGCGGGCGCACGGCAGCGGTTGCATCGTCAACATCGGTTCGGTGGCGGGACGTATAGCCCGGCCGCTCTCCTCGATCTACGACGCCACCAAGCACGCGCTCGAGGCGTTCACCGACGGCTTGCGCGGTGAAATGAAACCGTTCGGCGTGCGCGTGACTTTGATCCGGCCGGGATTTATCCAGACGGAGTTCATCGCCGCCGCCGACAAGGCGTCCGATGAATTCATGGACAACATCGGGCCGTACGCGCCATTTTGGCAAGACACCCGGGATGGCGTGCAGAAGTTGCGCCGCGTCGCCGGCGTGCCCGACGATATCGCGCGGCTCGTTGAAAAAGCTCTCGCGTCCGACAATCCCGCGCCGCGTTACAGCGGCCCCTTCCACGCCAAGATTTTCCTGCTGCTCAAGTGGCTGCTGCCCGACCGCGTGTTGGAGTGGGTGCTGCGGTTGAAGCAGTGAGAATTAAAACTCACCCTGTCCCTTCAATGGTCGCAATCCGTACTTCGCGCACCGCGTCATCTATCCGATAGGCAATCACCAGATAGTCTTCCGCCATGATCCGCAGACCATGCCCATCGTTCTGGGTAGCGGAGCGTCGCCCGTGCGATTGGGAAAGCGGCAAAGATGAGCAATAATAGCCAGAGCATGCGGGCGTTTTGAGTCCGTTGCCACCATCAGGGCGACGAGTGTTGCCTGAGAGTAGGCCGGAGAAAAGGCCTCATTCTTTGGCCGGTGGATTACGTGCCAAAATAGCATCAACCTCTGTCTGGGAATATTTCAGTCCGCCGTCCATCTCCCGCATGATGCGGGCCGCTCGTTTTCTGCGGGCGGGAGAGTCCACCTTTTCGAGGTGCGAAATGAACTTGGCGACAGATTTGCGCTTCAGCGGGCTCAGGCGGGTCAGGCGCTTTTGAATTTCGGCGACGCTCATGAGAGGGACCATACTTGGCCTTGGGTTCCCGTCAGCGGGGGAAACGGCATCTTGCCTGCGAGACCTATTCCCCGAGAATGCGGCGCATTTCGGATTCAAAAATTTCATAAACCAGCTTCCGCTCCTCGGCGTAGACACACTCGATGACGCGCCCCGGAGTGTAGCGAAAGATCACGCGGTACCGCGCGACCTTGAGCCGGTAGTAGCCGGGTAGTTGGTCGGCTAGCGCCTTGATGTCGCCTTTTTCTTCAGCAAGTCCGACCACGGCACGCTTGAACGCACGTCGATGTTCCAGTCCGAGAGTGGAAGCGAAATCCCAGACTTGGGGGCGAATTTTGACCTGATAGCTCACTCGGGGAGATCAGTTGCATCGTAGAGTCTGCCCTTCCCCGCTTCGGCATCGCGGATGGCTTTCATGGCTTTCGGGTTGGCGAGGATTTCCATCGTCTCGGCAATGGCGGACAGCCGCTCCGCTCCGATCACGTACGCGACCGGTTCATCATGACGGGTGATGGTGGCCAGATCGCCGCGCTCGGCGGTGCGGACCACCGCTGCCAAACTGCGCTGAGCTTCCTTGATGGTGTATGCCTTTTTCATGAGAAAAGGCATACCAGCTAGGATTTCGTCGTCAAGTCTTGGGGTCGGGCAAAATAGCACGACGTTTCGTGGCGAATCCCGGACTGATACCGCGATCCGCTCAGCGGCGTTTCGTGCGCCTTTTCCCTCGGCGGGGAGCGGCGGTCGCGGACCGGTTGGCGTAGAAGGCGGTGAGTTTAGGCAGGCCGCTGGTCGGCAGATCGAGGGGCAGGGCGGCGGTGAAGTCGACCTGGTATTGCACGGCGACGGCTTTGGCCGATCAGGTTGGCGGTGGGTTGCGCCTCACTTGATCCAGTTGATCGCCAGAATGCGGATTTCGCAGACGGCATCATCCATCCAATAATTCAGCCGCACGCCATGGCCAGCAGCATCTGGCATTCCTTTCCCTTAATATCTTTGATCACACAATCGTCAGCCCGGTGGGGGTGAAGGCAAAGCCGCTCCACCGCGGCAATGGCTCGGGATCGTCGGGAACGTTCGGCGCTTAGCAACGCATCCAACGCCGCCTATGTGTAGGCCGGCGCATAATTTCTCATGCCTTGGTGGCGGGGTGACGGGCGAGGATCGCTGCCACATCATCACGGCTGTACTTGATGCCAGCGTCCATCTCGCGCATCGAACGGGTCAGGGCACGGCGGCGGGTCGGAGAATCCAAGCGCTCCACAAAAAGGGCATATTTGGCCAGAGCCCGTTGTTTCATCGGGGATAAACGGGTGATTCTTTTTTGCAGCTCGGCAACGCTCATGGGTGGCAACCAATGCGGGCAACGGCCTTCGTCAATGGGAGAAACAGGTTCACTGGCTCTGCAAAAAGGCCTGCAACTGCTGCGCGAACTTCATCCCGAAGCCGGGGGTTTCGGCGATTTGGGCGGCGGTGGCGGCACGGAGTTTGTCGATCGAACCGAAGTGGGCGAGCAGGGCGGTTTTTCGTTTTTCGCCGAGGCCGGGGAAATCGTCGAGGAGGCTTTCCTTGATTTTGCGCGAGCGGAGATCGGCGTTGTAGGTGTTGGCGAAACGGTGGGCTTCGTCGCGCATGCGTTGCAGCAAATTCAGCCCGGGATGATCGAGCGGGAGATTGAGCGGGGCGCGGGCGTCGGGGAAAATGATCGTCTCGTGTTTCTTCGCGAGGCCGATGATCGCGGGCGGCGGGCAGTCGAGGGTCACGAAGGACTTGAGCGCGGCGGCGATTTGCCCCCGACCGCCGTCGATTACCACGAGGTCGGGAAAGAGTTTTTTCTCCTCGATGAGCCGGCGGTAGCGGCGACCGACGACTTCTTCCATGGCCTTGAAGTCGTCGTTGCCGATGAAACTTTTGATGGAGAAACGGCGGTAGTGGTCCTTGTCGGGCCGGCCGTTGGTGAAGTGGACCATCGAGGCGACGACGAAGGTGCCGCTGATGTGGGAAATATCGAAGCACTCCATGTTCGCCGGCGGCGATTCGAGGCCGAGCGCCTCCTGGATCGAGCGCAGCGCCTCGTCGTTGGGGCGGAGATTTGTCAGGTCGCGGGTGAATTTCCGCGTGCGCTCGAGGGTGCGTTCGAGGGCGAGCACGACGTCGCGGAGCTCGGCGGCTTTTTCGTACTCCTGTTTGCTGGAGCGCGCTTTCATCTCGGCGCGGAGGGTTTCGAGCCATTCGCGGGATTTGCCGTCGAGGAATTCGCAGGCTTGATCGACGCGCAGACGGTATTCGGCAGCGTCCACTTCGTTGGGCCAGCCGGAGAGCTCGGCGCGCACGTCTTGATAGAGTTGGTAGCGGCCATCGGGGAGTTTCACCGGATGGGTGTCGGCGAGGAGCACGCCGAATTTTTTGCGCATGGAGGCGAGCGTGCGGCGGAGCAGACCGGAGTGGGCGAAGGGGCCGAAGTAGCGCGAGCGGTCTTCCTTGCGAAAACGCGTGAGCGTGAAGCGCGGCATGTCGTCCTCGGGATTGACGCGGACGAGGAGGAAGCGTTTGTCGTCAGTGAAGTCGGTGTTATATTTTGGCCGCCATTGTTTGATCAATTTCCCTTCGAGCAGCAGGGCTTCTGGCTCGGATTTCACCTCGATGATTTCGAGATCGGTAATGAGCTCGATGAGGGTGCGAATTTTGGGCTGATGGAGCAGCGCCCGGGCGCGGCCGGCATGGAAATAGGTCGAGACGCGCTTCTTTAAACTCTTGGCCTTGCCGACGTAGATGATGCGTCCGAGCCGGTCCTTCATCAAGTACACGCCCGGGTTGTCCGGCAGGGCGCGGACTTTGGCTTTGAGGGCGTCGGAATGGGGCAGGGAAGACATCGGTTTTACCGTCAGCCAAGTTAGGCTGAGGGCATGATCTATTCAGCTGATAACTTTGCCGGGCCAAGGCGTGCAACGTCAGAAAGACTTATTTGAAGCTTTCAGGAACTGGCATTTTAAGAGATTCAAGTTACGTTCCGATTAGTTGGTCACCGCATGGCACACCCTGATTCCAATGAAACCTCCCGCAATGGTACGGGCAAAACACCTCCTCGCATCGAGCTAATCACGCTGGGCGATGAGCTGCTGCTGGGGCTGACGGCGAACACGCATTTGGCCTGGATCGGGGCGGAATTGGGCCGGCGCGGGGTGCTGTTGCAGCGCAACGTCACCCTCACCGACGAAGCCGACGCCATCGCTGCGCAATTTCGGGAAAGCTGGGCGCGCGCCGACATCGTGATCACGACCGGAGGACTCGGGCCGACTTGTGATGACCGCACGCGCGAAGCGCTCGCCGAGTGTCTTGGGCAGAAATTGATCTTCGATGCCGAAATCGAAGCGGCCATTCATGCGCGATTTGCAAAGTACCAGCGCGTGCCCACGCCCAATAATCTGAAGCAGGCCTACAAGTTTGAGCGTGGCGAGGTATTGCCCAACGCGAATGGCACGGCACCCGGTCTCTGGGTCGCGCACGAGGGAAAATTGCTCATCATGCTACCCGGCCCACCGAATGAATTGCAGCCGATGTTCACCGATCAGGTGCTGCCGCGGTTGACGGCGCTTGGGCTGTTGGCGGAGGGTGAGGCCTATCTTCAGATCCGTACGGTTGGGGTGGGTGAATCTTCGTTGGAGACGCTTTTTGAAACCACGTTCAGTCGCAATTCCGGCCTAAGCATCGCGTATTGCGCGCATCAAGGTCAGGTTGATTGCCGGATCAGTTCACCTGACGGACGGTATAGCCGGGAAAAACTGCACTCGATTGCAAATGAATGTGCGGCGCTTCTCGGGGACAATCTCATGTGCTTTGGTCACGACACCCTCGCGCGCGTCGTCGCCGATCTGCTCAAAGTGCAAGGCCGCACGCTCGCGGTCGCGGAATCGAGCACGGGCGGTTTGCTGGCCAACAGTTTTGCGGACCTGTGTGGAGCGTGTAAGTTTTTTCAGGGCGGAATCGTGAGCACCAGCAACGAAGCCAAGACGCTTTTACTCGAGTGCCCCGAGTGCCTGTTGAAGCAGCACGGCGCGGTGAGTGCGGAGTGTGCCGTGGCCATGGCGACGGGGGTGGCGGAGCGACTCGGCGCGGATTACGGTCTCGCCATCACGGGTTTTTCGGGGCCGACCGTGGGTTGCGGCGAAAATCCCGTGGGGACGGTCTTCATCGGGCTGCACACCCCGGGCGGCGATTGGTCCAAGCAGCTTAATTATCCCGGTCCCCGGGCCACGGTGAAGAAACGGGTTTTGAATGACGCCATCGACTGGTTGCGGCGCGAAGTAATGAAGGAAGCCCGCCGTAATTCCCGGCCGCAGGTGAATTGAGCGGGCCCGCGGTCAGAGTGAAAGTGAAAGTGGAACGTGAGAGGGAAAGTGCGACCAGTCGGGGTATAAAACCCCTCCCACGACGAACCACGGAGGTCGCGTTCTGGTAAGGTCACGCTTGCCAGCGCGCATCACCCCGTGCTCAGTTTCATCCATGCCCGCCGCCTCCAAACCTTTCACGTTCATCTGCGGTCCCGACGACTTTCTCGTCAACCGGATGGGCAAGGAACGTTTCGACACACAGGCGGCCGAGGCGAATGCGGATGAGTATGCGCGTGATATTATCAGCGGGTTCGCCAACAAGGTTGATGAAGTGGAGACGGCCGTGAATCGTTTTCGCGACGCCGTGCAAACTGTGTCGATGTTTGGCGGCAAGCGCATCGTGTGGTTCAAGGACGTGAGTTTTCTCGCCGACACCATCACCGGCCGCGCCGAGGGCACGCTCCGGCAAGTCGAGGCCATGCAGGAATTGCTGGAGAAAATAAACCCGGACGAAGTGACGGTCATCATCACCGCCGCGCCGGTGGACCGCCGCCGCAGTTTTCCGAAATGGTGCGAAGCGAATTCCGATTTCACCGTGCTGGGCGGCGACAGTGATAATGCCGGCGAAGCGCTCGCCTCGGTGGCGTTGGCCGAAGCGCAGTTGATGGGCGTGACGTTTGCCGGGCATGCCGTGGAAATGTTGCTCACGAAAGTGGGGGCCAACACGCGCCTGCTCACTGAGGAGGTGCGCAAGCTCGCTACCTATGCCGGCGATGGTGCCGTGATCGAGGAAGCGCACGTGATGCAGTTGGTCGCGAACGTGGCCGAGGGTGATTTCTTCGAGGCGGCGGATCGGTTTTTTGCTGGCGATCTGCACGGTGCGCTCGGTGCGTTGCAGCGGCATTTCTTTGCCGGCGGCGATGCGCGTCCGCTGTTGTCGTCATTGCAAAATCGGAATCGCATTTTGATTCAAGCTCGCGTGTTGATCGATGCGGGCGAGTTGCGTTCGCCCGGCCCGTACGGTTTCGACAAGGCGGCGTGGGCCCGGGCGCAAGCGAACTACGCCGAACTCTTCGGCGGCGATACGGAGAAGAGTTCGTATAATCTCTTCACGCAAAACCAGTGGTACGTCGGCAAATTGGTCGGCACCGGCAAGCTTCCGCCGCTGCGCCGCCTGATCGACAACCAACAGGAATTCGTCCGTGCCTTCGAGGGCATCGTCCAACGCCCGAACGAGCAGGAGACGGTCCTGCGCGAGATGACGGTGCGCTGTCTCGCGGCGTGACCTGCATGGCTTCGCCGCATGAGTAGCCTGGCGGCCCAATCATCATTGTAGTCTATTAAACTACAATCTCCCCGCCGGGGCTCGCGGCTTGACGGTTCGGGGGCTGAGGGGCGGCAAGTTTGTTCGTGGAGGCTGCAAGGTGGGGCGAGTTGACCTCAACTCGGTTTAGGCTGTGGGATTACAACGCAGCGCGTTGAGATCAGCTCGCTCCCCCCTTTGACGGTTCCGGTCCAATAAGTCCGGCTACATTTCTACAGGCTGCTGGCTTCTATTCCCGGGCGTTTTCGATTCTGTACTTTCGCTTCGACTGGGTGAAGGCTAGTCTCTTTCCCTCAGGCAAACATTTTCATCATGAGTGCCACCAGTAGTTGGAATCACAAGTATGACTGGTCGATGATCGACCGGGCGGCCCCGCCCAAGCGGACGGCTGAGGAACGAGTGTGCGATTTCCTCGAAATTTACGCGGATTTCGACGAGGCCACCGCGAAGGAGCAGGCCAGCCGCTGCATCAATTGCCCGAATCCTTCCTGCGTGCAGGCCTGTCCCTTGAACAATCGCATTCCCGAGTGGCTCGCGCTGACGTCGCAAGGTCGGTTTCTCGAGGCCGCCGAGCTTTCCCGTTCTACGAGTAATATGCCGGAGATTTGTTCACGCGTCTGTCCGCAGGAAAAGTTGTGCGAGAACTCGTGCATTCTCAACGCGCGCACCGAGCCGATCGCGATTGGCGCGATCGAGCGCTTCGTCAACGAATACGCGTTTGCCCATGGCGGGGTCACCCCCGTTCAAGTCGAACCCAACGGCCGCAAGGTCGCCGTGATTGGTTCCGGTCCCGGCGGTCTGGCGTGCGCCGACCAGCTGGTGCACTTGGGTTATCACGTCACGGTTTTTGAATCGCTCCTCATCCCCGGCGGCTTGCTCGTCAACGGCATCCCGGCTTTCAAGCTCGAGAAACATCTTGTAGCGCGACGCGTGGATCTGCTGGCGAAATGCGGTGTGGAATTTCGTCTCGGGATCCGCATCGGCTGGGATCTTTCGCTCGATACTTTGCTGACGAATTATGATGCGGTGTTTCTCGGCGTAGGGGCGCAAAAAACCAAGAAGCTGGACGTCCCCGGCGCGCAATTCTCCGGCGTGGTGCAAGCCTTGCCTTTCCTGATCCAGAAAAATGTCGAGCCTTGGCTCGGCCCGGGCGAACCCATCGATGTCACGGGGAAACGCGTGGTCGTGCTCGGCGGCGGCGACACCGCGATGGACTGCCTGCGTACCGCAGTTCGCTCCGGAGCGACTTCCGCCACGTGTTTGTATCGGCGCGATCTGGCCAACATGCCGGGCAGCCGCAAGGAATACGCCAACGCTCTCGAGGAAGGCGCGCAGTTTCAATTTCTCGTTAATCCGGTGGAGCTCACGGGTGATGCGTCAGGCGCGGTCACGGGCGTTAAATGTGTGCAGATGGAACTTGGCGAACCCGACGCCTCCGGCCGGCGCAAACCGCGTCCCGTGCCGAATTCGGAGTTTCTGGCGACGGCGGATATCGTGCTCGTCGCGTACGGTTTCGACCCGATGCCTTTCCCGGCCGAGAGTGATTTCCGCCGCGTGGCGACCAATGAGTGGGGTGGGATTGTCGTCGACGAAAACCAGATGACGAGTGTGCCGGGCGTTTTTTCCGGCGGTGATTCCACGCGAGGCCCGAGTCTGGTCGTGCATGCGGTGCGCGATGCGCGCAAGGCGGCAGCGGGGATTCACCGGCACCTTGGCGTGATCAAGGCGGCGTGAGGTGGGTCGGGGTGTGGTCGGCGCTCCGTTGGGATGCCCTTTGTTTTTTGGACAAAGCCGAACAAGACTGCCTCTTCGAACACGGGTGCAAATTTTTCCCGGGAGATTTTTTCTGCCACTACCGGTACGGTCGTCATCGGCACGTTCTCATTTTGACTCAACGATCTTATTTCAATGTGCGTTCAAGATGAGACGATCACGGTTTTGCAGGAGCCTGCTTGCAGGCGATATTTTCGACTCACACCGTCGGATTGCACGTGGAATCACCTGCAAGCAGGCTCCGACAGCCAATCCAATCAGGATCAACTTGAACGCGAAGGAGAATTAGTTCCGCTTTGTCGTCCAAGTCATAGGGGAACTTATGGATTACGATCGAGATTATCGCTTCAGACTTTTTCAAATCGCCTAAAGGAAGACTTTGGTCGAGTTCCTCAAGGAGGAGAAAAAGCCGGAATAAGATCCGTTCCGTTTACAGCGTGCGCACCAGCCCGGCCAGACGGTCCGCCGGCAACGCTGCGGCCGCAATATACACTTGGTCGCCTTGGGTCCACGCGGTGTAATGCCACTCACCGCCGGCGGACAACACGAGGCGTTCGCCGGCTCTCAGACCGGCCGCGAATGTTTCCTTGGGGACAACCACGAGATGAACGAGCGGGACGTTTTTTTTCATCATCTGGCCATCGGGTCCGGTGACGATCATCATCTTTTTCGCCGGCATCGCGCCGGCCGGAGGATTGGCCGCCGGCATATCCAGCAGAAAACAGATGAGAAAAACTTTTTGGCCCTGCACGTCGAGCACTTGGCACCCGAAACTCGATAATTCCGCCATGGCCGGTGGCGGCGCAAAGTCGGCTGGTCCACCGCGTTGCCGCAGCCAATCCACGAGCACGCGGCGATCAGCCGAGATCTGGGCGAGTTGGTAATTGGGGTCGGAGAAAAACGTTTTCACGGCGGCGGCGACCTCAGCGCGGGCGATCTGGGAGGATTCGATCCGGGGGTGGAAATAATGAGACGCCCCGAAAATTCCCCAGCCCAACAGGATGATCGCCGCTGCCGCCATTCGCCACCAAGCCCGACTCGCCCGCGCCGCTGCGGCCGCCCGGCCGGCCGCGAGAATCTCCTGCACCCGGTCGGCCGGGAGCTGCTGGCCCTCGTAGTGGCGGCGGAGTTGTTGGTTAAGATCGTCCATGTAGGTTACGAATAAGAAACGAAGAGCGGGATGAATTGATTGCGTGCAGGTTGATGGGCGGAGGCAAGGTCATCCGTGGGTCGCGACGGCGGACTGGAGTTTTTTCAGGGCGCGGTGCAGCAAACTCAGGACGGTGCCGCGTGGTTGGCGGGTGAGGGTGCCGACTTCTTCGGCGGTGTGGCCCTCGAGGTAGTGGAGGTAAACGGCTTCGCGTTCGCCGGGGCGCAATTGACCGAGCAAGGTCTCCACATCGCCCGCCGTGCCCGGGGGCGACTCCGGCGGTGCGGCCACAGGTGCGCTCAGGGCCTCCATCGAATCGAAAGCGATCACGCGGCTGCGCCGGCAGCGATCGATGAACAAATGGCGGATCGCGGTGTACAGCGCGGCCCGCGAGCTGGCAGCACCGTAGCGCCGGCAAAGATTGAGCCAAGCCTCCTGCAACAGATCCTCGGCATCGTGGCGGTGATGCGTGAGCGAGAGGGCATAGCGAAACCCGCTTTGCATCAGCTCGATTTCGGAGTCGTTTCCGGAGGAAAATGGAACGGGGTGTTTCTCCACGCGCAATTAAGAGTTACGGTGTGCGGATTTATTCCCGGGAAAAATTTCAGGGCAGGAGGCCAACGCAGCGGGCAGACAAAAATGCGCGCCGACGGAAAGCGGGCGCGCATCGTTGATAAGATCGAACTCAGCGCTTGCTGGCTTCGACGATCACGCCCGCGCTGGAGCAGGTCCAGTAGATCGCGCCGTTGGGGCCCACCGTCACGTCAGTCGGCTCGGGATCGCCGCTGTTGACGAGGGTCTTCAGGCCGGTCTTCAGGTTGTATTGCCAGACTTTGTTGGTGCCGCCGTTGGCACCGCTCACGCCGGGAGTGGGCACTTCGGTCCAATACAGCAACCGGCCCGAGCGATTGAGCGCGATGCCGACGGGTTTGTTTAATCCGGTGAGCAGTGGAGTGGTGACGCCGTCTTCATCCTGATGGAGGATCACGCCGGCGGATTTGCAGGTCCAATAAAGATCGCCGTGTTTCGAGACCGCGATGTCGGTCGGCTCAGGTTCGCCCATGTGCAGGACGGTCGGAGCATCGGTGCTGTCGGTATCGACCACGGAAACTTTGTTCAAACCACCCGCGACTCCCGGGGTGGGCAGCTCGGTGAAATACACTTTGCCCTCACGATCCACCGCGATGCCGGAAGGCTTCGCCAAGCCGGTGAGTAAGGGCACGGCGGTCGCGCCGGGATAGGCGGCGGATTCCAAAATCACGCCGGCGGATTTGCAGGTCCAGTACAGCACATCGCAGTGGTCGATCGCGATGTTGGTCGGTTCTGGTTCGCCTTGGTGCAGGGGGCGAATGACGTTGCCGCTTGGTTTCATCCGCAGTTCTTTGACGGCATTCGCTCCGCCCGCGACGCCGGGGGCGGGAATCTCGGTGAAGTAGAGGCGGCCGTGACTGGCGGCGACGATGCCGGTCGGACGGCTCAGGCCGGAGGCGACGACTTTAATGGTGAATCCATCGGCAGCCGACGCCAAGGTGGCAACGGAGAGGGTGAGGGCGGCGCCGAGGAGGGCGCGTGAGAGTAGATTTCGCATGGGATGAATCAGTTGGGATTTTGGATTGATAGTTACGGACGCAACAGCGCGTCCACCTGCACCAACGAACGAGTGCGGCGTTTGATTGCAGGAGTGGTGCAGCTATTCCCAGAGCCACGGAGCGAGCGTACCGCGAATGAATGCGAAGCTAGGCATCTGGAACGGGGTACTTGACGAAAACAGCCGCTTGGGCGACGTTCCGTCCATGTCCACCGCCTCAATACGTCCCACCAAATCGTCGGTGCGCAAACCTCGCGCGCGGGCCAACGGACGCGCGATGAACAAAGGGCCTTCGTTTGGAGAATGGGCAC
>Ga0209591_10002633_pt1 | contig 21409 bp, 18 predicted proteins | sample MAT01_FD_187207 | JGI IMG/M metagenome (GOLD analysis project Ga0209591, IMG submission 187207) | Freshwater microbial communities from Lake Fryxell liftoff mats and glacier meltwater in Antarctica - MAT-01 (SPAdes) (version 2) | ecosystem: Environmental > Aquatic > Freshwater > Ice > Liftoff... | reverse complement strand
CAATTCCCTCGAAGCCTGACCAGGGATCCTCAGGGTTACCGTGACAGCATGACGAACGAACCGGTCGAGGCACGCGCGGCATCGCCGCTGCGGATCCTGTGGTGGGGTCTCACCCTCCGATGCCCCCGGTGCGGAGCCGGACACCTTTTCCGGCGCTACTTCCACCTCGTCGACGATTGTCCCCGCTGCGGGCTGCACTTCGAGCGGGAGGCCGGCTACTTCGCCGGTGCGCTCGCCGTCAACATCATCTGCGTCGGCGGGTTGTTCGCGATCGTGTTCATCGCACTCCTGGCCGCGACGATCCCCGAGATCCCCGTCGTATCGATCCTCGTCGTCGTGGTGCCGATCGTCATCGTCGGACCGATCGTCTGGTACCCCTTCTCGAAGACGCTCTGGATGGCCGTCGACCGGGCGTTCCTGCAGCGACTCGACTCGCACGAACGGCTCGACGAACGCGGCTCCCACCACTGACCCGACTCCGACCGGCGAACCGGTTCGGCGCGTCAGGAGTCGGTGGGGCTCAGGTCGACGCGCAGAGTCAACACACCGTCGACGAACTCCCAGGTGGCGTCGCCCACGATCGCGTAGTCCTGGAAGTCGAATTGGGCCTGGTCGACGAACTTCGCCCGCTCCGGGCCGGCCACCGGGGGGAGGGGTCGATCGCGCACCGCCGCGGCTCGGTCCCGGAACCGCTGCAACATCGCGTCGACGTCGAGCTCTTCCATGCGGTGCAACCTATCCAGTCCGGCGGGCGACGATCATGCGGTCTCGGCCCGTGAGGTCCCGGCGCACCTCGACCGACCCGAACCCGGCAGCTCGGGCGAGGTCGCAGACCTCGCCGCTCTGGTGGGGCGCGAGTTCGCAGACGAGGACGCCGGAGGGTTCCAACCACTCGGGTGCAGCCCCGACGATCGCCTCGATCGCCTCGAGTCCGGTCGGACCGCTCACGAGCGCGGGGCGCGGTTCCCAACCCACCACCGAATCGGGCAACGCGGCGACCTCGTGCTCGGCGATGTAGGGCGGGTTCGACACGACGAGCCGGAGCGTGCCGCGCAGGCCTGAGGGCAGCGCGTCGAACCACGAGCCCTCGGCAAGGCGGATTCGGGTCGCGGGCAGGCCGGATCCGGCGAGGTTCGCCCGTGCCACTGCAAGCGCGTCGGGGCTGACGTCGGTGGCCCACACCTCGGCGTCGGGCAGCGCGGCCGCGAGAGCCAGCGCGAGGGCGCCGGTACCGGTGCCCAGGTCGGCCACCGCGAACTCCGTCCGGCCGGCCGACCACGGCTCGGGCGCGCCCCGGCGCGCCCCGAGATCCACCACCGCTTCGACCGCGACCTCGGCGACCACCTCGGTCTCGGGTCGCGGGATCAGGACCCGTCGGTCGACCAGCAGATCGAAGTGCCCGAACGACCACGAACCCAGCACGTACTGGAGCGGCTCCCCTGCGGCCCGGCGATCGACCAGCTCGTCGACGCGGACCACGCCCCGACCCGTCGCCGGCTCGTTGGCGGAGGCGAGCAGCTCGGCGGCGTCGAGGCCCGTCGCCTGCTCGACGATCCAGCGCGCTTCCACATCGGCCCGCTCGATCCCGGCGACCACGAGTCGAGCAGTCGACCGGTCGACCAGGCCCCGCCACGACAAGGACGACTTCGTGCTCATCTCCTCGATCGCCTACCCGGTGCCGTCGAGCTGTTCGAGGCGGTCGGCCGCGGCAAGGGCACCGACGATCTCGTCGAGGTCGCCGTCGAGCACCGCGGGGAGCGCATGCACCGTCAGCTTGATCCGGTGGTCGGTGACCCGACTCTCCTTGTAGTTGTAAGTGCGGATCTTCTCCGAACGACCTCCGCCCTTCACCTGGCTGAGGCGCGACGTCGACAGTTCGGCCTGTTGGCGCTCCTGTTCGGCCCGCAAGAGTCGGGCCCGCAGGATCCGCATCGCCTTGTCCTTGTTCTGGAGCTGGCGCTTCTCGTCCTGACAGGTCACGACGAGGCCGGTCGGTTGGTGGGTGATCCGGACCGCGGAGTCGGTCGTGTTCACCGACTGTCCGCCGGGGCCGCTCGAGCGGTAGTAGTCGATCACGAGGTCGTTGGGATCGATCTGCACATCGACCTCCTCGGCTTCGGGGAGCACCACGACAGTTGCCGCGCTGGTGTGGATGCGACCCTGGCTCTCCGTCACAGGCACTCGCTGCACCCGGTGGACACCGCCCTCGTACTTCAGGCGCGCCCATGCCTCGGGGGCCTTCACCGAGAACGAGACGTCACGGAAGCCACCCATGTCCGATGCCTGGGCCTCGAGCAACTCGACCTTCCAGCGGTGCCGTTCGGCGAAGCGCTCGTACATCCGGAAGAGGTCGCCGGCCCAGAGGTTCCCCTCTTCGCCACCCTCCGCACCCCGGATCTCGACGATCACGTTCCGGCCGTCGTTGGGGTCCTTCGGCGCGAGGAGGTCGGTCAGGTGGGTCGCGAGATCGTCGCGCAGCTGTTCCTTGGTGGCGATCTCGGCCTCGAGGTATTGGCGCATCTCGGCGTCGGTCTCGCTCCCGAGCATCTCGCGGGCGTCGACGAGGTCCGACTCCGTCTGGCGGTACTGGTCGTAGGTCTCGACGATCGGCTTCAGCTCGGCGTGGCGCCGGCCTGCGTCACGCGCGGCATCCTGGTCGCCACCCGCGTAGATCTCCGACAGGTGCGCCTCGAGCTTCTCGAGCTCGGCTCGGAGGTCGTCCAGTCGTTCGAACATCCCCCCAGGCTAGGAGAGGAGAAGGAGCGGAGCCGGCGGACACGCCTCGCGGGACGTCAGGTGGTGAGCGATCGAGCCGGCGTAGCGGATTCGACCATCAAGGCTTCCTGTTCAGTTGATGAGCGTGTTGAGCTCGTCGCCGGTTCCCGACGCCGACTTCTCGGCGAAGTCCTCGAGCCAGGCGTGGAAGTCGTCGGAGTCCATGCGGTCGGCGATCGCGCGCGGGATAGCCGGCATCTCGTACCGCTCGGAGGGAAGTGGCGGGTGATCGGATGCCGGCTTGCGCGCCATCACCTGCTCGATGACCGGTTCGAGCCGCTGCGCCTTGTCGCGTTGGGCCTTCTCGTCGCGGTCTCGGAACTCGGGGAGGACCTCACGGCCGAACAGCTCGAGGCTCTCCATGATGTGCTCGTGGCGGTTGTTCCCCGCCTGGGAGCACATGATCACCTGGTCGACACCGTACTCCTCGTAGCGCAGGAGGTACTCACGGATCTGGTCGGGCGTGCCGACTGCGCCCCGCAGCCCTCCGATTCCCTGGTCGACGGCCTTCGCGCCGAGGCGGTCCTGGTTGGCGCCGGCCGCCTGCACCGCGACCGGGTCGTAGCCGTGCTCCGCGCGACGGGCCTGGTACTCGGCCCACACGTCGGTCCGCCCCGGCTCGTGCCGCCCGAACACGTAGTAGTGCGCGAGCGAGTACCCGAAGAAGTTCGCCCCCTCGAGGCCACGCTCCAACGCGGTGTCTTCGTCTTCGTGGCACATGAAGGTGGTGACGCACGCCATGTTCGCGTTGACCGCGTCGGCGATCGGCACACCCTCCGAAGCCAGCGTTCCGTAGTAGTCGTCGACCCACGTCTTGGCTTCCTCGGGATCGACGAATGCGAACGCGAGCGCGCCGATCCCCTTCTGCGCCGCGAGGTGGATCGTGTCGCGTCGACTGCACGCCACCCACACGGGCGGATGCGGCTTCTGGCGGGGCTTCGGCACGACGTTGCGGGGTGGCATCGTCACGAACTTCCCGGCGTGACCGGTGAACGGGGTCTCGGTCATGCAGCGGATCGCGACCCGCAGACCCTCTTCCCACATCTCGCGCTTGGCGATCGGGTCGATGTTGAACCCACCGAGCTCGGCCTCCGAACTCGATTCGCCGGTGCCGAAGTCGGCCCGGCCGTTCGACACGAGGTCGAGCATCGACACCCGTTCGGCGACCCGGGCCGGGTGGTTGAAGGGCGGCGGGGTCTGGACGATGCCGTGACCGAGGCGGATGTTCTTCGTGCGTTGCGACGCCGCGGCGAGGAACACCTCCGGCGCGCTGGAGTGGCTGTACTCCTCGAGGAAGTGGTGTTCCACCTCCCAGACGTACTCGATGCCGAGCGAGTCGGCGAGCTCGATCTGCTCGAGTGCGTTCTGCAACAGGACGTACTCGGAATCCTCGTTCCAGGGCCGCGGGAGCTGGTGCTCGTAGAACACGCCGAACTTCATGCGGGCTGTCCCTCCTCGATCGTGGTGTCGGGCCGGACGCTGCCGAGGGAGTGGAACTCCTCGAGCAGCGCGTCGCCACGCGGGTTCCCGGAGAGCGCGAACTCGACTTCGCGGGCACTGCCTCGGAGGTTCTGTGCCCGGTTCGCGCCGAGCGACGCCTCGAGTGCGGACTGCCAGAGCGTCTCGACGATCAGTTTGCCGGGATGGCGCGCACCCGACTCGCCGATGAACGTTCGGTCGCGCATCTCGGTGAGCACGGTCTTCAGGTACTCGACGTGCGGTGCCTCGTCGGCTCGGATGTACGACACGATGCGGGCAGCCTCACCGTCGCCCGCGAAAAGGTCGGTGTCGGAGAGCACGGCTTCGGCCCACGCGAAGATGTGGAACGCCGAGATCTCGATCAGGAGGATGTTGATCATCCGGTGGATCAGCATCTCGAGGCCGAGGTCGACGTCGTCGAAGACCCGCGCCGCGAGCATGCGCTCGCGCATCGCCGCGGGATCGACCGCGCCGGAGCTCGTCGGGATGCCCATGCGCTCGCGCATGAGTTGGGTCTCGTCGTCGGTCGGCGGCACGCCGAACGCAACGTCGCGCGCGGCGAACCACATGTCGTTGTGGCCCGACTCCTCCTCCCAGCCGGCTTCGTCGCGAGCGTGCGCCTCGAAGAGGCCGCGGTCGAGATGCGCGAGCGCAGTGCCGTCGATGCTCTCGTCGAAGAACCGCTGCCGGTCGTCGACGTTCGCGTAGCGGATCATGGCGCCGAAACCCTCGACGATCCCGATACGCGTGAGTGTGGTGATCACCGGGCCCGGGACACCCGACCCCACGAGGAACTTGGCCTGGGCGACGTTCGGGTACGACTCCGGCCAGGTCTCGAGCGGGACGCCGAGGATCTCACCACCGAACTGCTCGACGTGGTGCTGCTGCCACGCCGCGATCGCCGGCGTGCGGAACCGGGTGCGGGGCGACCGGTACGCGCCGTCGGCGTCGAATCCTCCGTGGCACAGACGACCTGCCGCGAGCAACGGTTCGACCGTGGCGTCGGTCTCGAGCAGCTCGGTCTCGGTGTAGGTGAGCTGGAGATTGCTCATGGGGGCTCCCCGAAATGTCGAACCCGGTCCTGGCCCGGGGTATACCACTCAGGGTATACTGGCGGGTATACCTATGGCAACCGCGACGGAACAGATCTCCGGCCCTCTCCCCCGCGCCGAACGCAGCGCCGCCATCCTGCACGGCGCGGCGCAGGCATTCGCCCGGACCGGGTACGCCGCGACATCGATGGAAGACATCGCGGCAGCCTCGGGGATCACCAAGCTCATCGTCTACCGGCACTTCGAATCGAAGGAGGAGCTGTACCGGGCGGTGCTCCAACGGGTGTTCGACCGGCTGGCCGAGGAGTTCCTCGTTGGCATCCAACGCGACGGCGGCGACGGCGTGGGGGCACGAGCGCTGCTCACCGCGGCGCGCGACGACCCGGCCGGCTTCCGGCTCCTGTGGCGCCACGCGGCGCGGGAACCGCAGTTCGCCGACTACTCCCGCGAGCTGCGCGAGCATGCGGTCGACGCGTCGCGGGCCCTACTCGCACCATGGGTCGCGCCCGACCTCGCGGAGTGGGCCGCCCAGACGATCGTCGGCTACCTGGTGGAGGCGGTCCTCAACTGGCTCGAGTACGGCGACGCCGAGCGCGACGCCGAGTTCGTGGAGCTCGCGACCGCTGCGCTGCGCTCCGGGATCAGCGCCTGGGGCGCCGAACCAGCTTGATGGTCGACCGATCGGTCAGGCCGCGACGCGGGCGTCGACCTCGGCCCGCTGCTCGGTCGTCATGACCGCCCGCAACGATGCGATCGCCACCTCGAGCTGGTCGAGCGTCGGTTCCCGGGTGGTGAGGCGCTGGAGCCCGAGGCCGGGCTTCATCGCGATCCGCACCCAGGCCCAGCGCATGTGCCCCGCCGCGAAGCGGATGACCTCGTAGGCGAGCGCAGCAACCACCGGGATCAGGACGATCCGCGAGAGGATCAGCATCGGCAGCGAGGGCTTGCCGAAGAACGCGAACACGACGATCGACACGACCATCACGGTGAGCAGGAAGTTGGTGCCGCAGCGCACGTGTTCGGTGGTGAAGCGCTGCGCCGATACGGGCGTGACCTCGACCTTGTTCTCGTAGGCGGCGATCGCCTTGTGTTCGGCACCGTGGTACTGGAACACCCGTCGGATGTCGGGGAGGCGGCCGATCAGGTAGAGGTACGCCATGAAGAACCCGAGCCGGATGGTGCCCTCGGCCACGTGCAGCCAGAAGCTGCCGCCGATGGAGAGCGAGTGGTTCAGGCCCCGGGCGGCGAGCGCCGGCAGGACGAGGAACACGCCGGCGAACAGCAACACCGCAACACCCGCTGTGGCACCGGTGGCGCCCTTGCTCATCTTCTCCCGCTCTTCTTCGGGGAGCTGACGCTCGGCCGACCACGTCAGGGCCTTGAAGCCGAGCGACAACGATTCGGCGAGCGTGGCGATCCCACGCGCCAAGGGCCACTGCGACCACTTCTCGGCCCAGTTCGCGGCATCGTGGACCACGATCTCGATGTCGCCCTCGGACGTGCGTACGGCGACCGCCCAGGTCGACGACCCGCGCATCATGACGCCGTCCATGACGGCCTGGCCACCCATGTAGCGGGGTGCCGGACGCCGCGCCATCAGCTCAGGCCTTCTTCTTTGCGGTCTTCTTCTCCGGGGTCTTCTTCGCGTACCGGCGCTGGAAGCGCTCGACTCGACCACCGGTGTCGACCAGCTTCTGCTTGCCCGTGTAGAAGGGATGGCACTCGGAGCAGAGCTCCACGCGCAGCTCGGGCAGGGTCGATCGGGTGAGGAACTCGTTGCCGCAGGAGCAGTGCACGCGGCATTCCACGTATTCGGGATGAACGTCGGTCTTCATGATGGGTCCAGTCTACGGAGTCGTACTGCCGAACGGCCAGCCACCCCCTCGCATTCCCCGCTTCTCAGGACGGGTTCTTGGCGATCTCGGAGAGGAACTGGTCGTTGTTCGGAGTCGTGCGGAGCTTGTCGATCAGGAGTTCGAGGCCGGCACCGCCCTCGAGGGCGTTGAGCACCCGTCGCAGCTTCCAGACCTGCTGGAGCTGGTTGCGCTCGAAGAGGAGCTCCTCGTGGCGGGTGCTCGACTGCTCGACGTCGATCGAGGGGTAGATCCGACGCTCGGCCAGTCGCCGGTCGAGGCGAACTTCCATGTTCCCGGTGCCCTTGAACTCCTCGAAGATCACCTCGTCCATCCGGCTGCCGGTCTCGATGAGCGCAGTGGCGATGATGGTGAGCGAACCACCTTCTTCGATGTTGCGCGCCGCTCCGAAGAACCGCTTCGGGGGGTAGAGCGCGGTGGAGTCGACGCCGCCGGAGAGCACCCGACCCGAAGCGGGCGTCGCCAGGTTGTAGGCCCGGGCGAGGCGGGTGATGCCGTCGAGGACGATCACCACGTCGGTCCCCATCTCCACGAGCCGCTTGGCCCGGTCGATGGTCAGTTCGGCGACGGCAGTGTGCTCCTCCGACGGACGGTCGAACGTGCTCGCGACGACCTCGCCGCGCAACACGTGGCGCTTCATGTCGGTGACCTCTTCGGGTCGCTCGTCGACGAGCAGGACCATGAGGTGCACTTCCGGGTTGTTCCGCTCGATCGCATAGACGATCTGCTTGAGGATCGTGGTCTTGCCCGCCTTCGGCGGCGAGACGACGAGCCCGCGTTGGCCCTTCCCGATCGGCGACAGCAGGTCGATGATCCGGCCGGTGATGTTGAGTGGTTCGTCGCGGATCTCGAGCTTCAGCTTCGAGTCGGGGAACAACGGCGTGAGATCTTCGAAGCGCGGTCGTTCCCGGGCGTCGTCGGGCGTCATTCCGTTGATCTCGTCGACCCGGAGGAGCGCCGGGTACTTCTCGTTGCTCGCCGGTGGACGCGTCGCGCCCTTCACGAAGTCGCCGCTGCGGAGTGCGAAGCGTCGCACCTGCGAGGCCGACACGTAGGCATCCTGGTCGCCGGGCAGGAACCCGGTGGCGCGCAGGAAGCCGTAGCCCTCGTCGCGCAGGTCGAGCAGACCTTCGATGTCGACCGGGTCGCCGGTGAACTCACCGCGCGGTTCGCCGGGTTCCTGGCCCGGCTGGCGGTCGCGACCGCGGCGGCGGCGGCGGCGGTTGCGGTTGCCGTCGCCGAACCCACGATCGTCGTCGGCTTCGGAACGCCGCATGCCGCCCGGCGACTGATCGTTGCCGGGTGCTCCGTTCTCGCGAACCTCGTCGCCGAGGGTGTCGGTCGTGGCCCCGGCGTCGCCGGCCGCGTTGGTCGGTTCCGTCGAGCCCGCTCTTCCCGACTCGGCCGGAGCCCTGGTCGAGGTGCGAACCCCGCTCGAGGGCCGCGGGGCCGGATCGGCGTCGGACCCGGTCGTCGGCGTCGCCAGCGCCTCCTCCTCGGCTGCGAGCGCGGCGATCGGGTCGTCGGCAACGGCCGCGGTGCTCCTGCGGGACCGGACCCGCTTCGGCTTGTCACCGTTCGGGGTGGCCCTCGACGTGGAAGATGTGGAACCCGCCGGCGCGCTCGCAGTGCGAGTGGGCACGGGGTTGGTGTTCCCCGATGCAGTGAGGATCGCGTCGACCAGGTCGGCCTTCTTCAGCCGCGTGACCCCCTTGACGCCGATCGCCGTCGCGATCGCGTGGAGCTCCTCGCGGTCCTTGCCATCGAGCATCGATCGCTCGAGCTGCTTCTCGGGGGCCATGCAGGTCTCCTGGTGGATGGATCGCAGGCGTCGGACGGTGGTCGTCGCCCGAACGGCAGCGTGCTGAAAAGGAAGCGAACCGAGGGCTGAGCGGTCATGCCCGAATCGTCGACCGCACGCAGAGGCGGATCGATCACGAAGGCAGTTCCGGAACAGGCACCAGCGGAGGCGCCGGTGGGTTCGAGCGGGACGGGCGCCCGAATGCCGGGCCCGGATCGCTCGTTGCATGGGCACGGTAGCACGCGGCCGGCACGACTCCCGACCCGTCAGCTCGCCGGGGTTGCTCCGGCAACGAGGCGACCCATCAGGTCGTGGGCGACCACCGGCGGCGACGACGCGGTCGCGGCCTCCGAGTAGACCCCTCCCCCTCCGGGACGGGTCGAGTCGAAGAGCAGGTACGGCACCGGATCAGATGTGTGCGTCCGGAGCGCGCAGGGTGTCGCATGGTCGGGGAGCAACATGATCCGGTGCTCACCCAACTCGGGCAGCGCGTCGCACAGCGGGCCGATCACATCTCGGTCCCATGCTTCGAGTGCAGCCACCTTCTCGCCGACCAGCCCCTGATGGCCCGCCTCGTCGGTGGCCTCGACGTGCAACAGGAAGAAGTCGCGGTCGGACAACGACGCGAGTGCAGCGTCGCGCTGCGCCACGTAGTCGTTGTCGAAACCCGCGGTTGCGCCCGGCACGTCGAGGACCTCGAGATCCACGAGCACACCGAGCCCGCGCACGAGGTCGACCGCCGACGTCAGTCGACCGTCGACACCGAATCGGTCGACGAAGCGGGGCAGTTCCGGCTTCAAGCCCTGACCCCACAGCCAGATCTGGGTGGCCGTCGAGTCGACCGCTCGAGCTGCAGCGCCGACGACCTCACGTGACGCGTCCATCAGTTCGCGCAACGCGCCGGCCGATGCACCGGTCGGCCACACCGCGAGCTGACCGGTGAGGTCGTGCGGGGGGACGCACGCGGCGTCGCCCATCGCGCTGGGCACCACACACAGGTGGCGGTACTCCACGCCCGGGTGGAACCGGATGCCGTTCCTCCCGGCACCGAGCGCAGCGTCGAGCGCGGCCACGATCGGGGCACCCTGCTCGCTCGTGAGATGGCCGGCTGCGAAGTCGACCATCGTTCCCGCTTCGTCGATGGTGACGAGGTTGCACCGGTAGGCGACCTCGCCGGGCCGGAGCTCGACTCCCATCGCGGCAGCCTCGATGGGTGCGCGTCCGGTGTGGAACTCGGCCGGGTCGTATCCGAGGATCGAGAGGTTCCCGACGTCGCTCCCCGGCGGGAAGCCGGGAGGGATGACCATCGCCCGACCCACCTCGGAACGCGCCGCGAGGCCCGCGAGGTGGGGCATGTGGGCGGCTTCGAGGGGCGTGCGACCACCGAGCTCGTCGAGCGGCTCGTCGGCACAACCATCGGGTACGAGCACGACGTACTTCACACCGGCATCGTACGCGACGTCGCGTCGACTTCTTCACTGGGTACCGTCACCCGATGCGGAGCCTCGTTGTCGCCCTCATGCTCTTCACCCTCGGCGCCTGCTCGGGCGGCGACGCCGACCGGGCGGACAACTCGTCGTCCTCGTCGTCTTCCTCATCGTCTTCGGTGCCGGGCCAAGCCACCGCGCCGACGGGCGACCTCGCAGCCGTTCGCATCGCTCTCGCCGAAATCGCCGACCTCGAGCGGCCGACCGCCCTCGCGGTGCGGCCCGACGACGAGACCCTGTACGTGACCGAGAAGCCGGGACGCGTCCGCGCCGTGCGCAACGGGACGTTGGATCCCACCCCGGTGCTCGACATCGACGAGGAGGTCGGAGACGACGGCAACGAGCAGGGACTGCTCGGTATGGCGTTCTCGCCCGACGGCTCGCGCCTGTACCTCGACTTCACCAACCCCGACGGCGACACCGAAGTCGTGGAGTACACCGTCGAGGGTGGTGCGGTCGACGCCGGATCCGCCCGCGCGATCCTCACCATCGAGCAGCCGCAACCGAACCACAACGGAGGAGCGCTCGCGTTCGGGCCCGACGGTCTGCTCTACATCGCGAGCGGTGACGGCGGCGGCGCCGGCGACGTCGGACCCGGTCATGCCGAGGGCGGCAACGGGCAATCAACCGAGACCCTCCTCGGCAAGCTCCTGCGGATCGATCCCACCCCGTCGGGCGACGTGCCGTACACGATCCCTCCCGGCAACCCCTTCGCGAACGGCGGTGGTCGGCCCGAGATCTTCGCGACCGGGTTGCGCAACCCGTGGCGGTTCTCCTTCGACCGCACCACCGGCGACCTCTGGATCGGCGACGTCGGCCAGAACGAGTGGGAGGAGATCGACTTCGTGCCCGCGGGTGGCGGCGCCGGCGACAACTTCGGCTGGAGCCGACTCGAGGGGACGCACGGCTTCTCCGGCGACGCACCCGACCCGACGACGCCCCCGATCTACGAGTACTCCCACTCCGGCACCGGAGGGTGCTCCGTGACCGGTGGGTACGTCTACCGGGGAACCGCGATCCCCGACCTCACCGGCGTGTACGTGTTCGCCGACTACTGCGCGGGCAAGCTGCAGGGCCTCACCCAGTCGGGCGGAACCGCCACCGGTGAGCGGTTCCTCGACGCGAACGCCTCCAACATCACGAGCTTCGGCGAAGACGGGCGCGGCGAGCTCTACGTCCTCTCCGACACCGACGGCCTCTTCAAGATCCAACCCGCCTGATCAACCCGACTCGACAGGAGAAGAAGCGGAGCCGGCGGACACACACCGCGGACCGTCAGCGGGTGAGCGGTCGAGCCGGCGCAGCGGATTCGACCTTCGAGCAGGAGAAGAAGCGGAGCCGGCGGACACACACCGCGGACCGTCAGCGGGTGAGCGATCGAGCCGGCGCAGCGGATTCGACCAAGACTACAGGCCGATGCGTTGGGCGACGGCGGTGGCGTCGGCGTCGACGGTCTGATCGACGACCACCTCGCTGATCGCGCGTTGCGGGTCCTTCAGGCCGTGGCCGGTGAGGGTGCACACCACCGTGTCGCCTTCGCCGATGAGGTCGGCGTCGATCGCCTGGAGCAGGCCGGCGACGGATGCTGCCGATGCCGGTTCGCAGAACACGCCTTCACGATCGGCGAGCATGCGGTAGGCGTGGAGGATCTCGGCATCGGTGACCGCGCCGATCGTGCCGCCCGATTCATCGCGAGCGCTGATCGCACCGTCCCAGCTCGCCGGGTTGCCGATCTGGATCGCCGTCGCGATCGTCTCGGGATGCGGCACCGGCTCGCCCCGCACGAGCGGCGCGGCACCGATGGCCTGCCACCCGAGCATGCGCGGGAGCCGGGTCGCACGGCCGGCCTCGAAGTCTTCGCGGTAGCCCCGCCAGTAGGCGGTGATGTTGCCGGCGTTGCCGACCGGGATGCAGTGCACGTGGGGTGCGTCGCCGAGCACCTCGACCACCTCGAACGCGGCGGTCTTCTGACCTTCGATGCGATACGGGTTCACCGAGTTGACGACCGCGACCTTGCCGCTCGCCCCGAGCTCGCGCACGATGTCGAGCGCGGCGTCGAAGTTTCCCCTGATCGGCACCACGGTGGCTCCGTGGATGAGCGCCTGCGCGAGCTTGCCCATCGCGATCTGACCCTCGGGGATCACGACCGCGCACTTCAGGCCGGCTCGCGCCGCGTACGCGGCTGCCGAGGCCGACGTGTTGCCGGTCGACGCGCAGATCACTGCCTTCGCGCCTTCGTCGATGGCCTTCGAGATGGCGACCGTCATCCCGCGATCCTTGAACGAGCCGGTCGGGTTCGCGCCCTCGATCTTCAGGAACACGTCGGCGTGCGCGAGCGACGACAGCGAGCGAGCTTCGACGAGCGGCGTACCCCCTTCGAGGAGGGTCACGATCGCGTCGTCGGGGATCGACGGGAGCCGGTCGCGGTACTCGCGGAGCAGACCCTTCCACCCGGGGTTGCTCACGGTTCGTCGCCGGTCACGCGCAAGACGGATCCGACCCGCTGGACGGCATCGATGTCGCGGAGTGCGTGCACCGTCGCCCGGAAGTCGGCTTCGCGTGCCTTGTGCGTCACGAAGATCAGCCGCGCGTCGTCGGAACCGGTCTCACCGCGCTGGGTCATCGACTTGATCGACACGCCGTGGCGACCGAACTGCTCCGCGATGTCGGCGAGCACCCCGGGACGATCGGCGGCCTCGAGGAGCAGGTAGAACTGCGATTCGACCTCGTCGATCGGCCGCACCCGGCGCTTCGCCAACTCACCGACGGTGGCTCCGCGCCGGCCGCCGACGAGGTTCTTCGCCGCGTCGATCAGGTCACCGAGCACCGCCGAGGCGGTCGGGAGGCCCCCGGCGCCACGGCCGTAGAGCATCAGCTCGCCCACCGCGTCGCCTTCGATGAAGAGGGCGTTGAACGAATCGCGCACCGACGCCAACGGATGGTCGAGCGGGACCATCGCGGGGTGGACGCGCACCGCGATCTCGCCGTCGAGATCTTCGGCGATCGCGAGCAGCTTCACCACGTAACCCAGCTCGCGCGCCGACGCGATGTCGTGTTCGGTGAGCTCGGAGATCCCTTCGCGGTAGACGTCGCCGGCGACGACCCGCGCGCCGAACGCGATCGACGCGACGATCGCCGCTTTCGCCGCGGCGTCGAACCCCTCGATGTCGGCCGTGGGGTCACGCTCGGCGTACCCGAGGCTCTGGGCCTCCGAGAGCGCGTCGGAGAAGCTCTGACCGTCTTCGGTCATCCGCGTGAGGATGTAGTTGGTGGTGCCGTTCACGATGCCCACCACCCGGCGGATGCGGTCACCGGCGAGCGACTCCCGCAGCGGCCGGATGATCGGGATGCCCCCACCGACCGACGCCTCGAACAACAGGTCGACGCCCGCACCCGCGGCGGCCTCGAACAGCTCGCGTCCGACGTTGGCCACCAGCTCCTTGTTCGCGGTGATCACCGGCTTGCCGCTCTTGAGGGCCGCGATGATCAGCTCCCGCGCGGGCTCGATCCCGCCGATGACCTCGACGACGATGTCGACATCGGGATCCTCGACGACCGACGCGGCCTCGTGCGTGAACACCTTGGCGGGCAGGGCGACGTCGCGCTCGCGCGAGAGGTTCCGCACCGCGACCCTGGCGATCTCGAGCCGGACCCCGGAACGGGCCTCGATGGAGGCTGCGTTCTCGTCGATCAGACGCACCAACGCCGAACCGACGTGACCGCACCCGAGCAGCCCGACCCTCACCACGTCTCCGTCAACCATTCGAGATCCCATCACGCTCCAGTCTCGCGGATCCTGCACCCGTCGTTCGGCCCACCGTTCCGGGTGCCGATCAGGACTCGTCGAGGCGGAGGAGGTCGTCCAGGGTTTCTCGGCGCACGACGACCCGCGCCTGACCCTCGTCGACGAACACGACCCCCGGCCGGGGGACCTTGTTGTAGTTGCTGGCCATCGAGTAGCCGTACGCCCCGGTGACCGGGGTGACGAGGAGGTCACCCGGAACCACCGTTGCGGGGAGATGGGCATCGGCGATGATCACGTCGCCCTGCTCGCAGTGCTTCCCCGCGATCGAGACCACCCGGGGCCGGTCTTCGTCGATGCGTGCCGGGAGGTACGCCTCGTATCCCGCGCCGTAGAGGACCGGCCGGGGGTTGTCGCTCATGCCGCCGTCGACCGCGACGTAGGTCGCGACGCCGGCGATCTCCTTCACCGTGCCGACTCGGTAGAGGGTGATCGCCGCGGCGGCCGCGATCGACCGGCCCGGCTCCACCATCAGGGGGCGGTCGCCGAGCGACCCGCGCAACGCCCCGGCGTACTCGGTGATCTCCGGATCGGGATCGTCGGCGAGGTAGCGGGCGCCGAGTCCGCCGCCGGCGTTGACCAGCGGCACCGGGACGCCCGTTGCGCGCTCACATTCGTCGGCGAAGGCTCCGATCACCCCGGCTGCCTTCGCGTACGAGTCGAGCCGGAACACCTGCGAACCGATGTGCGAGTGGATCCCGCCGAAGCGCAACTCCGAGGATGCAACGACCCTTGCGACTGCGTCGAGCGCGGCGCCGGTCGCCACGGAGAACCCGAACTTCGACACCTCGGTCCCGGTTTCGATGTACTCGTGGGTGTGGGCTTCGACTCCGGGGGTCGCGCGGATGAGCACGTCGCCGTGGAAACGGAGTCGCTCCAACCGGTCGAGCTCGTCGGACGAATCGGCGACGATGCGTCCGACGCCGGTATCGCGCGCCGCAACGATCTCGTCGTCGCTCTTGTTGTTGCCGTGGAACACGATGCGCGCCGGAGGAAACCCGGCGTGCAGGGCGACGTGGAGCTCGCCACCCGTGGCGACGTCGAGGTGGAGCCCCTCCTGCTCGACGAGGCGGACCATCGCTGTGCACAGGAACGCCTTGCCCGCGTAGGCGACCGAACCGGCGCCGAACGCATCGACGTAGGCGCGGCAGCGTCGACGCAGCTCGGCTTCGTCGTACAGGAAGAGCGGGGTACCGAACTCGCGCGCGAGCGCTTCGAGGTCGACCGAACGGAGCCCGGGTGGGAGCAGCGTCGGATCGAACGGTGCTGCAGGGTCCTTCGGAATGCCGTTGCTCATCCCGCCTCGGCCTCGTCGGGATCGAGCCTGCTCATGGTCTCCGGTGCACCGACCCCGAGGATCCCGAGCGCGTCGGCGAGACCGATGCGGCAGGCCTCGGCGAGCCACAGGCGCGCCTGGCTGAGCTCGGCGTCGTCGGTGATGACCCGGCAGTCGCGGTAGAAGCCGTGGAAACGCCCCGCGAACTCGCGCACCCAGGTCGTGACCCGGTGCGGGGCACGGAGTGCTGCTGCCATCGCGAGGATCTCGGGATACTCGGCGAGCGATCGGAGCAGATCGAGCTCACGCTCGTGGACGAGGAGTCCGAGATCCACCGTGTCGATCGATCGACGCGTCACCCCCCGTTCGGTCGCGACCCGCGCGATCGACGCGACGCGCGCGTGTGCGTACTGCACGTAGTAGACGGGATTGTCCATCGACTGCGCCGTGACCACGTCGAGATCGAGCGTCTGGGCGGTGTCGATGCCCTGGAGCAGGAACGTGAGTCGCGCGACGTCGGGCTCGACCTCGTCGAGGATGTCGGTGAGCGTGATGATCGTGCCCGTGCGCTTTGAGAGCTTGACCAACTCGCCCCCGCGCTCGAGCTTCACCAGTTGTCCGAGCATGATCTCGGGCTCGGGGCGATCGTCGGATCCGAACCCGAGCGCTCGCATGCCTGCCTGCAACGACTTCACCTGGCCGTGATGATCCGCACCCCAGATGTCGATGAGGTGATCGAACCCACGACCGAACTTGTTGGAGTGGTACGCGAGATCGTTCAGCAGGTAGGTCGTCGCGCCGTCGCTCTTCACCAACACGCGGTCGCGCTGGTCGCCGAGCTGCTCGCTGCGGAGCCACGTCGCGCCGTCGCGCTCGTAGGTGAGATCGGCGGCGCCGAGGCGTTCCAGTACTGCGGCCACCTCGCCGCGCTCGTGGAGCGTCCGCTCCGAGAACCACGTGTCGAAGTGCACCCCGATGCGCGCCAGGTCGAGCTCCAGCTCGCGGACGGATTCAGCGAGGCCCCACTCGCGGGCTTCTTCCATCGTGACGTCGGCGCCGAGCTCTGCGAGCATCCGCTCGCCCATCTCGATCAGGTACTGGCCCTGGTACCCGTTCTCGGGCAGTTCCTCGCCCCGGGCCCGGGCCCTGATCGACGCGCCGAACGTGTCGAGCTGCGTGCCGGCGTCGTTGAGGTAGTACTCCCGGTGGACCTCGGCGCCCTGGGCCGCGAGGACGTTCGCGATCGCGTCGCCGACGGCGACCCACCGGCCCCCACCGGCGTGCAGCGGGCCGGTCGGGTTGGCCGACACGAACTCCAGGTTGATCCGCTGCCCGGCCAGGTCGTCACCCCGGCCGTAGCGCTCACCCGCTTCGACCACCGATCGCAGGATCTCGTGCAACCAGGTGGGCGCGAGGAAGAAGTTGATGAACCCGGGGCCCGCGATCTCGATGCGTTGCACGTGCGGAGGTGGCGCGGCTTCGAGCGCCGCGACGACGGTCGTGGCGACGTCGCGCGGCGATGCGCCGACGGCCTTCGCGAGCTTGAGGGCGACGTTCGTCTGCCAGTCGCCGTGCTCGCGCTGCTTCGTCGCCTCGACCTCCACACCGCCGGAGGGCTCGGGCAGGTCGGCCGCGGCGAGGCCAGCCTGCAAGGCGGCGATGAGATCGTCGACGATCACGGGGGCCTCGGTATCGGGGAGTCGCCTCCGAACACCCACGGGGGGGCCGGAAGGGCTCAAGTGTCGGCGTTGTCCAGTCGTTGTCAGAGATCGTGGGTCGTACACAACCGGCAGCGCCCGGCTCCGTGACAACGAGTAGCCAGCATCGCACACGACCCGCGCGCGTCGCCCGAGTGATTTCGACCACAGCGGGTGCGAATGAGCCATCGATCGCGTATGCTGCGGGCAGGGACCGAGCAGCGACGACCTCGGTGCACGGGTTTTCCGCCACGCTTCGTGGTAATTCCGGCTCGAACCGAGCGGGCGAGCAACATGGGTGCGAAACGCAGGTCGGCGACCGGCCGACCATCGATGCCGGCACCACGATCCTTGTGGCGACGGGAGCGCGCGACCGACGACGACGTGGCGGACGACGTGACAACCGATTCCGAAGATCAGCCGGGCACTCCCGGCGGAGGTGAGACGGTGGCGAGACAAGGAGGTCTCGGGCGGGGGTTGGCCGCGCTGCTCCCCGCCGAGGCGACGGAGCCCGAGGAGCCTCTTCGCCCCGTGGCCGAGCCGTCGACCCCGAACGCGGGCACCACGGCCGACTTCGGGGCCGAGCTGATCGCCGAGCTGGCCACCAACGAGTCGGGTCTGGGCCTGATCTACCGCGCCCTCGACATGCTCGTCGAGCGGTTCGAGCTCCGCGACGCCGCGATCGTGATCGAAGAGCACGGCGTGGGCCGCCAGGTCTTCCGGGCGGGCCGCAGACCCCTCGACGACGAGAACGAGTCGGAGCTGCTCAGCGCCGAACCCGGCATCTACACCGAACCCGAGATCGAGACCGGCCGGTTCGACGCATCCCTGCTCACCAGCATGTGCGTCGTCGCCCTGCGACTCGATCTCCTCCGGTACGACTCGTGGCACGACCAGCTCACCGGCCTCTTCGACCGACGCAGCTTCGACCGGCTCCTCGAGATGTCGGTCGCCCGGAGCCTTCGGTACCAGTGGCCGTTCACGCTCGTCGTGCTCGACATCGACACCTTCAAGGCGATCAACGACCGCGACGGACACGCAGCGGGTGATCAAGCACTGCGCTCGCTCGGCGAGCGGTTCCGCCGGGTGCTCCGATTCGGCGACAACGCGGCGCGCATCGGCGGCGACGAGTTCGCCCTGATCCTGCCGAACACCGACCCCGACGACGTCCCCGCGCTGCTGGAACGACTGGCCGAGGTCACCGGGGTCGAGGGTGCGTGCCCCCCGTTCTCGTTCGGCGTCGCGCTGTGCCCCGGCGAGGCCGACGAGGTCGACAGCCTGTTCCGGCTGGCGGATGAACGCTTGTACGAGGCCAAGGAGGGCCGCCGGTGACGCTCGACGATCTCGAGATCGAACTCCGCAAGCTGCCGGGGGTCCGTGCCGCCGGGTTCTCCGAACGCGACGACGTGCTGCTCGTACAGTTGCAGGTCGGCGAAGCCAGCGAAGCCGGCCTCCCGTTGCAGGCGTCGCGCATCGCGCATCGTCATTCCGAACGCCCGGTCGCGGTCGAGCTCGTGCGGTGGCGCACCCTCCCGGCGACTGCCCCTGCCGCGACGCCTGCTTCCCCGGCGCCCGCGCCGGCTGCACCCCCCGTTCCGGGCCACGACGTCACGACCGACGACGCCACGACCGACGCCGCCACGACCACGGTCGACCTCACCCGCGAGCCCGACGAGCGGCGCGTCCGCCTGCTCGCGGTGTTGACGTTCCCCGACACCGACGAGCTCGAGGTGCACCTCACGCTCGACGGTCGGCGAACGATCGGCCGGGCCGCGGCGAGCCGCGGCCTGCTCGGCGCGGTCGAGGCCACGCTCGACGCGCTGCGCGCCTTCGCGCCGGCGCTGACCCTCGAGCCGGCCTGGGCCCGTCCGATCGACGTGTCGTCCGACGAGCCGTTCCTCGTCGCATGCGAGGTCTCGGCCGGCCCGGGTCCCGCCCGTCACGGCATCGCCACCGGGGGCAGCCCGATCGAAGCCGCGGCCCGGGCGTCGCTCCATGCGCTCAACCGCACGCTCGCCCGCTCGCTCGATCCCGAAGCCGCCTGATTCGTCGGTCGTGCCAGCACCACTCCGGATGGGCGGGGGCGCATCCTGGCCTCCGGGTCCCGGGTGGCGGATGATGGAACGGTGACGGTGACCGCGCCCCCCATCAAGGTCCTGATCGTCGATGACCAGCCCCCCTTCCGGGCCGTGGCTCGCACGGTCGTCGGCCTCACCACCGGGTTCGAGGTGATCGGCGAAGCCGTCACCGGCGAGGACGCGGTCAGCATGGCCGCCGACCTCGATCCCGACCTCGTGCTGATGGACATCAACCTCCCGGGGATCAACGGCATCGAGGCCACCCGCCGGATCGTGCAGGCACGACCCGAGACCGCGGTGCTCCTGCTCTCGACGTACCGCGAGCAAGATCTCCCGGGCGACGCGAGGACCTGCGGGGCACTCGGCTACGTCCACAAGGAAGACCTCGGACCCACCACCGTGCGCGACCGTTGGGATCGCCGCACCGACCCGGCCTGGAGCTGAATCTCCGGCCGTGCAGGACGAGGGCGTCAGACCCCGGATGCCTGCGCCGGCTCGTCGGGGACGCACCCACTGATCCGCGCTCCGTGCCCCGGCTCTGAATCCACCTCCAGGGCGCCCCCGATCGCGCCGAGGCGGTCGGCCATGTTCACGAACCCGTGACCACGGCCACCCGCCGAGACCTCGAAGCCGGCACCGTCGTCGATCACGTCGAAGCACACCGAAGACCCGTCGTCGTGCACCCGCACCGTGACCTTCGCGGCAGGGCCCGCGTGCTTGCCCGCGTTCTGGAGCGCCTCGAGACAGCAGAAGTAGACCGCCGCTTCGACGTCGGGTGAGAAGCGCCGCTCGACGTTGCAGTCGAGGTCGGTGTAGAGCGTCGAGCGTCCGCACGCGGCCCGCAGCGCCTCCTCGAGGCCGCGATCGCGCAGCAGCGGAGGGTAGATGCCGTGCGCGAGCTCCCGGAGCTCCGTGAGCGTGGTCTGGACGTCGCCCCGGAGCTCCTCGAGCAGGTTCGCGGCGGTGTCGGGATCGGCGGCGAGCAGCTGACGGGCCAGACCCACCTTCACCGCGAGCGCGACGAGGTGCTGCTGCGCGCCGTCGTGCAGATTCCGCTCGATGTTCCGTCGCGACTCGTCGGACGCGGCCACGATGCGCGACCGCGAGGCCCGCAGCTCGGTGTTGGCCGTCTGCAACTGCGCGAGGCTCGCCTGGAGCGCGGAGTCGAGCTGACTGTTGTGGATCGCGAGGGCGACCTGACGGGCGACGTCGGCGAGCACCTGCTCCTCCGACTCGGTGAGCGGATCAGCATCGAGATGACGACGACACACCACGAGACCGAGCAGCTCGCCGGCGTGCGCGAGCGGCACCGCCCGGGTCGCGTCGCCCGGGTCGGTGAGTGCGGGAAGCCAGACTTCGAGCCAGGCGTCACCGGAGACCCCGGCCCGCGAGACCACCGCCGCTTCGTCGTCGGTCAGGTGTAGGGGCTCGGTGCTCCGGTGCGGCACCGCGCCGACGAGCACGAGCTCGGCAGGCGTCCCGGTCCACACCTCGGCCGCGGTCAGGCGGAGGTGGCGGTGGAGCAGCTCGGCGAGCTGTTGCAACAGCTCCTCGAGCGGGAGCGCGCGCGTCATGCGGGTGCCGAACGTGCGCAGCGTCGCGACCGGATCGCTCTGCTCCCCGTACGCGAGCCGGTTCGCGGCCACCCGGAGGCGTGCGACCGCCGACGGCGCCAGCAGGCCCGCGACCGCGACCCCCGCGAGGCTCAGCAACAGCACTGTCCGTTCCCGGCCTTTCGGTTCGCTCCCCAGCCCGAGCACCACGACGAGCAGCACGACGGTGACCAACAACGCGAGTCCGCTCATGACGACCGTCGCTGCCAGCGCGCGATCGACCCGGAGGGCCGCCCGCGGCCGGCTCGAGATCGCGATGGCGAACGGGATCACCAACGACGCCCACCCCAGCACCGCGACGAGGTGCCCCGGCCAGTCGACGAGGAGCTCGAGCGCGCCCGAGACGATTGCGACATCGGCGACGATCACGAGTGCGAGATACGTCCACTGGATCTTGCGTCGCTGACGGTCTCCCGCCGAACGGGCCCGATGCGCGCTGACCGCCAGTCCGATCCCACCGAAGACAATTCCGAAC
>Ga0209591_10002631_pt1 | contig 21426 bp, 13 predicted proteins | sample MAT01_FD_187207 | JGI IMG/M metagenome (GOLD analysis project Ga0209591, IMG submission 187207) | Freshwater microbial communities from Lake Fryxell liftoff mats and glacier meltwater in Antarctica - MAT-01 (SPAdes) (version 2) | ecosystem: Environmental > Aquatic > Freshwater > Ice > Liftoff... | reverse complement strand
AACCACAGATTCGAGATGGATCCGGTCTCCGTCGATAGTCGCGAAGGCCCCCATCGGAATTTGACAGCCACCGCCAAACTCGCGCAAGCACGCGCGCTCGGCGGTGACGGCCCTAAGCGTGGGTTCGTGCGTGAGCATGCTCACTGTCGCGTCTCCTGAGCGCGCTTCAATGGCGAGGGCCCCTTGCCCCACTGCGGGGCAGATCCGCGAGGCATCAAATCGTTCTGCAATGCGACCAGACCAACCCAGCCGGCGCAAACCGGCGCAGGCAAGTACTATGGCCTGATATTGGCCTTCATCCAGCTTCCGCAATCGTGTGTCGAGGTTCCCGCGGATCGATTGGATATCAAGATCCGGACGGAGAACCATAAGCTGTGCCTGACGACGCAGTGCACTGGTGCCGACGCGGGCTCCGTGTGGAAGGTCTTCGAGAGTGCTGCCGATGATCGCATCAAAAGGATCTTCTCTCTCAGGCACGGCGACCAGTTCAAGGCCTTCCGGCAACTCGGTTGGCATGTCCTTCAGGCTGTGCACTGCGATGTCAATGCGACCGTCCAGCAGCGCGTCCTCAAGCTCTTTAGTGAATAGGCCCTTGGTAGAGGTTTGAGCCCCAAGCTTGGCCAGTGGCACGTCTGTGATCTTGTCGCCGGTGGTGTGAATGACTTCGATGCGGGCTTCGATCCCTTGCGTGCGCAGCAGTGCCTGCACATGGTTGGCCTGCCAGAGCGCCAGCATAGAGCCGCGCGATCCGATTGTGATCATGAATTAGACTCCAGACGGAAGATGCGGCGAATCATCTCAAGCGACACCGTTGGGTCGCCCTGTGCACCTTGCCGGCGTAGTTCGGCGATCGCCCCGTGGGCGATCTTGTTGATGATTCCTCTAGTGATGGCCTCAAGGGCTTCTTCCTGAGTTGTGCTGAGCGGGCCCATCTTGGTGCGGTAGCGCTCAAGCTCGGCGGCGCGCACCTCTTCGAGCTTCCCCTGCAGACTAACGATCGCGGGTGAGACTTCACGCTCGCGCATCCGGCTCTCAAGCCAGTGCACTTCTTCTTCGATGATTCGCGCGGCATGCTCTGCTGCCTCTGTCCGCCCACGCACATTCCGATCGACTACCTTCTGCAGGTCATCAATGTCGTAAAGAAAGACGTTGTCGATCTCGTTGACGGAGGGTTCGACGTTGCGCGGGACAGCGATATCAACGATGAACACAGGCTTGTTGCGACGAGCCCTCATCACCAGCTTCATGTCTTCTTTAGTGAGGATCGGCTCGCGTGCTCCAGTGGACGTAATGATGATGTCGACGCTCGGCAGCGTCTGCCTGAAGGTGGCAAAGTCTACGATCCAGCCTTCAAAGAGCCGCGCAAGGTCTACGGCACGATCATAGGTTCGATTGGTGACGTAGATCTGCTTGGCACCCTGATTGCGCAAATGGCGCGCAGCTAGTTCGCTCATTTTACCAGCGCCCACTATCATCACCTTACTGCCTGCCAGATCGCCGAAAATCTCGCGGGCCAGCTCCACTGCGGCATAACTGACGCTGACGGCGCTCTCCCCGATCGCTGTCTCCGAGCGAACGCGCTTGGCCACATAGAAGGCTCGCGTGACGAGTTGGTCGAGATGGCTGCTGACTGTCCCCATCTCTTTGGCCAACGAATAGGCGTCCTTGAGTTGCCCCAGGATCTGTGGCTCCCCAACCACCATTGAATCCAGGCTCGACGCCACCCGGAAGAGATGACGAACCGCATCGCGGCCTTCCAGCTTGTAAAGATATGGATCGACCGTAGCGAGCTTGAGGCTGCTCTGTTTCTCAAGGAAGTGTGAAAGCGCGTCATTGAGACTGGCCGAGTCATCGAGCGCGAGCGCAAGCTCCACCCGGTTGCAAGTGGACAGGATCAGGCTTTCCCTGACGCCCGCCTGGAGGTTCAACTCCGTCAAAGCCGCCGGAATCGACGGTGCCGGAAGGGCCATTTTTTCACGAACTTCCACTGGGGCCGTGCGGTGGCTGAGTCCGCAGATAACTATGCGGCTCATCGTTCCAGTGTCGTCCTCAGCCCAATGTGTGTTGCCCAGGTGAGCGCAGAGAAGCCGAGCAGGCCGAGCGCCATAAGAGCGGTCTTTCGGCCGCGCCAGCCTTGACTGGTTCTCAGGAAGATCATTGTCAGATAAAAGAACCAGGTGAAGAGCGCAAGTTGCACATTCGCATTACTCATCCAGCGAGTGCCACTTTCAACATAGGCCCAGGATGCTCCAGCAATGACGCCAAGCGTCGTGAACACAAAGCCCAGGCCCATCGCGCGATTAATCATCGTGTCAAGGATCCCAAGGGCAGGCAGGCGGGATGCACCGGCGAGGTCCTTCCGTTTCAGCTTACGTTCCTGAATCAGGTAAAAGAGCGAAGCCCCCGCCGTTATGCAGACGCTGGCGATCCCGAAGAGGATGAGCGAGACGTGCACGATCAGCCAGGCGCTTCTGACCCGCGGATTCTCCCACGGGGTAATAGGGCTTTCGGTGGATGCAACCCAAGTCAACAGGCTCACCACAGGAAACAGCAATACCCCCAGTGAAGAGAAGCTGTAGCGCCAGTGAACAAAGAGGTATAGCAACCCGAGGAGGAAGGCAAAGAGGCTGACAGACTCGAAGAAATTGTCTACCGCCAGGTGTCCAACTGAAACAGAACGTTCCACGATGGAAACCAGATGGAGCACCGATCCGACGGCGAAGCTGCCCATGACAGCCACTCCTGGAGTTGCTTGTTCATCCGAATTACGATTTTTGAGGAAGGTCCAGAGGGTGCGAATTAATCCAGCGGCATACAAAATCGCTGCCATTCGCAACCAGAACAAGCTCATGTCCGGCATTTCCTCCAGTATAAGGTGGATGTCCTAAAGATTCCCAAGGTCAGGCCGAATAACAAGAGAGGAATGATGATTTGCGTCTTAAATCGAGTCCGGCATGGCGAGTTGAAAGTGGCAGCGAAAGTGCAAGCAAAAAAGACGTGACGCTGCACCCACTAGACTATGGCCGCCGGATCCTTGGACTGAGCATGGAGCCGAAACGTATGCGGACAACTCTCGACCCCAAACGTACAGGTAAAGATGCCTCCTATCTTGAATATCGACTGCGCCAGCTGATTGCCGGCCAGGACGACGCGATCGGCCAGATCGTGAACATGTTCCAGATGTATACGACGGGCTTGAGTTCGCCGGGGCGGCCGATCGGAAGTTTCCTCTTTTTGGGGCCGACCGGGACCGGCAAGACTCGTCTGGTGGAAGCTGCCGCTGAGTGTTTGTTGCGTCGGCCAAGTCCAGTGGTGAAGATCGATTGCGCCGAGTTTCAGCACAGCCACGAAATTGCCAAGCTGGTTGGCAGTCCTCCGGGCTATCTGGGTCACCGCGAGACTCATCCGCTGCTGAGCCAGGAGATGTTGAATCAGTATTGGAATGACGATGTGAAGCTTAGCTTCGTTTTGTTTGACGAAATCGAAAAGGCCAGCGACGCTCTCTGGAACTTGTTGCTGGGCATTCTGGACAAGGGTGTACTGACTCTTGGCGACAACCGCAAAGTGGATTTTTCGCGAGCCATGATCTTCATGACCAGCAACTTGGGTGCGGCGGAGATGAGCCAGATCGGGAGCCCCAAAATGGGATTTGCCCGTTCGCTCAGCAAAGAGACGCTGGCAGCAGAAGAAATCCAGCGACGCAGTGAGAAGCAAAGTAAGACCGGCGTCGAGGCAGCGCGCAAGAAGTTCACCCCAGAGTTCATGAACCGGCTCGACAAGATTGTGGTCTTCAAAACTCTGGCCGACAAAGACTTGCGCCGGATTCTCGATATCGAACTGGCGATCTTTCAGCAGAGGTTACTCGCCGGGGCTAATCAGAAGAAGTTTATCTTTGCCGTATCCGACGAAGCCAAGACTTTTCTCCTCGAACAGGGCGTTGACCCGCGCTACGGTGCACGTCACCTCAAACGCAGCATGGAACGCCTGCTGGTGCAGCCCTTGTCCAATCTACTCGCAACGGATCAGATTGAAGACGGGGATTGCCTGCGCATTGAATTCGACACTGTAGAACGCGAACTCACCTTTACCAAAGAAGCTGAAGGTCTTCCTATCGGGACGATGTTTGAAATGATCGACACAAGCATCCCCATACAACTGGGTGCCTTGGCGGCTGCTGTAAGCAACGATCAGCCGAAGATAAACGCTTCTGCCGCCGCGTCGAAATTGAAGGGAAAAATCTAGCGCCCTAAGCTGCGCACTCAGCGCGGCCGAGTTGCAGGCTGAACTGTTCGGTATCACCCCAGTCGAGGTATAGATCGGGGTCGATATCCATCGGCTTCACCAGATCTGCAGTCAGGGTTCTGAAGGTTTCCACTTTGAACCGCATCACATATTCGCGGAAAGTCTCATCGGGCTGGCGATTGGCGATGTAGTGGTCGAGCACGCGCGTTACGGCCACAGGTGCAGATTTTGCAGGCAAACTTTGAATCGTAAATCCGTACTTGAGCATGCCCTCGCGGTCTACCCCGCCTCCCAGCAACATCTGGTAATACGGAATCTCTCGACCATTCACTTTGCGCATGTTGCCAAAGAAGCCTATGTCCCCCAGCCAATGCTGGCCGCAGGAATTGGGGCAGCCGCTGGCCTTGATGTGCAGCTTCCGTACCAGCGCATCAGGATGGTCCCCGACTGTGACACGAAGGGCTTCGCCCAGGCTCATCGTCTTGGTGATCCCCAGGTTGCAACTCCAGGCACCGGGGCAGGTGACGATATCGTCGATCTCGTCGGCACCGGCTTCTGCCAGCTTGGCCTGCTGCAAAATGGCGTAGATTTCGCGCAAGCGGTTTTGCTGCACCCAGGCAATGTTCAGATTCTGATCAATCGTGATGCGAACCAATCCGTCGCCAGCGGCACGGGCGATCTGCGCCACCGCACGCATCTGCTGCGAGGTCATGTTGCCTTGTGGCACTTTCACGGTCAGAACCACGTTCCCGGCCTGACGCTGCGGCTTGACGTTCGTTTGAAGCCAGCGCTCGTAGTCTGGCGGAAGGTCCGGTAGAACCGGCAGCAACTGGTCGCGACCAAGCTGGCGCGGTTCTGCAGAGTAGGCACCAAATCCCTCGGGTACCTCTTCAGGTGCCGCAATCCCACCGTTGGCTAAAATATCGGCGTATTCCAGCTCAACCTGTTCCTTAAACCAATCCCAGGACCGCTCACGCACAATAAACTTCAACCGAGCCTTGTGCTTGTTCTTGCGATTCCCGTACTTGGCGAAAACGCGAATCACCGCTTCACAGCGATTCACCAGGCGTTCTACCGGTAGAAACTCGTCGAGCACCTGAGCTTCGCTCGGCACAGGCCCAAGTCCTCCAGCGGCCACAATCTTGAAGCCGCGCTGGCCGTCCTGGATCCGGGCGTGAAAACCCATATCGTGGATTCCGCCCACCGCGCAATCCGTCTTGCATCCACAAAAGCTGATCTTGAATTTACGGGGCAGATTGTCGGTCAATTCCTGATGCAGGAAGGCGAAGGCCGCCTGACGCAAGTAAGGGGAGATGTCAAAAACTTCGTCGATCGAAATTCCGGCCAGTGCGCAACCGGTAACATTACGAACCGTGTTGTAGCAAGCTTCACGGGTGGTCAGCCTGACCTTCGAAAGCTCTTCCAGCAAATCGGGAACCACCGGCAGCGGCACAAAGTGGAACTGCATATTCTGACGCGTCGTCAAATGCCCCCTGCCAGCAGCGTATTTGTCGGCAATATCCGCCAAGTTCTCCATCTGTTCAGATGTCGACAGCCCACCAGGAACTTTTGTGCGAATCATCTGCACCCCAACCTGACGCTGGCCATACACGCCCCGCCTCAAGCGGATCGCGCGAAATTCGTCGTCAGTGTACTTGCCAGCCAGAAAATCATTGACCTGCGACCGAAATAACGTGAGGTCAGCATGGACGGTCTGGTCAAATTGAGCGGCGACTGAGGTTTGCGTTTGCATTGTGATGATTCTCTATCAAGATTACTATGATTCGTCCTGTTTTGGAAGCATTACAAATCTTCATGTAATCGAAACCCAATTGGGCTAATCTGAAATTATCCCCCGTCAGGTCTCTTCTGAAAGAAACAATTTTATGAAACACACCCTTCGACTCGCTACGCTTCTGGTGTGCTCGCTATCCCTAATGTTTGGACAAGCGGACGCCAACAAAGGCCAGATCATCGGCACCGTCACCGACCCCAACGCGGCCGTGATCGCCGGAGCCAAGCTGGTTCTCAAGAATGTCGGCACGGGCATCACCCGTGAACTCACCTCTAGCTCTGTCGGCACCTACCGTGCCGTTTTAATGGACCCAGGCACCTACGAAGTCACTGCCAACACCTCAGGATTTGCTGAAAAGAAAATCGCCGGTTTGGTACTGAACGTCGGTTCTACCATCACCGTCAACATCCAGATGAGCGTGCAGTCTACAAGCACCACTGTTGATGTCGGCGAAACCCTCCTCCAGGATGCAGTACCGGTAGCAAGCGCTCTGGTGAATAGCATCGCGATCACAAACCTGCCGATCAACGGTCGCCGCTTCCAGGACTTTGTTTTACTAACCCCGACTGCGGTAGTCGAAGGCGCTTCTCGCAATCAGATTTCCTTCGCCGGCCAGCGCGGCATCAATTCCAACATCATGCTCGACGGAGCTGATTACAATCAGCCTTTCTTCGGCGGCATCCGCGGCGGCGAACGTTCTACCAGCATCATCACCGTGCCGCAGAGCGCTATCGCCGAGTTTCAGGTTCTCGCAACCGGTTACTCTGCCGAATATGGCCGTTCCACCGGCGGCGTGATGAACACGATCACCAAGTCTGGCAACAACGAATTGCACGGCGACGGATTCTACCAGATCCGCCATCGTGCCCTCAGCGAATTCAATCCCGTAGTACTAATCCGTCCTTCCGAAACTCTTCAACAGTTTGGTGGAAGCATTGGCGGCCCGATTAAGAAGAACAAGCTCTTCTGGTTTGTTGCAGCCGAAAGCCAACGCTCCGCAACCCCCCGTCAGGTGGTAATTCCTTCGCTGACAGGAGTTCCTGTGACCGCTCGTAATACAGAAGCCATCACTCTGCTTCGTAGTTTCGAAAAGGGTTTCCAGCAGACCAACCGCGCCAGCGCAGTGACAGCCAAAACCGACTACGCATTCGCCGGCGGCCACAAGCTCACAATGCGCTACAGCTTTAGCGACTCGGTCGAAAAGAATGCTGTCACGGTTGGTGCCGCAGTCAACCCGGTCACCAACAATCCTGAAGAAAACGAAGGCAACGAGTTGGACCGCATCCACAACGGCGGCCTGCAGTATACGCACATTTTTTCGCCTTCCGTTGTCAACGATTTTAAGTTCTCGGGTTCTTATGAAGAGCGGCCCCGCACGGCGAACTCATCAAATCCCGGCGTCAACCTTCAAAACGTCTCCACTTTCGGAGCACGTTCCTTCCTCCCAACAGTGCAATCGGATAAGCGCTGGCAGATTACCGACTCAGTGACCGTGCTGCGAAGCAAGCACAGCGTCAAGGCTGGCTTCGATTTTAGCTACTTACCGACAGCGCAATCCTTCGGCTTCAACCAGTTCGGAAATTTCGCTGTAAACGGTGTCCCGGGTGCGGTGCTCGACATTGCAGGAGGCAATGGCACAAACGGTGGAAACCGCTTTGACAGCCCTCAAGTCACCTATAACCGGCAGATTGGAAATCTTCAAGCTGCCTTCTCGGCAAAGCAAATTGCGGCCTTTGTGCAGGATAGCTTCCGTGCCACCAAAAGGCTGACCCTCGATTTCGGCCTTCGTTGGGAAGCTCAGATCAATCCCGAAGTTGTCGCCAACAACACGACCGTGCTCAACCGCATTGAAGGTGTCCGCTTCCCCATCGGCAATATTGCCAGCCCGCGTAGAATCGACAACAACATGAATCAGATCGCTCCCCGATTTGGCTTCGCTTGGACCCCGTTCACCGATCAATTCCGAACGGTGATTCGTGGCCATACTGGTATCTTCTACGCGGCCACCCCGTTGATCACCTTTGCCGATCCAACTGCCAATTTCCGGAACCCCCCTGGCAATGTTTCGCTTGCCGTTGGCGGTCCTGGAACAGTGAAGACGGCTTACCAGAGCTTTCTTGAAGCGGGTGTAGATCTGAATCGGACCCCGCTCACTGCCCTTCCTGTGATCCCGCTTGATATTGTGCAGCGTGCCGCTGCCATCTCTGTTGGCGCAACAGCACGTGACCCTTTTGTTAACGCTGGTTTTACTACTGTCGCCCCCAACTTCCAGAACCCGCGTTCCTTCCAGATAGGCCTGGGTACTGAAACAGAGTGGTTCAAGAACTTCACCGCAGGCATTCAATTCAACTACGTCAACACAGTACATCTGAATCGCAATCGCGACTACAACCTGCCCTCTCCGACTCTCCGCACTGGCGATCAAAGTCTGCGTCCGGATTACGGCATCGTCGGCGGCGGTATCCTCCGCCCTGTGTCAACCGTTGGCTCTCTCACCATTCGCGAGTCTTCGGCTCGATCAATGTATCGTGCGGTCACCTTCCAGGCTCAATACCGCACCAAGAAGCTGCAGTTCCAGGGCTTCTACACCGTGGCCCAGAACTTCTCTGACGACGATAGCGAACGCAGCGCCGGCGGTTTCGACTACATGGACAGCTTCAACCTGAAGAGCGAATACTATTACAGCGCTCTCGACATTCGCCACAACTTTACAGGCAACGCCGTCTACTCGCTGCCTTGGGGCTTCGAGCTGTCTGGCATTGTCCGCGCCCGCTCTGGCACTCCCCTCAACCCGCGCGCAGGCTCCGATCTCAATCGCGACGGCAACAACAACGATCGTCCTTTCCGTTCGGCTGGCGATCCCTTCCCACGCAACTACTTCCGCAATCGCGGATTCAGCACCACCGACATGCGTATCATCAAAAGCTTCACGTTCAAGGAGCGCTACAAGGTGCAGTTCTCGGTGGAAGCATTCAACATGCTGAACCTCGATAATGTCGTCTTTGGCGGCATTGCCTCCATCTACGGTAACGGTTTCACAACCAACGGTACAACCGCTCCGGTGGCAGCCGACTTCATGCGCTTGCGCAATGCCGACGGTAGATACAACCGCCAGAACGCCCAGCTTGGCAATCCCCGCCAGTTGCAGGGCGGCCTGCGTTTCTTCTTCTAAAGAGCGACTCAATCCCAATGAAAAAGGGGCGGAACGGCAAAGCGCTGTTCCGCCCCTTTTCTTTCCGGAGAGGAAGAAAGGGATGAGGTTATAAAAGCCTCTCTGGAAAGCCTAGGGGTTGAACTGGGCCGGGAAGCGCACCACAGTATAGTTACGGAGGGTAACCACGTCGGAGCTTGCTGTCGCCAGCCTCGCTCGAAACGTAATTTGAGTAGCCGCCGTTGGAGTCAAGGTCACGTTGCCCGACAAGCCAGCCATGGCAGTTCCTGAACTCGAACCAGCAGTCCCAAAGCTATGGGTGCCAAAGGCTGCGCCGGTCGGGTAGTAGCCGCCCGAACCCTTTACATAGGCCAAAGTATCGGTAGTGGCAAACTGCCGGTTGAACACCGAAGTGGATCCGATAAAGATCTCCGTGACAAATGCACTGGCAGAACCAGCGTGCTCGAAGTTAAGCGAGATTTCGATACGGTCGCCAGAGTCAAAGAAAGTCTGCGGGATCGAACACGAGCCAATCACCACATTGGTGGTGGAAGAGGTTGCTCCGCCTCCCACGCTACAAAGTACCTGCGGAACAGGATGAACCTGCCCCGCCTCAAAGGTCTTGCGCGCGCGCTGGGAGTTGTTAAACCAGAAGTCGCCACTGACCGGGAATTGAGGATCAGAACCGTTACCGGAATCATTCAGCGCTGCAAACTGCCCATTCGTCGATACGTTCATCTTCTGAACAACAAGCGTTCCGGCACTGCTAAGGCTCGCCACTGTCGATCCGGCCGAGCTCAGCCAGCGCGTAAGATCACTATTGCCCTGCGATCCTGAGGCCTGGATAGTAAGGTTCGCAGCAGGGATGCCTGTCCCAAGCCCAAGCCGTTTGTTGGTGGCATCCCAGAAGAAAGATGTAGCGTCCTGCGTAAGAATGGAACTGGAATTCACAAAAGGCACTGCCCCGCTTGTAAAGCCTGTGAACAGACAAGCGTTCCAAACGGCATCCTGACCATTCGAGATCAGGCAGCGATTGGCAGCGCCAAGCGGCAGGCGCATCCATTTGGTTGTGGTTCCTTGTCCAACCAGCAGATCACCTCGCACGACAGCCTCGGGAAATGTGTCGCTATGTAAATCGCTCAGCAAAGTGTGTGGCGCGGTTCCAAAAATGCCAGTCCGATAGGTTGCTCGCAACAAGTCGCCGACCTGCGGTTGCGCGCTGTCAACGAAGGTGAGGGTGTTACCGGTAATTGTAAAGTCGATCGTCGGACTCATTCTAAGCCCATTGCGATACAGCTCCAGGCTAGATAGGGGGCTTGGTGTGGAGGCCAACGTAAACACCAGATTTGATCCATTGATCAGTCCGGTGGGCGTCTCAAAATCAACAAAGGCTCCTGTACCGTTTTCACCGATCACGCCACCTCCGCCGGAATTGCCGCCACCAGCGACATTGGGTGCCGAAACGAATCCACCGGGTAACAGAACTGCCCTTACATCTCGAATCTTGAGCTTCGCCGAACTCGGCGAAACCGCCCATGTTTCGGTAAACAGCACTCTTCCGGCGCTTGAATATTTAACTGAGTAGTACGTGTTATTAGTGTTTGTGGTAGGTGCCAACTGAACCTGCAAGAGCCCGTCGACAATCCGAACCACCTTACTATTTCTTCCAATCACTGAGCCATTGGCAGTATCAAAGCTCTTCCAGTCAATGAAGGCGAGCCCGTTAAATCGGGACCCGTCAGCCAGGTAAACCATATCCTGAATCTTCGTCAGGACTGGCTGGGTTCTGCCAATCTCGCCGGTGGCGAAAAACAAGGCAAGCAAAAAACATAGGGAGCGAAGCGACGCTCCTTGAATTGAATTCCAGATCATAGTAAATCCTTTCTTCCTCATGAGTCAGGCAAAAAAAAGCCGGCATGCCGTTTAAGGCACAACCAGCTGCGCTTTCTGCGAAACCCTTACTCGAAGTCGATCTTAGTGAGGGTTAGAGGAGAAATCAGATCAAAGGTGAGCGGAAATGTATCTCAAGTCATTGATCAAAAAGAACTTGCCAGTCGACAAAAAATATGAAAATACTTGTGAACGACTTTGGATGCAGCTCAAAATTCAAGGCTCAGAGAGAAGCGAAAGGTACGTCCATCGTTCAAGGTGTTAGTGATTTTGCCAAAGGCAGGGTTGGATAGATCCCACACCGGCTCTGCAAATTGAGGGGTGTTGGTAGCGTTAATCGATTCGGCGCGGAAGGATATTGCATTGTCCTGCCGGATCGGGAATCTGCGCTCCACCGAGAGGTTGAGATTACGAAATCCAGCGCGTCGAAACGTGTTCATGCCCAGGTTTCCACGGGCCGCCGTTGGTTCAATGAAAGCGAAGGATTCACGAGTCAAAATCTTCGGGGCCTGATCGGGATGCGAAAACGTCTTACCAAGGATCGACCGGTTCACCAGATTCGGACGATCTCCACTTACTCCATCCACATTGCCATATCCTGGCGCGTCCGACCCGGTTATCACCGAAAAGGGCGTTCCAGATTTGGCTACAAAAACTCCTGAAAAACGCCAGTCTCGCAATAAGTTTGTACGGCGTGCCAACTGGTAGGATACCCGGCTCAGGTATGCATTGGTCTGATGGAAATTACTCAAGCCACGCAGGTCGCCATTGATGTTATCGGCTACCTGGGAATGCCCCTGATTGGAGTCATCTCCCGCTGCGATATTGACGAACGTGGCACCGGTATCGATAGCCTTTGAAAACCAATAAGCCGAGTCGATCGTCAACCCGTTCTTGCTGGCCAGGGTGTAAGAAATCTTACCCGCATCGTAATAAGCTCTTGCCGTGTTTGCAATCTCGCGGTAGTCAAAGTAGCGATTGTCGGGGCGCCTTGCGTTAATCGTCGTTGTCGTCTGAGCGATCCCAGGGACAACAACGGCTCGATTCAAATACTGCATGTAAAGCAGCTTCCAGGTGCGGCTTCCGACGTAAGCCGCTTCCAGCCGGCCCCATTTGGCAGGCGTTGGCAGTTGCCATGTCGCGCTGTATTGATGTGCGTATGGTGTCTGCAAGTTGCGCGGATAGTGAAAGACAATGGCCCGTGCATTCGGGTCGATCACTACACCGGCCAGAAGATCAAGCAGTGGTGGGGCCTGGTTTTCAATCTTCTGAAATGCCGGAGGATTCCACCGAAGCTGCTGCAATGTGGCCGGAAACACGTCCCCAAACTGAGTTGAATACGATGCACGGAAGATCCCCAATTGCCACGGAAGTCGCCATGCCAGTCCGAGATTGGGCCCGAAGTTATTGCAGTCGCAGTCGAAGGGAATCTCTGTCAGATGATTCACTTCGCTGATCGGCCTCTGCGGTTGGTAGCGGAGCCCCATGCTTACCGTCAGGCTCTTCGATGCCCGCCACACATCCTGCACAAACCAGTTCCAGTCGTTGCGCCGAAATCCACGGTTCAGATCCCCAACGGCAAAAGAATATCGGCTGACAAACCCCAGCCGGAAGTTGGCGATCGCATCACGGCCGAAGTCATTCCTGAAGAAGATGTTGCCGCGATTGGCGGATGCCTCCTGCCCGTTGAACTGCAGTCTGGCGAATTCGCCCCCGGCAGAAAGGGTGTGATTTGCAAATTGATGCTGCACGCGGGAACCAAATTGAAAGCGATTTTGAATGCGATCCACTGGAATGGATGAGCCGGGCCCGAGTTTGTCAAAGGCGGTTCCGATTTGCACTTGCGGGCCTACCGCATTGGGCTCAGGCACCAACAACGTTCGATTCCGCTGGAAGCCACCAGTCACATCAAGGTTCGTACGGGCACTCTTCACGTAGGTCCACGTCAGTCTTGCATCATGAGATTTCGTAGTTGTATCTGGATTCTGGCCGGCGATGAGTTGAAATGCGTCGACCTTTTGATTGGTCCATGAGTGCCGCGCAGAAAGGCGATGCTTGCCGAGGATCTGGTCTAGTCTTGCGGTCGAAGTAGTTGTATCGATCGCCTGCGCTGCATTCGTATTGAGCGCTCGAGCTTCGATATCTGGGCGATTGGGTACCTGATTTGGGTAGGCCCGGAAGAAGCGGTTGATGATCGCGCAAATTCTGGGATCGGCCGATAGACAGCTCCGCTCCTCGGGTCGCGGAACCAGTATGTTGCCATTGACGAAGCCACTCTTTGAATCGTGTGCTCCATCGAGGCTAAGAAAGGCATTCCGCCAGACGGGCAGCATCAACCGGGCCATAAACGTATTCTCCCGCGCAGGCAAGACACTACCCACCTGAAAGAAACTCCGGGCCGTAAAAACCGAATTCACGTGTGTCCAATTCAGGTTCCCGTGCAGATCTCTGCGTGATCTCACAGCCCCCAGATGGATCGGATTGCTTGGCGCGAGCCCAAACTCCGCACCAAAAAATCTCGATGCAGCGGTGAATTCAGTGATTGCCGTTGCGGTCATCCCAACCCGGACATTCGACTCCTTCTGCGCATTGTTGTCGATGGCGGTAATGAATACGTTCTCGTTGCGGCGGGCCTCACCTGCCTGCGTGTTGACCTTCCCCAGCAAGTTCGCCGGGGCAGCCGGCTCCTCCGAAACTTTCGGCTCCGGGGGCTTCTGAGCAGCCAAATTGAGCGTAAGAATCACACTGATGATTAGCCCGCGAGTCGCCCTCCAGATTGTCTTAGTTGAAACCAATTTGAAATATCGTTATAGCATCCCCTCCCCTCTCGATGCACAGCTTATCTCAGAAAAGGCCTGGCCGGCTCACTCACACAACGCGAACCCTGAGCCAATTGTCAGCCTGAAATTCCAGGTGTTGCACTTCATCGTTAAGGATTCGCCTGGCAATCTTCCGTAGACATTCTGATTTCGTCGCATCGTGAATTGCCGTGTAGTAAGGGATCGCAATGAACTCCGCAGTCACCAGCACGGTCAACATCAGCTCAAATCCAGCCAAATTGCGTATCCGTCGAAAGAGATGATCTACCCAGTGACGATGCAGCCGGGGGATTGATTCCCGATCCAGAAACAACCCCAATACCGCCGAATGGCGCTGCTCTTCACGAATGAATCGCTGCATCGCCTCGGGCAGAGAATCGATAGCGTTCCGGCTGCTGAACTCGTTGGCCCGGCGCATCAGACCCAACCCATCTGAGCCTTCCCCAAGTTGAAATTGCTGCAACGACGTCGTAATCAGCTCGCGTTCTTGAGCACTGAGCGTAGCCCCTCCTGCAGGGCAAAGATCCGTGGCAGACCAGTTGTTGTGGTGAAAATAATGAATCCAAGAAAAGTACTTGGTCATGCAAAGTATATTGCCGCAAATTTCTCTCGCTGTCAATCGGATAATTTTTAAGGTCTAGTCGTTCTTCCAGATCTGGAAGAGATTCGAGTAGTCGTCGGTCCAGGTTCTTAACTCGGGCCTGGCCGCAACCTTCTCTCCGGCCGAGGTGACCAGCGGCATCTTCGCAATGGCCGCTTCCGGGCGATAGACTAGAACCCAATCGGAAGAAAACACTTGAGCTTCGTCGATCTCTTCGTTCGAAATTTCGAGCGTTTTCAGCCCAAGACTGGTAGCGATCCTTTCCACTACCGGGCCGAGCCGCAAGTGCTTGTTTGAGACGTGCACGGCCAGTACGCCGTTCGGGCCTTTCAGGTGACGGAAGTAAAGCTGAAAGGCTTCTTTGGTGAGGAGATGTACGGGAATCGAGTCGCCCGAAAATGCATCCACCGCAAGGATATCGAAGTTCTGAATTGCATCGCGTTCGAGCGAGACACGGGCGTCGCCAAGGACAATGTCGCAGGTACCGCGGCATCCCTTAAGAAACCGGAAGTTCGTTCGCGCTACATCGAGCACCAACGGATTGATTTCGTAGATGCGGTAGTAGTCACCCTTGCGCGCATAAGAACTCAACGTGCCGGTTCCAAGGCCAATCAGGCCAACGCGATGGTTCATCTGCCACGTATTGGCAATAGCGAGACCTACGCCCGAGTTGGGCCCGTAGTAGGTGGTGGGGAGTTGAGCCCGCTCGTCACTCAGAAACTGCAGGCCGTGGTTAATCGTGCCATGGATCAGCGTTCGGGTCCATGTTTCTTTGTCGGTTCCCGCAGTTGAATCCTGAACCCTAAGTGCACCGTAAAAATTGCGAACCATCAAACGGCTTCCTTCTGTCACGGCTCGGATCTCGGTGTAGGCCAGAACTACCGTGGCTACGGCAGCAGCCGTCCAGAGAATATCGGTTGACCAATGCTCGCGGTACAGCATCATCAGCGCAGCAAAGGCGAAAAGGCTGAGCGCAATGTAGAGCTCAAAGTAACCGGGCAGCAGCATCGGCGCCGCAATCGAAATCAGGAAGCCGCCGATGGCACCACCGACCGACATCATTAGAAAGAACATCGTCAGATAGCGCGGGTGTGGCTTGCGTGCTGCAAGCTCTCCATGGCAAAAAGTACAGAAAACGAGCAAAGAAAATGAAGCGGCTGCCAACTGATAGTGAAGCCGGGTATCGGAATCAGTGAGATAGATTCCGTAGAGCAGTCCAACCAGAATGATCGGCGTCGCAATGCGGAATACCATCGGGCGATAAATGCGATCTGAATCAAAAACCAGGATAAAGCTCAGCAGGTACATTGAAAGCGGCACTATCCACAAGAACGGTATGGAAGCGACGTTCTGCACCAGATGACTTGTGAAAGCAAGAAAGAGCATCGTCGGCAGTGAGGCGAGCGTAATCCAAAGCAGGTAGTCCTTCTTTGTGGGTGGAGAAGGAATCTCTGTAGGCTCTTCGATCTGAGCGACTTCAGCCGGCATCGCAACCGACGCGCGCCAGGCCGTATAGGCACAAAAGAGCCCGAAGGCGGCAAAGGCGGCATGCCAGGTGTAGGCCTGATAGCCGGCGGGCAAATAGGGTTCGATAGCAATCGGATACGCAAGCAAGGCGAGCAAGCTGGCGAGGTTAGAGAGCGCAAAGAGTCGATACGGTGGCGCGGCATTGTGCACGCGCGAATACCAGGCCTGTAGCAGAGGACTGGTCGAAGAGAGCAGGAAGTAGGGCAGCCCAATGGTCACCATCAATACGGCAAGGATAGGGAACAGCGGTGCCGCTTCGCCTCCCGGCTTCAGCCATTCCGGTGGCAATGCCGGCGTCAGAATGACAGCTAGCGCAAGAAGAATCGAGTGCAGTCGAAACTGAGCCTTGGGACTCAGATTCTGAATCGTCCAGTGCGCATACGCATAACCCGCCAGCAGCAGGAGCTGAAAGAACAACATGCAAGTGTTCCAGACCACAGCGGATCCCCCAAACCAGGGAAGGATCAGTTTTGCAATCAATGGCTGAACCAGAAAAAGAAGAAATGCGCTGAGAAAAACCGTTGAGGCGTAAATGGCCATTGTCGCCTATGGTACCCTAGCCAGCCGCAAGGGCCTGATCGAGGTCGGCGAGGATGTCTTCGATATCCTCGATACCCACCGATAGCCGAACCAGATTGTCTCGAATTCCGAGCCGGGCCCTTTGCTTCGGCGGGATATCGCGATGCGATGCGATGGCTGGATAAAGTGCCATCGTGTGAACGTCGCCAAGGCTTGTTGCAGGGACAATCATTTTCAGACTGTCAAAGAACTTGAAGATTCCCTGCTTGTCGGCACCCTGAATCTCAAACGATACGATTGCACCGAACTGGCCTGTGGGAAGCAGCCGCGCAGTCGTCGCCTGATCCGGATGATTGGGTAGGCCTGGAAAGTAAATAGCTTCCACCTTGGCGTGCTTCGAGAGGTAGTCTGCAACTTCAATCGCATTCTGATTCTGGCGGTCAAAACGCAGCGGAAAAGTCTTGATCCCGCGCATGGTGAGATAGCACTCAAACGGCCCCAGAATTGGCCCATAAATACGCGAAAGCGCCCTCACGGGCTCAAAATGTTCTTCATCGCAACTCACCAGGCCGCCGATCACGTCCCCGTGGCCGGAGAGGTACTTGGTCGCGCTACTGAGTGAAATATGCGCTCCCAGTTCCAGCGGACGCACCAGCGCTGGCGTAGCGAACGTATTGTCGACAATCAGGCATGCACCGGCGTCGCGAGCCATCTGGGCAATCTTGTCGATCTCTCCAATCCGCAACAACGGGTTCGAGATCGTCTCCATCAGGATTACGCCCGGCTTCTCTGCTGCGATCGACTTCTGGATCGCGTCCAGATCGCAGATGTCCACAAAACTGCTGGTGGTGCCGAAGGGTTCAAAGACCTGATGCAACAACTTCACGGTTGCCCCGTAGAGGGCATTGGCTGCCAGCACATGCTTGCGCCGGTCGGTCAGCGCGGCCGTAAGAGCAATCTGGATCGCACTCATGCCCGATGCGGTGGCCAGCGTCCCGTGGGCCGACTCAAGGCTGCTGACTAATTCTTCGAGCGCAGCGTTTGAAGGATTGTCATAGCGAGAGTACGCGTAGCCATGCATCTCTTTGGCAAAAACCTTGTCGATGGACTCAAGCGAATCGTAGAAGAAACTGGCTGCCGTATGAATCGGGGTGGTCACCGGAATTGGAACGCCAGGTTTGCGCTTGCGGTCGCCGGCGTGGACGGCCTTAGAATGGATTTTCATTGTTATTTACTCGCAGAGGATATTTGCTGTGCGCGGCTTATTGAACTGGAGAGCGCCGATCTGGGCGCAATTGTTTGTCTCGACTGCTTCTCTCATAGTTGCGGTAATGAGAGTGCAGGGCGCCTTCCGGCGTCGCGCCTGGTTTGATATTGCTTTGCTCCTAGGCTGCGGCATCATGCTTGTTTTCGTCGCGTATTCCGGTCTTAAAGCAAACCGCAATGGCCGCCAGGACTGGGGCTGGGGAGCGGTTCTCGGGTATGGAGTCTTCGGTGCGGTCTTGCTTGGCATTGGTCTTCGAATGGCTTGGCGCTAGACTTACTTGCGCTTCCACCTGACTCCATCTTTGGTGTCTTCAAGCACGATGCCGGCTTCGAGCAACTGGTTGCGAATCTCGTCCGAGCGCGAAAACTGCTTCGCCTTCTTCGCCGCCGTGCGCTCTGCAATCAAAGCTTCAACCGCACTGTCTTCGATCCCTCCGGCTGCAACCCGAACTTCAAGAATGTCGAAAACAGTATCGAAGCGCGAAAGCAGATCGAGAGCCGCCGCACGATTGCCTTCAAGGAATTGTTCCTGATCAAGCAAACTATTGGTCTCGCGAACAAATTCGAAGACTGCCGCCAGAGCTTCGGCCGTATTCAGGTCATCATCCATCGAAGCTTCAAACTTGCCCAGGGCTTCCTCCGCCAGCTTCGTCACTACTTCGCTGGAGCCTGCAGCCAATTTATCGGTTTGAATCCGTAGCTTAAAGTTTCGCAGACGGTCAATCGAGGTTTGCGCCCCCTGCAGCGACTCAAGCGTAAAGTTCAGTTTCTTGCGATAAGGCACACTCATCAGCACGAAACGCAGTGCTTCCGGTGTATGGCCAAGTTCCATAAGGTCACGCAGCGTAAAAATATTGCCGAGACTTTTCGACATCTTCTGCATATCGACATGCAGGTGCTCGCAGTGGATCCAGAACCGTGCAAAGGGTTTGCCGGACGCGCCCTCAGATTGTGCGATTTCGTTCTCGTGATGCGGGAAGGCAAGGTCTACGCCACCCGTGTGGATGTCAAGCGTATCGCCGAGATACTTCATCGCCATTGCTGAACATTCGATGTGCCAGCCGGGCCGGCCAGCGCCAAAGGGTGCATCCCAGGCCGGCTCTTCGCCCTTGCGCGCCTTCCACAATACGAAGTCGCGAGCGTCGTCTTTATCGTATTCGTCGTTGTCGACGCGAGTCCCAGCCTGTATCCCGGAGAAATCATGGTGCGACAGCTTGCCATAGCCGGGGAACTTGCTGATGCGGTAGTAAACGCTGCCGTCTGAATCGTAGGTGAAGCCTTTAGTCTGCAGAGTCTCAATCAGCTCGACCATCTCGGGGATGTGTTCGGTGGCGCGGACAATCTTCTCCGGCTTCTCCATCCGCATCGTGTCCATGTCTTCGAGAAAAAACTTCTCGTACTTAAGCGTGTACTCACGCATAGGGATGCCAAGCTCCATCGACTTGCGGATGATCTTGTCTTCGACATCGGTGATGTTCATCACATGATTGAGAACGAAGCCGCGATACCGCAGCCAGCGTCGTAAGGTGTCGTTGAAGGTGAAGGTGCGCAGGTTGCCGATATGGGCGTAGTTGTAGACCGTCGGCCCGCACGAATACATGCGGACATTGCGACCGTCAGACGGGGTAAATTCTTCGACCTTGAGGGAAAGTGTGTTGAAAAGGCTGAGGGCCATGGAGTCTCTTGAATCTTCCAGTTTAGCCCGAGCGCTCTGAAAGAGTACGGATGTGATTGAGTACCCGCAAATGGATCCGTTGGATGATCGCATCGGTCCAGATTCGCCAGTAAGCAGAAGGGTAAAGTGCCTGGCTGTACCACGTGGTGCCCTCAAGACGCGTCCGCCGCCCACCATCAAGAGGAATCAACTGGAACTGTCCGCGCTTCGATTGCAGAAAGCCATCCAGATGCGGCGGATGAATCTTGTAAGGGCTAAGCTCCTGCATCGGCGCTGGACTGCTGATGACGTTGAAGGCAAGCAGCCTCGCGTGCTGCCATTCCGTGATCGGTTCCACAAAGGGCCCAGTCGAAAATTCGCAATATCGTATGGCCCCAGGCCCATTCCCTTCAATGCGCGCGCGAATTGGGTAGGCGATTCCAAATTGAAAAACAAAATCCGTAGGTGGCGGCAATTCCGGGAAGGCGATAACTTTGGGCCAGACAACTTCAGGAGGTGCATTGATCTCAACTGAGGTGACTACCGAAAACACCTCAACCGGTGGCTTCCAGTAGCTTTCTGTTGCGGCCGTCAGCGGGCACAAAGTCACCATCGCCAAAGTCACGATCATGGAATGCTTCGCCAGCGGTTGCTGCCCAGGGCGAACAATCTCGCGGCCAACAAGCACGCCAATTGCCGCCAGCGGCAGGGCCAGGGGCACACACATGATCAGGCAACTCAACCCTTCAAATGCGACGGCGATCAGCCCCAGTCCAGCCAAGGCCAAGCCGAGAACCGATGACCAGAAGCAATATTCGAAGCTCCGTGCGGTCGGGATCGATACCAGCAAAGTAGTCAGGAGGCCAACTCCGAATGGCACTCCCAAGAATACTCCCCAACCATACGCCGAAAAAGCATGGATGCAGAGCCAGGTAGTGAGGCAAGCACAAAGGGCTGCAACGCCGATCGAAGCGAAAAACGTAAACGGGGAATCCTCTTCAAGCAGGCCTGGCTTGGGTTGCGACGATGCTGGCAACGGATTCAGAGAGAATTCTGGGGTAGCTGTTAGAAAAGCAAAAAAGATCAGATTCACTACCGGCAGGAAAAAAAGAATGGACAGCCAGGGATGAAGACGCAGAGTCCTGAGCCTGCGAACCGTAAGCCAAATTCCAAGCGCCGTAAAAGGAATCGAAACAGCCGCAAGTGTCAGTGCGAAATTGCGCTCAGGCACCGAGAGTGAAAACAAACTCAGGTTGAATGGCGACCAATACAGCAATACCGACCAGGGTCGACCGAAAAATCCCGCAACAAGAGCGTCAATCGCAAACTTGACGACCACCAGAAGCACGCCGCAAAACAGGTACGAAAAGCGACCAATAGGCTGCATGGCGTGAGGATAGCATCGGCGGATACCATAGAAGATTGGAACCCTTTCAATTTGAACTGGAGGCCGTGTGCCCCGACACAGGCGCCCGCGCAGGCAAACTCCACACGCCCCACGGCGTAATCCCGACTCCCATCTTCATGCCCGTCGGCACGCAGGCCAGCGTCAAGGGCGTCATGCCCCGTGATCTCGAAGACGACATCGACGCCCCCATCATCCTCTCCAACACCTACCATCTCTTCCTCCGGCCCGGGCACGAAACCGTTAAAGCCCTCGGAGGCCTCCACAAATTCATGAACTGGCCCCGTGCCATCCTCACCGACAGCGGCGGCTTCCAGGTCTTCAGCCTCAGCGAACTGCGGAAAGTCCGCGAAGAAGGCGTCGAGTTCCAGAGCCACCTCAACGGCGACCGCCACGTCTTCACGCCAGAAAGCACGGTGGACGTCCAACTTGCACTCGGTAGCGACATCATGATGGTGCTTGACGAGTGCACAGAATACCCTGCCACCTACGAACGAGCCCGCCAAAGCATGGAGATGACCACCCGCTGGGCGCGTCGCGCTTTCGACCATTACCGT
>Ga0209591_10002630_pt1 | contig 21428 bp, 19 predicted proteins | sample MAT01_FD_187207 | JGI IMG/M metagenome (GOLD analysis project Ga0209591, IMG submission 187207) | Freshwater microbial communities from Lake Fryxell liftoff mats and glacier meltwater in Antarctica - MAT-01 (SPAdes) (version 2) | ecosystem: Environmental > Aquatic > Freshwater > Ice > Liftoff... | reverse complement strand
TGCATCGACCCCGACGCCTACGGCCACTGCAACGGAGACACCAACGCCAACTGTGCTAACCGAAACACCAACTCTGACGCCTACCGCCACCGCAACAGATACATCGACCCAGGCGCCCACGGCCACAGCAACAGGTACACCAACGCCTACCACCGTGGTCATCGAAACACCAACTCTGACGCCCACGGCCACCGCGACAGATACATCGACCCAGGCGCCTACGGCCACAGCACCGGAGACACCAACGCCTACTGTGCTAACCGAAACACCAACTCTGACACCTACCGCCACCGCGACAGATACATCGACCCAGGCGCCTACGGCCACGGCAACAGGTACACCAACGCCTACCACCGTGGTCATCGAAACACCAACTCTGACGCCTACGGCCACCGCAACGGAGACACCAACGCCTACCACTGTGCCGCCAACCCAGACGCCTACGGCCACAACAACGGAGACACCAACGTCTACTGTGCTAACCGAAACACCAACTCTGACGCCTACCGCCACCGCGACAGATACACCGACCCAAGCACCCACGGCGACACTAACACCAACAGCGACACCTAGCGCCACCTCTAGCGCACCGGATATCTATCTCAGTACCAGTGGTGGTGGTGCGGTAGGAGGTGTCACCTTCCGCGATGAAGATGTGTTGCGCTACAATGCCACAACCCAGGCATGGACAATGTACATCGACAATTCAGATGTAGGTATCAGCAGTGATATTGATGGATTGCATCTGCTGGGTGATGGCAGTATGCTCCTGTCACTAGAAGCCCCCGCCAGTGTGCCCGGCGTAGGCAATGTGGACGATTCAGACATTGTGCGCTTTGTACCGACCAGGCTGGGCAATACTACTGCTGGTGCATTCACCCTCTACTTTGATGGCTCGGATGTAGGATTAAACAGCGATAGCGAAAACGTTGATGCCATTGATCTAGTTGCCAACGGCAAACTGATTGTCAGTACGTTGGGCTCGTTTAACGTACCAGGGTTGGCAGGTGAAGACGAGGATTTGCTGATATTCACCGCCACTAGCTTGGGCGCCAATACAGCGGGCACATGGGCACTCCACTTTGACGGCTCTGATGTTGCCTTAACCAACTCAACGGAGGATATCTGGGGCGCATCCACCAATCTCAGCACGGGCGAAATTTACGTAAGCACAGTCGGCAATTTCAACGTACCCGGTGCCAGTGGGACAGCCGTGGACATCTTCACCTGTCTACCAACCGCGTTGGGCAATAACAGCGCCTGCACCTACCGCCTTGTTTGGCGTGGGGCCGAGCGCGGATTGAGCGGCCAGGGCATCGATGCGCTTTACTTGGGCAACACCTCGACCACGGTTGCCAGTGCAGCGCTAGAGGATATCAACACCGCCACTGCGGAAGACACTACGCCAGAACTGAACGACGCCAGCGTCGATCTAGATGAAGGGGAAGGGACACAAGAGGAACCAGAAGAAACAGAAGAGGCGCTACTTCCCCAACTCTATCTGCCGTTGATTTTCAGATAAATAGAGAAACGTGTGCTAAAATAGTGTCCGGATAGGGCTAGCCCTATCCTGCCACTATTTTTACTTACCCGCGCCCACCGCATCAATTATGCAACCCAATCCATTATGCACAAACTAACGCGTTGGATTCCAAACGAATGGCAGCGCAAGCAAAATGCTTGTAAATTATTGGTGATCATTTGCCTGTGTGCCTGCCTACCCACTCGGCACGCACTGGCGCAAACAAGGCCACAATTGGCATCCGCCGCGCCGATGGCATGCGCAGACGGCGTACAGACCAGTGGCGCGGCCTATCGCATCTGTATGCCAGCCAGTTGGAATGGCAAACTGCTCGTCTATGCTCACGGCTATGTGGCGCCCAACCAGCCACTGGGCATTCCACAAGATCAGCTCACCTTACCCGGCGGTGGCGGCACGATTGATCAGGTGGCCAATACACTCGGCTATGCTTTTGCAACCACAGGCTACAGCACCAACGGTCTGGCCGTGCAACCGGGCATCGCTGATTTGGTCGATCTGGTCGCCTTATTCGAGGCGCAAAAAGGTGTACCGAAAAAGGTGTTGCTGGTCGGTATATCTGAAGGCGGCGGCATCACGGCGCTGGCAGTTGAGCGCTACCCAGAAATATTCGATGGCGGATTGGCACTGTGCGGACCCTACGGCAGTTTTGTCGAACAGGTAGATTACTTTGGGGATTTCCGCGTACTTTTTGATTACTTTTTCCCCGGCCTGATCCCACCGACAGCGGTGGATGTACCCACTGCGTTGCTCGACACTTGGGAAAGCAGTGTCTACAGCACGACCGTTAAACCGGTGATTACGGATCCAGCCAATGCCAGCCAGGTCGATCAGCTGTTGGCCGTAGCACACACCCCCTTTAATGCAGCCAACGCAGCCAGCAAAGAGCAGAGTATCAGCGCCGTACTCTGGTACAACATCTACGCCACGAATGATGCCAAGGCCAAACTGGGTGGCCAGCCTTTTGCCAACCCGCTTAGCAAGCGCACCTATGCCGGTTCGGCTGATGACACACAGCTCAACGCCACCGTGCAACGCTTTGACGCCGATCAAGCCGCGCGGGATGCGATCAGCACCAGCTACGAAACCAACGGTGACCTGAGCCGGCCATTGGTCACCATGCATACGACAGGCGATCCCGTTGTACCCTATCGACAGGCCGAACTGTACGCCAGCAAAGTGATCAGCACTGGCAGCACAGCCCTCTACGATCACATCAAAGTGGAGGCCTATGGTCACTGCCAATTTACCAGCCTCGATATCTTCAGCGCCTTTAACCGCTTGGTTACCATGGTCGACAATCAATTATTGGTGCGGTCCTATCTTCCCCTGATTATCCAGTAAAGCGGTGTAGAAAGAACGATCCAGCGAAGCTTCGGCCTCAAAACAACAAGGTGGCTATAGACAGATAGGGGAACAGGGATAAAAATTATTAAAATATCCCTGTTCCCCTATCTGTCTATGCTAAAGTGTGCTTTACAACAATTCTTCAACTTAATCATGTATCCTCATTTATACCTCTTTTCTGGGCTTTGACCTATTGTAAAAGTTCGCTTTTCCCGCTAATGTAACTATCATGTATGCCCAAGCTACGCGGCCCGGCATACATAGTAAGTAGTACGCGAGATTGCACTTTGCACAAAGACGGGGACAAACGAGATGATGACCCTCTTACAAGAGGCATCCTTATACGCGCACTCACATACCGATGAACTGCTGGAAGCCTTAAGCCAGCATCTTCTGTTGGTGGCGGTCGCTTTGATGATCAGCATTGTCGTCTGTGTCCCGCTCGGCGTTTGGACCTCGCGCTCACGTCTGGCCGCGTTGACGGTGATCAATGGCTTCAACGCCCTACGCGTAATCCCAAGTTTGGCTGTCCTCTTTCTCGCCATTCCCTACTTCGGGCTTTCGTTCACATCAGCGGCAATTGCCCTGACATTGCTAGCGCTGCCCCCTGTGTTGATCAATACCGATGCGGCCTATCGCACGATTGAACCAGCCGTGCGCGAAGCAGCTCGGGGCATGGGCATGACAGCAGGCCAAATCCTCTGGCGCGTCGAGACGCCGTTGGCAATGCCCGTTATCGTGGCAGGCATCCGCACTGCGGCAACTGAGGTGATTGCCAGTGCCACGCTCGCCGCCTTTATTGGCAGTGGTGGCTTGGGCCTCTTTATTGTACGTGGATTTTCGTTGTACAACATCCCAATTCTGCTGGTTGGTGCTATCCCCGTGGGGCTATTGACGCTAGCAGCAGAGATCGTGCTCGGCGGCGTGCAGCGTATGTTGCAGCCACCGGCGTAAACCAAAAGGCTCATCTGTGCAAAGAGTGCCAACCGCTGTTTTGGCTTTTTAAAAACAGTAGGTTTGCAGTCTTTCAGCTGATGAGCAAAACAAAAACTGTTAGGAGATTTGTATGAAAAGTAAGTTAATTCGCAACGGGTTGCTTGTCTTGTTGATTCCGGCACTGATTATGGCCATGCTGGCCGGTTGTGCGAATCTGCCAGCCGCCAATGCCCCAGCTGGCAATCCAGAAACATCCGCCGACACGGCGGATGCGCCGGCTGCCGAACAAGGGCCGATCCGAGTCGCCTCCAAAGACTTCACTGAACAATTTATTCTGGGTGAGATGTATGCCTTGTTGTTGGAAAATGCCGGCTATCAGGTCGAACGTAAGATCAACCTTGGCGGCACGCCGATTGCACAACAGGCGTTAATCAATAATGAGATTGATCTCTATCCCGAGTATACGGGCACAGGTCTGCTGACGGTGTTGCAAATGCCGGTGATGAATGATCCACAGGCTGTCTATGACACAGTCAAGCAGGCGTATGAGGAGCAATTCCAACTGACCTGGCTGGACCCCGCGCCGATGAATAACACGCAAGCACTGGCCATGACCCAGGAACGGGCCACCGAATTGGGCATCACCACCATCTCGGAGATGGCCGCCGTCGCCGATCAACTTGTCCTCGTCGGGCCGCCCGAGTTTGCCGAGCGCGAAGATGGTCTGCCCGGTTTACAAGGTGCGTATGGTGATTTCGAATTTGCTAATTTTTTAGCTGTCGATCCCGGGCTGCGTTACCAAGCAATTGTCAACGGTGAGGCCGATGTCACGGTCGCCTTTGGCACCGATGGCGAGTTAGCCGCCTATAATCTTGTCACGCTGGAAGATGATCAGAATCTGTGGCCGCCTTATCAGGTAGCGCCCGTTGTCCGCCAGGAATTGCTCACGGCGCAGCCCGAAGTGGCCACTGTCTTAAATGCACTGGCGCCCCTACTGACCGATGATACGATGCGCCAGCTTAACAATCAAGTCAGTGGCGAAAGCCAGGAACCGGCCGATGTCGCGCGCGCATTTCTCGTTGACCAAGGTTTGATCGAGCAATAGTTAGAAGAATCTCACGCAAAGCCGCAAAGGCGCAAAGAAAAAGCAGAGAAAATCTAGCTATCATCTTTGCAGTCTTTTAAGCCCTCTAAGGCGAGCCTTTGCGTATGGAGTGTTAGACAGTGACAGGTAAACAAGCATAAGTAAAGCTGGGTCAGGTTGACATCAACCTGACCCAGCCTATGGACAGAGTAGCCATGAGTGCCATTCGCTTTGCAGATGTAACCAAGCAGTTTGCTAACAATACGCAGCCAGCCGTAGACCATTGTAGCCTCACCATCGCCGATGGTGAGTTTGTTGTGTTGCTCGGTCCTTCTGGATGCGGCAAGACAACACTTCTGAAGATGGTCAACCGGCTCTATGATCCTTCGGCCGGCACTATTTACCTGGGTGATGTTGATATTCAGAAAATGAATGTGACCCAGTTACGGCGGCAGATCGGCTATGTGATCCAACAGGTGGGGCTCTTTCCGCACATGACGGTGGCCGAAAACATCGGTGTGGTGCCCAATCTGCTCGGCTGGCCCAAAGCGCGCATCCAAAAACGGACAGATGAGTTGCTCGCCTTGGTGGAACTGCCCCCCGATCAATACCGCACCCGTTATCCATCACAGATTTCGGGTGGCCAACAACAGCGCGTAGGTGTGGCGCGTGCGCTAGCCGGCGATCCAGAGGTGATTTTGATGGATGAACCGTTTGGTGCGATTGATGCGATTACGCGCGCCGGGTTGCAAGATGAGATGTTAACCCTGCAACGCAAACTACGCAAAACCATTTTATTTGTCACGCATGATGTGGATGAAGCGCTGCGCCTGGCGGACAAAATTGTCATCATGCGTAGCGGAAAAATTGTGCAGTACGATACACCGCTCAACATTTTACGCGACCCGGCCGATGCCTTTGTCAGTGAATTAGTCGGTACAACAGACATGGTGCGCCACTTGGGGCTAGTGCGGGTAGATACAGCGATGCGACCATTGCCCGCTCATTTCGCCATCGATCATCAACCGACAATTGAATACGATGGTGACTTACGCAAGGCCCTTTCCCTGCTCTTGCAAAGCGGCGCATCCAACCTGGTCGTACTCCGGCAAGATCAGCCCATGGGGTTATTAGGCTTGGGTGATATTCGCGCCAACACGGGCGCCAATCAGAGGGCGGCAATTGATGAACTACCTGCTGAATAACTTCGACACCGTGCTGGCGCTAACCGGCGAACATCTGACCATGATCGGGATTGCGCTTCTGATCTCGATTGTCATCGCGCTGCCGCTGGGCGTGCTATTGGCGCGTTCGCCACGCTTGGCCACGTTTATCGTCGGTTTGTTGGGTATCTTGTACACCATTCCCAGCATCGCCTTGCTGATTTTGCTGTTGCCGATCTTCGGCCTCAACCAACGTACGGTGATTGCGGCGCTGGTCATTTACACGCAGATTATTTTGGTGCGCAACACGATCACAGGGTTGCAAGGCGTGCCAGCGGTGATGTTAGAAGCGGCGCGCGGCATGGGCATGAATGGCTGGCAACGCTGGTGGCAGGTGCAATTCCCACTCGCGCTACCGGTGATCCTGGCCGGGGTGCGCATTGCAACGGTGGTGGCGATTGGCATTGCGACGATCGGGGCAAAATTTAGCGCCGGAGGCTTGGGCGTTTTGCTCTTCGAGGGTATTGCGCAGAATCGCTACGACAAAATTGTGGGCGGCTCGCTAGTGATCGCACTGCTGGCGCTGGTGCTCAATCGCCTGTTGCTAGTCATGGAAGCCTATTTTGACCCAGACCAGCACATTCGACGGATCGAACGCCGGCAACAGCGATCAGCGCCGGCAGGGGCTCAGGTTACCTCTTAAAATTTAGATCTTCATGTCACTACAACAGCGCTGGCAGCAGCGCATAAAACTCTGTCGCCTTGACAACATCATCCAACGCCACCGACTCGTAGACGGTGTGCGCAGTCGTCTCGTCGCCGGGACCAAAGCCAATCGCCGGGATGTTGGCTTTGCCAGCCCAATAAGTACCGTTGGTGCTGAAATCCCATTTGCCAGTCGGCGCGGCGGGCAGACTGATCAGTTGGCGCGCTTGTTGGCCGGCCTGCACCAGCGGATGAGTTTCTGGGTACGCCCAGGCCGGGAAATATTTATCCACCGGGAAGACAAAACCCGTGTAGGATGGCTCGTCGTAAAATAATTCTTCCACCGTAATTGAACCCTTGTGCTCGGCGGGAATGAGGTTGCGCACCTGTTCAATCGCGGCGTCTTTATCCTCGCCGAAGGTCAGCCGTCGGTCGATGAAAATGGTGGCCTCGTCGGGCACAGCGTTGATACTCGGCGTCTTGACCTGCATATCACTCACCGTGATCTTGCCGTGGCCCAAAAATTCGTGATCACCCAACTGTGGCTCCAAATCGCGAATACCGGCCAGCACGGGCAACAACTTATAGATTGCATTGTCGCCCAGATGGTTACTGGCGGCGTGGGCGCTGCGTCCCTTTGCCGTCACCTTCATCTCGACGCGACCCTTGTGGCCGCGATAGATCTGCATGCGCGTCGGTTCACCAATCACGACTACCTCTGGGCGCACTTTGGGATCGACTTCGACAAAGCTGTTAGGGGCAATACCATCGCACCACTCTTCCATGTTGCCGAAATAGTAGGCCGTCCAGCCTTCGAGCAGCCCCAGATCACGCGCCAAGGCTAACCCGTAGACCATACCAGGCGTACTGCCCTTCTCATCGCACGCGCCGCGCGCATAGAGCACGCCATCTTCCACCTTGCCTTCAAAAGGATCCCACCCCCAGGCCGAGCGATCGCCAATGCCAACGGTATCAATGTGGGAATCGTAGACAATGATGCGTGGTCCGTTGCCAATCCGTCCTAGGATGTTGCCCATGCGGTCGAAGCGCACTTCGTCGTAGCCCAGTTTGCGCATCTCTGTGCCAATCCGCTCGCCCACCGGGCCGATCTGGGAATCCATCGAAGGAATCGCGCAGATTTCGCGCATAAAGCGGATAATCGCGGTGCGCTCTTGGGCGACGTGCATTTGCAGCTTTTGTACAATGTCGATCATTGACCGTTGCCGTCCGTACTTGTCGGTTGCATCGTCTGCTGGCGGGCATGGTCGCGCAACTTTTTCCAGACCCGATCCGGGGTGTAGGGAAACTCGTCGATCCAGACCCCAGTCGCGTCGTGAATCGCCGCCGCAATCGCCGGGGCGAGCGGCATGTAGGGCATTTCGGACATGCCCTTGACGCCCCACGGCCCGACCGCATCGCCATATTCCAAAATGACGGATTTGACGCGCGGGGGAATATCCAACACGGTCGGAATCAGATAGTTGGAAAGGTGGGGCGTGAGCACACGGCCATCCTGCATGATAAAATTTTCCAGCAACGCATAGCCGGCAGCCTGGATCACGCAGCCCTCAATCTGGCCTTCGATCTGCTGCGGGTTGATCGCCTTGCCCACATCGTTGGCACAAATCACATCGACCAAACGCACGTGACCGGTTTCAATATCAACCTCTACCTCTACCACCTCGGCCACATAGCCATAGGCAAAGTTGGGGTCGCAATAGCCCGTCTCGGGGTCCAGCGCCGAAGTGACCGGTGGCACATAGCGATAGGTGCCAATCGCCGGGCGCTCTTCATCTTTCCATTTTTTCAGGGCGACATTGGCCGCCCCCCGAATCGCATTACCGGCCATAAAGGTAAGGCGCGACGCCGAAGCGCTGCCAGAGTCGCCACTGCTAGCCGTGTCAGACGCAACCAGACGCACCTTTTCGACTGGTTGCCCGACAGCATCCGCCGCCATTTGCACAAAGGCGGTATGCGCGCCCTGGCCCACATCGGCACCAGCGTGATAAAGAATCACCGCTTCGATTTCCGTGGTGCCGCGCAGTTCAATTGTCGCCACACAGCGTTCGGGAAAGCCAAAGGAAAAGCCAATATTCTTGAAGGCACAGGCCAGGGCGCGGCCGCGGCGCAGATGCGGCTGATCTGGCTGTTGGGTCAGTTGCAAGCCGTGCGCCGCGGTCCAACCGGCTTCCTCGGCACAGCGGGTGACGACGCGGTCAATTGTCACGCCTTTGGGGAATTTTGTCCCCACCGATGAGATCGCATCATCGGTCATTAAGTTCTGCAAGCGCATCGTCACTGGGTCGATCCCCAACGCGTGCGCCAATTTTTCCAGTTGCAGTTCGGCGACAAACGCACCTTGTGGACCACCAAAACCACGGAACGCACCACCCGGCACGTTGTTGGTCAAGACAGTGTAGGCATCCACCTTGACATGCGGAATTTGATAGGGCCCGGTCGACATGAGGGTGGCATTGCCCAACACCTTGGGCGATGTATAGGCATAAGGCCCGGCGTCGGAGATTAATTCGCATTCAGCGGCGACCAGTTTACCAGCGGCATCGGCGCCCCACTTAGCTTTGATATAGTAGGCATGGCGCTTGTGGTGGCCGATCATCGACTCTTCGCGACTCCAGATGATCTTGACCGGACGCTGTAATTTCCACGCCGCCAACGCCAACACAATTTGGATCGACATATCTTCGCGGCCACCAAACGCACCGCCAATCGCCGGATAGATCACACGCACTTGGTCCGCTGGCAACATGAGCGCATGCGCGATTTGCTCCTGATCTTCATGCGTCCACTGGCCGGCCACCTGTACAGTGACGCGCCCGATTTCGTCGATATAGGCGACACCCGCTTCCGGCTGCAAATAGGCGTGTTCTTGCATCGGCGTCTGGTAGACACCTTCCACAATTGCCGCACAACTAGCCCACATTGCATCCACATCACCCTTGCGCACGCGGTAATGCTTGAGGATATTCTGCTCGACATCGGGCAGAATCTGCACGACCCCTGGTTGCATTGCCTGGCGCGGGTCGCTGACGATGGGCAAATCTTCCCATTCGATCCGGATCAGGTCACGCCCTGCGGACGCGGCTTTCTCGGTCTCAGCGACGACTAGCGCCACTTGATCCCCGACAAAACGCACCACATCCGCGCCGGGTTTATCCGAACCCAATCCACACAACACCGGCTGGTCAAAGAGAATCAAGCCATACTCGTTGCACGGGATATCCTTGGCCGTAAAAATAGCAACCACCCCAGGGTGCTGCTCAGCCAAAGACGTATCAATCGCTTTGATGCGGGCGTGGGGACGCCCGGCAAAGAGAATCTTCATCCACAACTGGCCGGGTACGTCAATATCCCCCGGATAGGGGGCGACTCCGGTTACTTTACCCAGCGCATCAATACGCGGCAGTGATCGACCGATTGCATTCATGTTATGGATCCTAAACTGTACGAGTTTTGCCAGCCTTCGCAAAGGCGGCCATAATCTTGTAATAGCCCGTGCAGCGGCAGAGATTGCCGGTGATCGACTGTTCAATTTCACTCTGATCAGGATGAGGACACTCTTCTAGCAGCTTGGCGCCAGACATCAAAAAGCCGGGCGTACAGTAGCCACATTGGACCGCAGCCTCTTCGACAAAAGCCTGCTGGATCGGGTGCAGCGCGCCATCCGTGGGCAAACCCTCAATCGTTGTGATCTGCGCACCGTGGGCGCGCGGGGCCGGCACCATACAACTCATCACGGCGGCCCCATCCAAGAAGACAGTGCATGCGCCACATTCGCCTTCAGCACAGCCCTCTTTTGTGCCGGGCAATCCAGCATCCTCACGCAGCAGGCGGAGCAAGGTTTTATCCTGCCCGTGCTCTAAAGTATAGTCACGGCCATTGATGCAGGTGAGAATCGGCTGTCCGGCTTGGTGGACAAGTGGGTGATTAACACTCGAAAACCCATTTGTATTTCCTGCTAAGAGGACAGGATGCGTGGGCAGTTGTCCGCGTTCCTGGCCAGTGGCGATATCGCGTAAAATACGCGCCGTGACGACCTTGACCATTTCCAGCCGGTATTCCGCCGAAGCGCGTATATCATCAATTGGGCGCGCCGCAACCTGGGCCAATAGGCCGGCTTGCTCGATCACGGCTGGCGTAAGGTGTTGACCGGCCAGATAAGCTTCGGCGTCAGCGGCACGTACAATCGTCGCTGCCACGGACCCAAGCGCAATACGGGCGCGCCGGATTGTTTGTTCGACAATCGAGCCATTGGCCGCCGGTTCGAACTCGACAATAATGGCCACATGCACAACCGAGATCGCCTGGGCGCGGCGCAAGGCCAACTTGATAAACATACCGCGTTCGCTGGCTTGCAAGGCAGGAAAAGCAATATCAATCAACATCTCGTCGGGCTGTAATACCGTGCGACGCACACCAGTGTAGAAGTCACGCAGCGCTACGATTCTGCGCCTATTGGCAGATGAGGCCAGCGTCACGTTCGCATCCAGCGCCATCAGCGGCGAGATCGTGTCGTTGGCTGGTGAAGCGGTGATCAAGTTGCCGGCTACAGTGGCGCGGTTGCGAATCTGCGGCGCGCCGACTTCCCAACAGGCTTGGGCGAGGGGCAACGCGCGTGCCTGGATCAAGGGCGAGGCCGCGCATTGATTGTGCGTGACGAGCGGCCCCAGGTGAATCCAGCCGTTCTCATCGAGCGTAATCTCGGCCAGGCCGGGCACACGCGTGATGTCGATCAAGGTAGCAATGCCCTTGCGCACGCCGCGTTCAATCTCGATGAGCAGGTCGGTTGCCCCAGCGATGATGCGGGCTTTTTCACGCTGCGCCGCCAGCAGGCCGAGCGCTTCGTCGACGGTAGTTACGGTATGGTAGTCATGCCACATAATGATCGACTCTTTACGTTGTGGTGGCATCGCTCAATAACAGATAGCCGCATTCTTTAATGAGACCTCCGCTACTTTGCGAGCAATTAAACACCAGCCATTTCAAACTCTGCCAATGGGAAGGAGATCATGCGATGGATTTGCTCACGTCGTTGCGCAATCCTTTCCATCTGTTTATAAACCGGCGCATCAAAATATTGTTCGCTACAGTGATTACAAACCCAGGCCGGCACGTTTTCAATATAAATCGTTTCGCCTCTGTAGCTAAAACGCGCTAAAACGCGCCGTTGCTCCATTTCTCCTTCACAAAATTCGCATTGATCATGATTCATAAGTTTCACCTCTTTATTCTTCTTCCACAGCATAGGCCGTGATAATCAGTAAGACGCCTGATAGTAAAAAGCGTCCTACAACATAGGCCTTGCGGTTATCTGTAGTCTCACCTAGTACAGTATACCTCCTACCCCGCTCATCTTTAGTAAACTTCTGTGCAATCTGGCCGGTAAAGACAATACGCTCAATGTCAATTGCCAGTAGAGCATCGTCGGCCATTTCCTCATTGGCATGTGAACTGATGCGATAGTTTTGCGTCCGGATAGCTTGCCGCATCCGTTGTAATTCATCCATTATTACCGCCAGCATCTTTCCGCTAACACAACGAGCGACCAGTCACACAAAAGTATTTCTAATGCCCGCGTTCGCCGCGTACATAGGGCAGCCCCAACGCAGCCGGCGCACCGAGCCGTTGACGCAGTGCCGCGCGCGAACCGAGCACGAGCACCACAATTGTAAAGACGTAGGGCAGCATCTGCATAAAGAAACCCAGGTAAGGATTATAGAAAAAGGGGTTGGCGAGGCCAAAAATCACGGCCGGGCCTTGAATGTCGAGAATCACCCGCCGCAGCGCGCCAAACGCATAGGCGCCAAAGGCCGCCCGCCACGGATCCCATTGGGCAAAGATCACCAGACCGACGGCGATCCAACCTTGACCGGAAGTCGTCAATTCACTAAACCAGCCCGGCGACACAGCCAGGCTGATCGTGCCGCCCGCCAACCCGCACAACATGCCGCCGAAGACGACATAGGCGTAGCGCAACGCGTAGACATTGATGCCCATCGCATCCGCCGCGGTAGGGTTTTCGCCTATGGCGCGCAGATGCAGACCGGGCCGGGTGCGATTGATATAGAACCAGGTGAGTGGCAAGAGCAGAAAACCGACGTAGACCATGATGCTTTGGTTCGTAAATAGAATCGGCCCTAAGACGGGGATGGCGGATAAACCTGGAATGCTAAAGCGCGGCAGCAACGTCACCGTGCCGGCCTTGCTCAAGCCTTCGCCAAAAACCAGGCTCAACCCGGTGCCAAGGAAGGTAAGCGCCAAACCGCTGACCACCTGATCGGCCTGGAAGTGGATCGTCACCAGGCCGTGGAGCAGAGCCAGCAAACCAGCCGTGATCATCGCCGCCAGCAGCCCCAGCCAACCGTTGCCCGTGCTCAACGTGACACTAAACGCCGTCATCGCGCCCATCAACATCATCCCCTCGACGCCCAAGTTCAACACCCCGGCGCGTTCCGAAAAGATGGCCCCCAGTGTGGCCAGGAGTAAAACCGTGCCGCTGGCAACACCAGCTTGCAAGATGATAATTGGATCCATGATGATGCCTTTAAATGAGCTATCTACTGTAAATACTCAAGAATTTCAAGGATATTTTCTGGATGCGGTTTAAGCGTGTCGATCACCAATCGTGCTTCGGTCCACGCGGCATAATAGCCTTTGACCCGTTCAACTTCACACCACTCTAATTCGTGCCAGCCAGGGATGCCGCGTTGGCGCTGGATTAAGCGCTGGCGATGAACATTTTCATCCGAACAGATACATTCGATCACCCGCCACTGCGCCTGATATTTCTCCGCCAGAGCACGCCATTGCTCACGGATCTTTGCGATGCTGAGAACGGAGTCCAAAATAGCAGATTGACCGAGCATCAATTGTCTTTCCGCCAGCGTAGTCAACAATTCGTAGGCAGCATAACCCGTTTGTTGTACTGCTTCTGTGCCGAGTTGCGAGCGTTTTAGGGTTGCTTCTAACCAATCTTTGGCAAAGACAGGCGTGCCCAGTTGGCGACCGATCGCTTCGGCCAAGTTGGTTTTACCTGCGCCCGGCAAGCCAGAAAACACGATAAGTTTCATTGCTTATTTTTGAACAGCTTGCGACACTTGGGCTTGCGGACGCGGTCTAGATTTAGTTATGCTTGCTGTTCGTCGTCGCTTCTTTGCGGGCAACACAACCAATTTTCGCTGGCCTTCTATTTCTTGTTGTTGTAAATCTTGGTAGATTGCCCATAAATCGAAGTTGAACTGTTTTGCATGGCGATCACGAACCTGGCGCACTTCCTCAACAATCACATCTTCCCACATAAAATTACCTCTCCAACAACTCTTGTGGCGAACAGATTACAGGTGGTTCATACCCTGCATCTCGACAGACCGTTTCGATCTTACTGCGCATCACTGCATTGGCAATATGCTTAAAGTTCCAGGTTAACAAGTAATCCATGCCATTGATAGTGGCAACTGCGATATGCAGAGCGTCTTCTACTACCTTTTTCGGTATTGCGCCTTTTTCAACCAGCTTTTCAGCAACTATTACTGTTTCCTCTGTCAGTTTTAATAGAGGAATATCACTAAGCACCTGTAGACGGCGTTCAATTGCATCTGCATCGCCATAGCTAGATTCTTGAATAACCAGTTGAGAGATATAAAGGTCGAATTGAGGTCGCCGTACCTCCCACCATTCCTGTGTAATCTGCTGGTTAGCGGCGACAATCAAATCTCGATTTAGACGTGAGGTCAGATAACTAATCACGCTTGTTTCAACGTAAACTTTAGGATACGACATAAATGTTTCTTTGCGCTTCATTTTACCACAAAATGTTCAAACGGCGGTGGAGCTTAGGCGACACGCCGCACCAAGCGCACTTGATAGCGTAACAACACATCGCTGGCGATCAACATAAACAAAATAATGCCCTGGATCAACCGGGGCACACCGGCCGGCTGGATCTCGCGTCCGGCCAAGATCAGGCCGCCAAAGAGGATCGCAACGACGACGACGAGCACGGGGTTGAGTTTGGCCAGCCAGGCGATAATGATACCAGTGAAGCCGTAACCGGGCGAGATCGATGTTTGCAAGCGGTGGACCACGCCGGCGATCTCGGCCATGCCACCCAACCCGGCCAGTGCGCCGGACGTCATCATGACGAGCACAGTGTTACGCACAATGTTGATCCCGGCGTATTGGGCCGCGCGCGGGTTGTCGCCGATCAGCCGAATCTCATAGCCCCAGCGGCTGCGATAGAGGATAAACCAGACAACGGCAACGGCGACCAACGCAATCAGCAGACCGGCATGGGTCGTCAACCCGCGCAAGATCGGCATTTCCTTGGCATAATCGCCCAGGCGCGGCAGCCAGGCGCTCTTGGGGAAGGTCTTGCTCATCTGGAAGCCGCCTTCGCTCCAGACGGCAAAAACAAAAAAGTTGACCAGCGCAATTGCGATATAATTCATCATCAAGGTAGTAATAATTTCGTTGACTTGCAACTTGGCCTTGAGCCAACCAGGGATCATGCCCCACAATGCACCAAAAACCATGCCGACAATGAGCATCAAGGTGAGCATCAACAAACGGGGCGTCGTTTCGGGTACGATACCCGAAAGCACGACCGCGCTGGCGCCCAGTGCGCCCATGTACAGTTGACCTTCGGCGCCAATGTTCCACAGCTTCATCCGGAAGGCGAGTGAGCAGGCTAGCCCGACAAAGATCAAAGGCGTGGCCATGACCAGGGTATCGGAAAAAACGCCTAGATCACCAAAGGCAGCCTTGCCAATGTGCGCATAGACCGCGATCGGGTTGCCACCCACAAACAAGAGCACCAGCGCCCCTAGCAACAACGCCACCAGAATCGCCCCAAGCGAGACGACTGGACTAAGCCAGCCCGGTGTAGTAAGGCGGCGCTCAAATTTGATAGAAAAGGGGAAGCCGGAATTTTTAGTAGAAGCTATTGTCACATATCCTCCAAGAGAATAAGTAACAGCTAATAAGTAATCGCTAATTGTTAATTGTCGTCAACGCTGTCTCCGGCAATTACTAATTACTTATTACCTATTACTTATTACTTATTAACGTAACTGTTCAGGCTATAAATTACTACAGCGGATTTAGATAGGAACGGATGGTTGGCTATGTTGACAAAATCCGTTTCTATCTAAATCCGCTGTAGTAGGCTGAATAGTTACTTATTAACAATCACTTTTACTTTTTCCACCCGTCATCATCAACCCAATCTTTTCCAAATCATGATCGCTCACTTCGCCCACGATCTCGCCTTCGTACATGACGACAATGCGGTCGCTGAGGGCAAAAAGTTCTTCTAGCTCTTCGGATGCGAGCAAGATAGCGGCGCCCGCTTCGCGTTGCGCGAGCAGCAGCCGCTGGACGCCTTCGATCGCGCCCACATCTAGCCCGCGCGTCGGCTGCATGGCGATCAGCAGCTTGGGCTTGGCCGACAGTTCACGCGCCAGGATCGTGCGTTGTAAATTGCCACCGGAGAGCAGGCGCGCTTGCGTATCGACGCTGGGGGCAAGGATGGCGTATTCCTCTTTCAAATCTTCTGCCGTTTGACGCGCGATCGGGTAGCGCAACGACCAACCGCTTGCCAGGGGTGGCTGGCGGTAGCTCTTCATGATCACGTTGTCGGTGATCGTTAGATTGGGCGCCGAGCCGACGTGGGTACGGTCTTCTGGCACATGCGAGACACCCTTGCGGATCGTAGCCAAGGTAGATTGATTGGTCATTTCTTCTTCGTTGATCAAGATGCGCCCATCCGTACACGCGCGTAAGCCGGTGATCACTTCGGCCAGTTCGGTCTGCCCATTGCCCGCGACACCGGCCACACCGACAATCTCACCGGCGCGCACGGTCAGGGAGACATTTTTCAGCGCCGGTAAACCTTTATTGTTGTGGGCGCTAACTTTGTCCAAGCGCAAGACCGTTGCGCCTGGTGCTTGCGGCTGCTTGTGGAAGTCGAAGATCACCGAGCGGCCGACCATCAAGCGTGCTAATTCTGGGATCGAGGTGTTGGCGACGGGCAGACCGGCAGCGGTCACTTTACCCTGGCGCAAAACGGTAACCCGGTCGGCCACGTTCATCACTTCGTTGAGTTTATGGCTGATAAAAACAATCGATTTGCCTTGCGCCACCATCGCGCGCAGCGTTTTGATCAAGCCTTCGATCTCCTGCGGCGCAAGCACGGCGGTCGGCTCATCCATGATCAAGACCTGGACGCCGCGGTAGAGCATTTTCAAAATTTCGACGCGCTGCTGCTCACCGACGGAGAGCTGCCAGACTTTGGCCTGCGGCGTAATCTTAAGCCCAAACCGTTCGCCTAGCTCGACCATCCGTTTATCGTAATCGGCAAGGCGCAGGAAAAAGCGGGGCTCGTCTAGCCCGAGCAAAATATTCTCGGTGACAGTCTGCGATGGGATCAACATAAAGTGTTGGTGGATCATGCCGATGCCGCGGGCGATGGCGTCGCGCGGCGAAGCAAGATTGACCACCTGACCATCCACCACAATCTTACCGGCATCCGGCTTATAAAGCCCGGCCAACATACTCATCAATGTGCTTTTGCCAGCGCCGTTCTCGCCTAATAACGCATGCACTTCACCCTTGCGCAGCGTAAAATCCACGTGATCATTGGCCAACACGCCCGGGAAGCGTTTGACAATGCCCAGCATATCGACGGCATTTGCAGCTTCGGTCATTGTGGGTCAATCCTGAATAAGTGGGTAATTGGTGATTGGTAAGTAGGAAGTGGTAAGTAGTGCGCTCTGCGTTTAATTACCACTCCCTACTTACCAATCACCAATTACTAATTCAAACTCGGCAGTTCTGCCGTAATCCCATCTGCCCACCAATACATACAGGTTTCGCAGGGGGTGCCGAATTCCTTGAAGCCGTCGAGGTCCACTTGTTCAAGCGAGACGCCGTCGGCGAGGATTTCAGTGCCTTTGTTATCTACGATCGGTCCTTTGAAAACATCAAAGCGAGTAAAATCACCAGCCAGCGCCGCGGCCAGAGTATCCTGGACCAACTTTATATCTTCGGCTGGTAAATCCTGCATGCCGGGTGTCATCTCTTGGCCTTCCATCAAGCCGTAAAGACCCATCGCCCCTGCGTCAGCATCAAAATAGTCCAGGCCTGGCACGTAGGTGCCAGCAATCGTCTGCTCGGCAATGCCAGCGTAGATGGGACCCCAGTTCCAATAGGGGGCAGTCAGACAGCGCTCTACTTTACAGGCGCCGACCCAGTCGTAGTTGACGCCCCACTTACCTTTTTCCTGCGCCACATCGCCAGCGGCCGGGGTGTCCGCACCGGTGAAGACGACCTGTACCCCCGCATCAAAGAGCGAGGCGGCGGCTTCTTTTTCGATCACTGGATCGTGCCAGGTGTTGAGCCAGCGCACATCAAGCGTACATTCGGGGCAGGTTTTCTTCATGCCCAGGGCGACGGCGTTGGTCAGGCGCAACTCTTCCGGAATCGGGAAGGTGGCCATCATGCCCAGTTTCGGGTTGCCATCGACCTTGGCACGGCTGCCGGCGAGCATGCCACCGATGTACTTCATCACTTCCATCGCGCCAAAGAGATTGCCAAAGTTTTCGCCGTTGGACTTGAAGCCGCTGATGTGGATAAACATTGTATCGGGAAACTCGCCAGCCACAATCTCCATCGGATCCATGTAGCCAAACGAGGTGCCGATGATCAGGTTAAAGCCCTTGCGCGCCAGGCTGCGGAAAACTTGCTCGGATGTCGCGCCTTCGGGCACCAGCTCGATGTAAGAAGTGTGAACATTCTCCACGTTGGCTTCGATATGCTGCAAGCCCTCATAATGCGCTTGGCTCCAACCGCCATCATCGTGCGGTCCAATCAACACCATGCCCACGTTGAACTTGCCCTCTTCAATTTCGGGAATCTGCATCGCGCCGGCATCCGCTGTGGGCGCTTCAGCGGCAGGGGCCTCGGCGGCATCGCCCGCCGGTGCGGCGGGTGGCGGGGCGCAGGCGGTGATCAACAAGGCCAGGATCACCAACAAACTGACGGCGGACAACAATCTGTTACGTTTCATGCTCAAATTTCTCCTGTACAAAAATGGATAAAAACGATTTACGATTTACGATTTTTGATTTACGAAGCTACCTTGCAGACCAGTAGCTTCGTAAATCAAAAATCAAAAATCACACCTGAGCAAAAGTATCCATCATCAGATAGGGATCGCTCATTGGGTACAAAATCGGGCAGGTGCAGCCGCGGTCGATATATTCTTGCACCTTGGCGCGCACTTCCTCTGGCGTACCGGTGGCCGAGATCTTGAGGACGAACTCGTCCGGCACATATTGCATGGCCTCATGCACTTGCTCTTTGGTCGCCGGCCAGCCCAGCACCGATTGCACCTTCTTGACGACCGACTCGCTGACGCCCGATGCTTTGGCGATGTGCGGCTGTTGCGCCAAGTATTGGGTCAACAAGACCTTGGCCGCCTCAATCGCCTTCTTACGGTCGTGATCAACCGAACAGACGACTAATTGCGGGCGATCAATATCTTCGATTCGGCGCCCCGACTTCTTGGCGCCCTTGTCCAGCAACTCCATCGCCCGATCATTGTATTCGGGTGGCACGCAGTAGTTGAGCACGCAGCCATCAGCAATTTCGCCGGTCAACTCCATCATCATATCACCCGTCGCGCCGATCATAATCGGGATGTTGCGTGGCTCGCGGCGACCATGCACGACATCCAGTTCAATCCCGGTGACATGGTGAAATTCACCATGGAAGGTGACATTTTCCATCCGCAACAAACGGCGCAACACTTCGATCGTTTCGCGCATCGCCAGCAGTGGTTTGCGCCGTTCGATGCCGACGTTCTTAGCCAACGGATCCCACCAAGCGCCAATGCCGCAGATCATGCGGTTGGGGGCCAGGTCGTCCAGCGTGAGCCAGGTGGCGGCCAGCAAACCGATGTTGCGCGTCCAGTTGTTGATCACACCCGAGCCGATCTTGATGCGGCTGGTGCTGGCGGCAAAGGCCGCCATTGGCACAATCGCATCGCGCACCAGCCGGCTTTCCGCCTGCCAGACCGCCTCAAAGCCCTTGGCCTCGGCATATTGCGCATATTTGATGCCATCCTGTAAGGAGTGGGCATCTTGTAGATAGAGAGCAACGCGTTCGTTTGGCACAGCAGGCTCCTTTTTGATTTACGATCTACGATTTTTGATTTACGAAGCTATTTCGCCGACACGATCACTCGTAAATCGTAAATCAAAAATCGTAAATCTAATTGATTCCCGTAATCTTAATCCCCGACGACTTCACTTTGTAGCGAATATTCAAGCCAATCAAGACCGACGTCAGCCCTTCGGCGACGACGGCGTTGGCGAGGGGACCGGCGTCCCAAGCCTGCATGCCCGCGTCGGCGGCGAGTTGGATCACGGCGGCCTTGGCCGCTTTATCGTCGCCGCAGACCAAGACATCGCAATCGATCGCGTGGTCAGGATCTTTCAGATGTTCAGACGAGATATTCTGGAAGGCCGTTACTACCTTCACTCCTTCACCTAGCAGATTCTGTGCTTCCTGGCTGGCAGAGCCGGCGGCGGGCATCTGAACCCGCGACACTTTGGGGGGGACCAGCGGTACGGTCACGTCCACAAAAATTTTGCCTTGCACGGCGTCGCGCACACTTTCAATGGTCGGCGTATGCGCGGCATAGGGCACGGTTAAGACGACCAGTTCGGCAGCCATAGCCGCTGCCAGATTATCCATGCCTTGGACCGTATCGATGCCCAGCTTTTCGTTCAGTTCCGCGGCCGCCGTCTGCGCTTTTTCCGCCGTGCGCGAACCGATAATAATTTGATGGCCGGCCTTGGCCCAACGCAGCCCTAGCCCAGAACCTTCATGGCCGGTACCGCCAAGAATTGCGATTGTAGTCAATGTTTTCTCCTTGATTGGTGATTGGTAAGTAGTAAATGGTAATTGGTAAATAGTAAGTGCTACACGAGCAATTACCAATTACCATTTACTACTTACCAACTACGCATTAAACCGTTCCCACACCTTAGCCGCCAACGCTCGGCTTTTGGCGGTGATCTCGGCTTCGTCCAAAAATAACAATGCTCGATCTTTCATCAACACGCGGCCGCTCGCAATTGTCGTTGTGACCAGCGACGGCTCAAAACCAAACAAAATATGCCAGGGCAGATTGCCGGCGCTTAAGGGGGTGGTTGGATAATAATCGACAAAAATAATGTCGGCCAATGCGCCGGGCGCCAATACCCCAATCGGCGCTTGCGGAAAGAAACGATTCGCCAGCGCGGCGTTGTTGGTGATGGCCATTTCCGTGATCGTATAACCACCCATTCGCCGTGGATCACGGTGCGCCGCCTTGTGATAAAGATAGGCCGCCTTCCATTCTTCCCACATCGCGTTAGAAAAACCATCGTTGCCCAGGCAGACTTTGATGCCCAGCCGCAGCAGACCTTCCACATCCGCCGCGCCCACAGCGTTGTTCATGTTCGAACGCGGCTGGTGCGTCACCCAAGTGCCCGTCTCCTTGAGCAGGGCGGCTTCACGCGCATCGATATGGACGCAATGGGCAGCGATACTTGCTTCCCCGAGGATGCCAAACTGGTGCAGTCGATCAACG
>Ga0209591_10002629_pt1 | contig 21434 bp, 18 predicted proteins | sample MAT01_FD_187207 | JGI IMG/M metagenome (GOLD analysis project Ga0209591, IMG submission 187207) | Freshwater microbial communities from Lake Fryxell liftoff mats and glacier meltwater in Antarctica - MAT-01 (SPAdes) (version 2) | ecosystem: Environmental > Aquatic > Freshwater > Ice > Liftoff... | reverse complement strand
TCCAGACGCACATGACAAACTCCCGGTTGACCGATCCGGAAGTGCTTGAGTTCCGCTTCCCGGTACTGCTGGAGAGTTACCACATCCGCACCGGCTCGGGCGGCGCCGGCAAGTGGCACGGTGGTGATGGAGGCATCCGCCGATTGCGTTTCCTGGAGCCCATGACGGCCAGCATCCTGAGCAACGGCCGCGTCGCCGGTGCGTTCGGCATGGCCGGTGGCCACAGTGGCGCCAGCGGTATCAACCGGGTGCAGCGCTGCGACGGCTCCGTCGAGCAACTGGGCCACATTGGTCAGGTTGAAATGGCGGCGGGCGATGTATTCGAAATTCACACACCCGGTGGCGGCGGCTTTGGGTTGCGCGCGCCGCTGCGGGTGCTGGTGGTCGACGACGATCCGTTTGTGCGCATGACACTGTCGAAGCTGCTCACGCTCGAGGGCTATCGGGTGGCGGTGGCAGCAGACGGCCGCGCCGCCCTACAGGCGGCCCTGCAGGATGCGCCCGACCTCATTCTTTCCGATGGCCACATGCCACACCTGTCCGGACTGGAGTTGCTGCGCGCCGTGCGTGCCAGCCCCGGCCTGGCGGCGACGCGTTTTGTACTGCTCACCGGAGCGCCCGACCTGGCCGGTGCCGAACCGTCACTGGTGCCGGACGGCTTCGTTGCCAAACCGTTTACCCGCGAGCGCCTGCTGTCGCAATTGCGCACGTTCGGGTTCTGAGCGCGCCCGCCGGCTGATACAAACGGTACACGGTTGACTTGCCCGACACACCGGGCGCAGCCCTGGCCAGCACAATTCCTCCAGTGCCGAAACACAGGCCAAGGAGTAACTTGCCATGCCCACCAATCTGTTCCCCACGCCGTCCGTCCAGGTGCACGCACCGTCTGCGGCAATGCAACGCATCGCTGCCCTGGCCAGTGATGTCGACAGTTCCCCCAAGGACTGGGTTGCCGTGCTGCGCAGTGTCCCGGAGGTCAGCAACCACATGCTGCAGATCATCAATGCGAGTTATTCCGGGCTGCCCAACCGCATCGCGAGTATTCACCAAGCCATTGTGTACTTGGGCTTTTACACCGTTCGAACTCTTGCCATGCGGCTGGCGTTCCATTCCCTGTCTGCAGTCGGCCGACCAGCCGGCCCGGTGGCATGAACCGGCCCTGGGGATGCTCTGCCTGACTCGCGCCGTGCGCGGAGGGGGTTTTGCGGGATGATGCGCAAGACGCAAAACCCAAGGCCGGGCCGAGGCCCTGCCTGGTTTTGCAACGCCGCGGATCGTCTGCAAAGCCACTCCCCCCTCAGGGGTTCGAACCAAACCGGGCCCTTTGCCCACGAAACCGCTCAGGTGTGCCTCGGGCACACGCAAGCGGCGTTGGCGTGCAAATCATCCCGTTTCGGATTCGAACGCGCATGGCGGGAGTTATGCAGAGCATCCCTGGTCCAGTCAGGGAGTTATGCAGAGCATCGCGAGGGACATACGCCGCCAGCAGTTGCTCAGACGCATCCCTGGTCCAGCACCAGCATGTAACCCACGCCGCGTACCGTGCGCAGGAACTGCGGATTCTCCGGATTGACCTCGATCTTGCGCCGCAACCGGGTTACCCGCAGGTCGATGCTACGGTCGCTGCTGTCGTAGTCGCGCTGGCTGGTGGTCTCCAGCAGCCATTCCCGCGTGAGCGGGCGATTCGGGTGTTTGCAAAGCAACGCCAGCAGGTCAAATTCGGTTGCAGTCAGGGCCTCAATGGTTCCGCCTGGCCCGACCATCTGACGCCTTTGCAAGTCCAGGCTGCAGCGTCCCAGACGCACCAGGGCTGGCTCCAGCGGCACCGGGCGCGAGGCCGACACTGGTTCTGGCGCGGCGGTACGGCGCAGCACACTCTTGATGCGGGCCAGCAATTCGCGTGCGTCAAATGGTTTGGTAACGTAGTCATCCGCGCCGGTTTCCAGCCCGACGATGCGGTCCACCGAGTCTGCCGCCGCCGTCACCATGATGATGCCCAGACGAGGGCAATGCTCACGCAGCCAGCGCGCCAGCACGAAGCCGTCCTCACCGGGCAAACCGACGTCGAGCAGCACCACGCGCGGCATTTCCGCAGCGAGCGCTTCACGCATCAGTGCACCGTTGGAGACGGCGGCCACGCGCAGACCCTGACGCGACAGGTACTCGGTGAGGATCTGGCGTTGTGTGGCTTCGTCTTCCACTACGAGCAGGTACGGTTTTTCAATACTCACGGGTCTTTGGAACGGGTTGTTCGTCGCAATTATGGCGGTGAATGCGGCGCACGATACAAACGATACAAAGCATGGCGGCGCGACTTGGTGCAGAAACAGCAGCCCAACACAATGGCTGCAACCAAGGAGAAACCCATGTTTTTTGTACTCAGTCTGTTGTTGGTAGTCGGCGCTGGCCTGATGGTCCTGGTGGTCGCGGCCACGGAATCGATTCCACGCCCGCCCAGCGCCAAAGGCGCGCCGGCCGAGCAGGCATGAGCCTGACGCTGCCTGACGCTGCCTTGTGGGCGGCGCCGCAAATACCGTAAGCTGTAGGGTCGGCCAGCCCCGTGGGCCGTTTGCGTTGTACCACCATGCCCCACCGCGACCCGTTTGCCAACGATCTGAATTTGTCCGACCTGCGCCTGTCGTTGCACGAACTGCAGCTGCGCGAACGGCATCTGGTCGGCTTGCTGGGGTCGGCGCCAGACTCGGTATTGGGCATGGATGCGCAAGGCATGGTTACCGACTGGAACCCGGGCGCAGAACGCATCCTCGGCTGGTCTCCCGAGGAAGCCATTGGGCGGCGCCTGTCCGAGCTCATCGTGCCACCGCGCTACCGGCAGGCGCATGAAGAAGGCATGCGGCGTTATCTGCAAACCGGGCAGTCCCGCGTGCTCAACCGCATCATTGAGATCGAGGCGCTGCGCAAGGACGGAGCGGAGATTCCGGTCGAGTTGTCGATCTGGGCGATTGGCGCTGATGGCCAGCAGGGATTTGGCGCGTTTGTGCGCGATGTGTCAGAGCGTTACCTGGCCCAGGAGTCATTGCGCCGCTCCGAGGAGCGCTACCGCTCCGTCGTAGAGCACCTCGGCGAAGGCATGGTGGTGATACAGGACGGCGTAGTCGTGTTTGCCAATCCCCAGGCCAGCGACACCCTGCGCGTGCCGTCACCGCAGTTGCTGGGCATGCGCAGTGTCGATTTGCTGCACCCCGATGACCGGGTCGGCGTGGCCGAACGCCTGGCCCGGCGCCAGGCCGGGGAAGCTCTGTCCGTCAAGACCGAAATCCGGCGTCTGGACGCTGACGGCGGCGTTCGTTGGTTGGAGACCCACTCCACCAATGCGGCGTGGGAGGGACGCCCGGCGACGATGTCGTTCTTTTCCGATGCCACCGAGCGCAAGGCGATTGTCGAAGCGCTGCACCGTTCCGAGCAGCGTTACCGTGCAGTGGTGGAACATGTGGACGATGGCATGGTGGTGGTGCAAGACCAGCGATTCGTCTTCGTCAACCCGCGCGCGGCCGAGCTGGCCGAGATGAGCGTCGAGGACATGTTGCGCGAGGGTTACGGGCATCGGATTCACCCGGACGACCGGCCAATCGTGGAAGAGCGCCGCCGCCGCCGGCTGGCCGGCGAAGAAGTTCCGAGCCGCTACGAGATCCGTTTGCTCCTGCCCAAGGCGGGTGTGCGATGGATCGATATCGGTGTGACCATTGTTCCGTGGGATGGTGCCACCGGGACACTGACGTTCTTTTCGGATATCACCGACCGCAAGGCTCTCGAGGCGCGCCTCGAGAGCACGTTGAATGAGCGCGAGACTATTTTGCAGAGTTCCATCGTCGGCATCGCGTTCCTTACGCCTGACGGACGTTTTCGTTGGGCCAATGATGCGATGCTGCAGATATTTGGAGCCGACAAAGACGAGGCTGGCCTGGTGTCCATCGAGTCGCTTTATGAGTCGCGCCAGCAATATCTGCAGATCGGCGGCAGCGTGGCCGACCGCATCAGCCGCGGCGAAGCCTTCGAGACCGAGTTGCGCATGCGTCGGCTCGATGGCACGCTCTTGTGGGCTTCGCTGTCGGGCAAGGCAGTGAACCAGTTCGACCTGAGCCAGGGCACGGTCTGGGTGGTGATGGACATCTCGCGGCGCAAGGAACTCGAAGAAACCTTGCAGAAGACCTCGTCCGAGCGCGAAGCCATTCTCAACACGGCGCTGGTGGGAATCGTGTTGTCGGTGGCGCGCCGCCATGAGTGGGTGAATGCCAAGTTTGCCGAGATGGTGGGTTACTCGCGGGAGGAACTGATGGGCCAGTCATCAGCGCGCATCCATCCGGACCTGCAGTTATGGGAGCGCCTGGGAATCGAACAAACCCAGGCGCTCAAGGCCGACGGCAGCTTCCGCAACGAGCGCCAGCTCAAGCGGCGCAATGGTGAGGTGTTCTGGGTCCAGATGGCGGGGCGCTGCGTGCGCGACCGCGCTCCCGATTCGGGCGTGATCTGGACCTTTCTCGACATCACCGAACGCAAGCAAGCCGAGGACGACACGCTGGCGGCGCTGCGCCGGCAACGCGAGCTCAATGGGCTGCGTTCGCGCTTCGTGTCCATGACCAGCCACGAGTTCCGCACGCCGCTGGCCAGCATCCTGTCCTCAGCCGAGCTCCTGAAGGACTACGGTGACCGACTGCCGGCAGAGGACAAAGCGCAGATTTTCCAGACCATTGAAAGCAGCGTACAGCGCATGACTGGCATGCTCGAGCGGGTATTGCAGATTGGCCGGGCCGAAGCACGTATGCTCGATTTCAAGCCGTTGTCGATCGATCTGGTGGTCCTGTGTCGCGCTTTGGTTCAGGAGGTGCTGACCGAACATCCCGCTGCCGCAGACCGTATCGCCGTCGAGTTTCCGCCAGCGCCGATAGTGGGGCGCTTTGACGAGAAATTGCTGCGCCACATTGTGGTCAACCTGCTGTCGAATGCGATCAAATACTCTCCAGGCGGCGGTGCTGTCGGGCTGCGTCTGGCTGCGCTCGCCGGACACTGCACGCTGGAAGTGTCGGACCAGGGAATTGGCGTACCAGAGACGGAGATCGCCCACCTGTTCGAGTCGTTTCACCGTGCCAGCAACGTCGGAAGCATTCAGGGAACGGGCCTTGGCCTGGCGATCGTGAAGAACTCGGTGGATCTGCATGGTGGCGAAGTCCGGGTGCGCAGTGACCCGCAGCGTGGCACCGTGTTCACGGTGAGGCTGCCGGTCGCCTGAAACCACAACCACCATGGCCCGCATCCTGATCATTGAAGACGAGCCGCATATCCGCGACAACCTGGTTCGTTTCCTGAAACTGGAAGGACATGCGGTGTCTTTTGCCAACGACGGCCTGGCCGGTCTTGAAGCGATCCGGAACACGCCCCTGGAACTGGTGATTTGCGACTTCATGATGCCGCGCATGAATGGCTTTGAAGTGCTGGCAGCCTTGCAGGCCGATGCGCTGTTGCGGCGACTGCCGTTCATCATGTTGTCCGCCAGTGCCGAGCCGGAACGCCTTGAGCAGGCGCTCGCGCTCGGTGCCCGCGCCTATGTCACCAAGCCGTTCCAGCTTGCCGCGCTGCGCACCCTGATCGAGCGCAACCTGCATCCAACACCGGGTTGAACGCCGCCCGCCGCCGCATGCACCGCCCAACGGATCCGATCGCGCCACCGGTTTTTGACCGTGCCGCACTGCAGGACCTGTTTGGCAGCGATACCGCCGTCATCGACGCGGTGCTGTGTACGTTCATGCAGAGCATGCGCACCAGTGTTGCCGAGTTGGGCGCGCTGCTGGCACGGGACGAACTGCCTGCCATTGCCAACATTGCCCACCGCGCAAAGGGCGCCTCGCGCATGAGTGGTGCATTGGCGATGGCGCAGGCTGCCGAGTCGCTGGAACGCGCTGCCGGGGTCGGCGACGCGGCGCTGGTTCACGCCAGCGCGGGCGAGTTGTACCACCAATGGGGGCAGTTGCAAAAAGTCTGCCCGCCATGAAAAAGGCCCGCGTATGCGGGCCTTGTGTATTGCAGCGCCGGGCTTACTTCTTGGGGGCACTGGCGGCTGTCTTGGCGCTGTCGGCCTTGGCAACGGTCGCTTTCCTGGCGTCCTCCTTGGCCTTGGCTTCGTCGGCCTTCATTTTGGCTTCTGCCTTCGGATCTTTCTTTTCAGCTGCCGGTGCAGCGGCGGTCTTGGTGTCAGCGACCTTCGCGGCTGGGGCCATTGCGGCGGCTGGTTTCGCTGCCGCCGCAGGTGTTGCGGCGACACCTTTGAAGGCGGCTCCGGCGACCGTCAGGCCTTCGGCGGAGAACTTGGCGGCGTTGCCTTCACCCACGCCTTTGACGCGCTCGATGAAATCGTTCCAGTCCTTGAAGTTGCCTTTTTTGCGTTCGTCGAGGATTCTGGTGGAAATGCCAGGGCCCAAGCCCTTGATGGCATCGAGTTGGGCGGCCGTGGCCTTGTTCACGTCGACAGCGGCAAATGCCACGACGGCGTACAGCATGGCCACGATGGCCAGTATCTTCTTCAACATGGGGTATCTCCTTGCGAGGTCAGGGTTGGGAACTTTTGGCGTGCTGATTCGTCACGGCCAGAACCATAACGGCGCGCCCCGCCTGCGCGTTGACCGCGTGGCCATCAACAGCGCCAACTTGCGCGAACTGTTTTACAGTTCCTCGACGCGGCGCGCGGGGTAACTGTCCCAGGCCTGGCAACCCGGGCAATGCCAGAAGTGCTGCTTGGCTTCGAAACCGCAGGCAGCGCAGCGGTAGCGCGTAAGCGGCTTGACCGCATGGTCCAGGGCGCGTTGCACCAGCGGATGGAACTGCCCGTGTTCGAGCTTCTCGCCCTCAATCCAGTGCGCGGCAGCGACCAGCGAGGGTTCGCGTTCCAGGTGGCGCAGATACCAGGAGCGTGCCTCCTGTGACGACGTGCCCTGCTGTTGCTCCAGCATGACAATCGCTTCCAGCACATCGATGGACGGTGCCTGTCGGTAATGCGCCTGCAGCAGTGGGAGCACAGTGCCGACCTTGCCAGCGGCGATGGCGCGCTGCGCCAGCAACGGCGCCACCAGCGGCATTGCCGGCGCCGCCAGTTCGCAGATTTTTTCCAGGATGGCCAGGGCCTCCAGGTGCTTGCCCCCCTGCGCCAGCAATTGCGCCAGCAACATGCGTGGCCGTGGTGCCGACGGTGCCCCATGCATCGCCTGTTCGAGCAATGCGCGTGCCTTGTCGGGTTCATGGGCGGCGAGCAGGCTCAGCGCCTGTTCGCACAGGTAGTGTGCCAGCCGGCCAGAAAAATTGCCTTGTTCCGAGTCTTCGAGCTTTCTTGCCACGACGGCCGCGTGTTCCCAGTCACGCGAGCGCTCGTAGTTGGCGAGCAGGGCCAGTCGTGCGTCGGGCTCGAAGCGCGTTCCTTCGAGCTTGAGCAAGGCCTCTTCGGCGCGGTCGAGCAGGCCAGCGCGCAGGTAGTCCAGCGCCAGCGCATGTTGTGCGCGGTGGCGGTCGTCGGCGCTCAGGTCGCCCCGGGACAACAAATGCTGGTGCACCCGTACCGCGCGTTCGTACTCGCCACGCCGACGAAACAGGTTGCCAAGGGCAAAGTGGAGTTCCGACGTATCCGGGTCGTTTTGCACCGCCTCAATGAAGGCGTCAATGGCCTGATCCTGTTGTTCATTGAGCAGGAAGTTGAGACCCCGGAAATAGGCCTTGGGCGCACGCCGGTTTTCCAGGCGCAACTGGCGGATATCGAAGCGCGAAGCCAGCCAACCCAGACCAAACGCCAGCGGCAGGCCCAGCAGCAGCCAACTGATGTCAAAGTCCATGTGGGGAAGGGGGTACCACAGATGGCGCGTCCCGCGCAGACCCGGCCGCTGGGACTTGTGGTGCCAGCCGGTCGCGCTGCGTGGCAGTGCGATGGCGCCACCACCACGGCGCCATACCCAGCACACCAACGATCAGGCCCGTCGCAAATGCGGCCAGCACGATCAGGACCATGGGACTGCGCCACTGGTTGCCGAAGAAAAAGTGCACGCTTCCCTCTTGCTGGTTGTTCAGCGCAAAAGCGAACAGGGTAAAAAAAATGGCCGCCTTCAGTATCCACTTGAGCAGCCATACGGGGTTCTTCATGGGGTCTTCTCAGGCGCTGCGCTTGCCTTTTCCGGAGCTGGCCTCGATTTCCGCCGTGCGCTGATCGACCGATTCGCGCAGCAATTTTCCGGGTTTGAAATGCGGAACCCGTTTTTCCGGGATCGCGACACTCTCGCCACTGCGCGGATTGCGGCCCATCCGCGGCGGGCGCCGGTTGATGGAGAAGCTGCCGAAGCCGCGAATCTCGATGCGGTGCCCAGCCACCAGGGCGTCGTTCATGGCGTCAAGGATGGCCTTGACGGCGAACTCCGCATCCCGATGCGTGAGCTGGCCGAAGCGTCCTGCCAGTTCTTCAACAAGGTCTGAACGGGTCATGGAGTGGGGTGCTGCGATTTGCAGGGCGACCGGAGCCAGCGGCCACCGGTCGGTTCTTCATGCGCCAGACGGGTCTCAGTTGTTGTCGAGCTTGGCGCGCAGCAAGGCTCCAAGGCTGGTAGTTCCCGCATTTTCCCTTGCCGAGTTCTGGCCCAGGTTGGCCATCGCCTCTTGCTGGTCCGCGGCATCCTTGGCCTTGATCGATAGCTGGATGTTGCGCGTCTTGCGGTCCACGTTGACCACGACGGCGGTGACTTCATCACCTTCCTTGAGCACATTGCGGGCGTCCTCGACGCGGTCGCGGCTGATCTCGGAGGCACGCAGGTAACCGATGATGTCCTGCCCCAGGTCGATTTCTGCGCCCTTGGGGTCAACCGTCTTGACCTTGCCGGTCACGACCTGTCCCTTGTCGTTGACTGCCACAAAGGTGGTGAATGGGTCCGAATCCAGCTGCTTGATACCCAGCGAAATCCGCTCCCGGTCCACATCCACCGCCAGCACCAGGGCTTCCACATCCTGGCCCTTCTTGTAGTTGCGCACCGCAGCGTCACCGGGTTCGTTCCAGCTCAGGTCGGACAGGTGCACGAGGCCGTCGATGCCAGCAGCCAGGCCGACGAACACGCCAAAGTCGGTGATCGACTTGATCGGGCCCTTGACGCGGTCACCGCGTTTGGTATTCTGCGCGAACTCCTGCCACGGGTTGGCCTTGCACTGCTTCATGCCCAGGCTGATACGGCGCTTGTCTTCGTCGATCTCCAGCACCATGACTTCCACTTCGTCACCCAGGGTGACGATCTTGCTGGGCGCCACGTTCTTGTTGGTCCAGTCCATCTCGGACACGTGCACCAGGCCTTCGATGCCGGGCTCGAGTTCGACAAATGCGCCGTAGTCGGCGATATTGGTGATCTTGCCAAACATGCGGGTGCCTTGCGGATAGCGGCGGTTCACGCCCATCCACGGGTCGTCACCCATCTGCTTGAGGCCCAGCGACACCCGGTTCTTCTCGGTATCGAACTTGAGGATCTTGGCCGTGATTTCCTGGCCGGCGGTGACCACCTCGCTCGGATGGCGCACACGCCGCCATGCCATGTCGGTGATGTGCAGCAGCCCGTCGATACCACCCAGATCCACAAACGCGCCGTACTCGGTGATGTTCTTGACCACACCGTGCACGACCGAACCCTCCTTCAGGGTCTGCATCAGCTTGGCGCGTTCTTCGCCCATGCTGGCCTCAACCACGGCGCGGCGCGACAACACCACGTTGTTGCGCTTGCGGTCGAGCTTGATGACCTTGAACTCCATGGTCTTGTTCTCATACGGCGACAAGTCCTTGGTGGGCCGGGTGTCGACCAGCGAACCGGGCAGGAAGGCCCGGATGCCGTTGACCAGGACGGTCAGGCCGCCCTTGACCTTGCCACTGGTCGTGCCGGTGACGAACTCGCCGGATTCCAGCGACTTCTCGAGCGACATCCAGGACGCCAGCCTTTTGGCCGTGTCGCGGCTGACGATGGTGTCGCCATAACCGTTTTCCATGGCGACGATGGCCACCGAGACAAACTCACCGACCTGCACTTCGAGTTCGCCCTTGTCGCTCTTGAACTCGGACAGCGGCACATAGGCCTCGGATTTCAGTCCGGCATTGACAACCACGAAGCTGTGCTCGATACGCACCACTTCGGCGGTGACAACTTCGCCGATGCGGGTCTCGGAGCGTTTTTGGGATTCTTCAAACAGGTCGGCAAAAGATTCAGACATTTTTGGGTGCGGATGATCCGCAGGTTAAGTGAACGAACCACACGGCCGATGCGCTGAGAATCGCGCGACGGGAGCCATGTGGACCCAAGCGGGAGCCTGCAGCCCCCACCTACCAGCCATTGCTGCAGACCGTCAGGCTTGGCCAAACGGCTGCACGCCGTCCCACCAATTCTTCACCAACCTCACCGATTCAGAAACGGTCAGATCAGAGTTGTCCAGCAGCCGGGCGTCTGGCGCCGCTTTCAAAGGTGCGGTGCTGCGGGACGAATCCCTCGCATCGCGGGCTTCGAGGTCAGCGCGCAGAGAATCGATTGTAGCCGGAATTCCTTTTGAAATCAGTTGCTTATGGCGTCTTTGCGCGCGCCGTGTGGCGCTGGCGGTGAGGTACACCTTGAGCGGCGCATCCGGAAAGATCACGGTTCCCATGTCGCGCCCATCGGCCACCAGACCGGGCAGGCGCCGCGCCGCATGTTGCAACTCGACCAGCGCGCTGCGCACGGCGGGCAGCACCGACACGCGCGACGCAGCCATGCCCATGGCTTCGCTGCGTAGCAACTCGGTCACGTCTTCACTGCCCAGGAACACCTGCCCGGGCAGAAACCGGATCTCGAGTTCGCGCACCAGGGCGGCAATTGCCGCCTCGGCGCTGGAATCCAATGCCAGTCCCGCGCGCGTGGCAGCCAGGGCAGTGATCCGGTAAAGCGCACCAGAGTCCAGAAAGTGGTAGCCGAGCTGGCGCGCGAGATCGGCCGCCAAGGTGCCCTTGCCCGACGCAGTAGGGCCGTCTATGCAGACCACCGGAATATTGGAAACGGCGGTCTGCACAACCGAAAACAGGGTCTCGAAGTAGTCCGGGAACGTCTTGGCCACACACTTCGGATCGAGGATGCGCACCGGCAGCGCGGCCGGATTGAATGCGGCGAGCGAACAACACATTGCCATGCGGTGGTCGTCGTAGGTTTCGATGGTCGCGGCGCGCCAGTGCGCGGCACTGGCCGGTGGCGTGACGCAGATGAAGTCCGGCCCTTCTTCCACGCTGGCGCCAAATTTGCGCAATTCGGTGGCCATGGCCGCGATCCGGTCGGTTTCCTTGACGCGCCAGCTGGCGATGTTGCGCAGCCGGGTGGGGCCGTCGGCGTACAGCGCCATCACGGCCAGGGTCATTGCGGCATCCGGGATGTGGTTGCAGTCCAGATCGATTGCGCGCAGCTGGCGCAGGGCTGGTTCGCGGCAGACCTGCAGCCAGTTCGGTCCGCTGTCGACCTGGGCGCCCATCAGACGCGCGGCCTCGATGAAGTGGATGTCGCCCTGGATCGAATCGGCACCGACACCAAGCACCCGCACCGAACGCCCATCCAATGCGGCGATTGCACCCAGGGCCACGAAGTAACTGGCTGACGAGGCATCGGCTTCCACGTGCAACACCCCTGGCGATTGCAGGCGGCAGTGGGCTGGAACCACAAACCGTTGCCAGCCCTCGCGGTGTACCCGGACGCCAAAACGCGCCAGCAGATTGAGTGTGATTTGAATGTACGGACGCGAGATCAGTTCGCCGTCCACTTCGATCACGATGTCCTGCGTCGCCACCAGGGGCAGGGCCATCAGCAGCGCGGTCAGGAACTGACTCGACACGTCGCCGCGGACCCGGATCGTCTGCGCCAGTGCCAGGCGGGGTTCACCAATGCGCAACGGCGGGTAACCATCGCGTCCCAAATAGTCAATCTGGCAGCCCAGCTGGCGCAGGGCGTCGACCAGGTCGCCGATCGGGCGTTCGTGCATCCGTGCCACGCCGGAGAGTGCAAAATCGCCACCCAGCACCGCCAGTGCGGCGGTCAGCGGACGCATGGCGGTTCCGGCGTTGCCCAGAAACAATTCGGCTCTGCGTTGCGGCAGTGTGCCGCCCAGCCCTTCGATCTGCACCGTTGTCCCGTCGCGCAGCACTTTGCAGCCCAGAGTCTGCAAGGCCACCAGCATGACCCGGGTATCGTCCGAGTCGAGCATGTCATGCAGCGTGGTGTTGCCCTGGCTGAGGGCGGCCAGCAGCAGCAGGCGGTTGGAAATGCTCTTGGAGCCCGGCAACACGACCGAACCGTTGGCGCCAGACAGTGGCGCGATGTCCAGAAAGCCGGTTGCGAACATTACTTCTGCTGCTTGGACATGCTCCAGTTCGCACGGGTGGCGCTGGCATGTTCAATCTGCTCCAACAAGGCATCGCCGTTGCCACTCTGGATCATCAATTCCAGGGCTTGCAGTGTTTGCTGGAACTGCCTGGACTGCAGCAGCAGTTCTTCGCGGTTGGACAGCATGATGTCGCGCCACATCGTCGGGTCGGACGCGGCGATCCGGCTGAAGTCGCGAAAGCCTGGACCTGCCAACGACAGGAAGTCCTTGCCCGCTGCCTGGCCTGTGATGGTATTCATCAGCGCGAAGGTGATCAGATGCGGGAGGTGGCTGATCGCCGCGAAAGCCGCGTCATGCGCCTCTGGTGTCATCTTGACAACCCGGCAACCGAGTGCCGACCACAGGTCGACCGCCTGCTGCACCTGCACCGCGCCGGTGCGATCAATGGGTGTCAACACGACTTGCCGTCCGGCATACAAGTCCACATCGGCATTTTCGACTCCCGACAATTCCTTGCCCGCAATCGGGTGGGCCGGCACGAAACAGCCGACCTGTTCACGCAGGGCACGCCGACTTGCATCCACCACGTCGCGTTTGGTCGATCCCACGTCCATGATCAGCATGTTGGGTGTCATGAGGTGCTTGATGGACTTGAACGTGGCCTCGGTTGCGGCTACCGGGACGGCAATCAGCACGATGTCGGCGCCCGACACCGCGAGCAGGGCCGACGGCGCCTCGATGTCGATCACGCCCATCTGGCGCGCGCGGTCGGTAGTGGAGGGCGACTTGCTGTAACCGACCACGCGTTTGACCAGCCCGGCCCGCTTGAGGGCGAGGGCAAATGAGCCGCCCATCATCCCGCACCCGATCAATCCCAGTTGTTGAAACATGTTGTGGTTCTGACTATGCCGCTATTGATTGCCGGTCGGGTAGGTCCCAAGCACCTTGTAGAAGGCGCACAGGGCTTGCAGTTCGTGCAGGGCTTGCGCAACGTGGGGTTGCGAGGGATGGCCCTGGATGTCGAGGTAGAAGTAATACTCCCATTGGCCGGAACGCGCCGGCCGTGACTCGAAGCGCGTCATCGATACGCCATGCTCCTTCAGCGGCACCAGCATATCGTGCACCGCACCTGGCCGGTTCGGCACCGAAGCGATCAGGCTCACACAGTCTTTGCCGGTCGCCGCCGGTGCGGCCATCTGCTGCGGCAGGCACACCACCAGGAACCGGGTGCGGTTGAATGCGTCGTCTTGAATGGACGGTGCCACCGTGTGCAGACCAAACTCGGCGCCGGCCTGCAGGCTGGCGATGCCGGCCCAGGCCGGATTGGTCGTGGCCAGGCGCGCTCCTTCTGCATTGCTCGATGCGGTGCGGCGTTCGGCCTTGGGCAAGTGGGCATTGAGCCAGCCCTGGCATTGCGCCAGCGCCTGTGGATGCGCCAGCACAACCTCGATCCCGTCCAGCGACGCAGACTGGCGCAGCAGGTTGTGCCGTACCAGCAGGCTGGTCTCGCCCACCACGTGCAGCGGCGTGTGCAGAAACAGGTCCAGGCAACGGGAGACCGCTCCCTCGGTCGAGTTCTCCACCGGTACCACCGCAAAATCGGCTGCCCCGGAAGCCGCCGCATGAAAAACGTCGTCGAAGCTGTTGCGGGGTACGCGCTCGATGCTGGCGCCAAAAAACTGCAGTGCGGCCTGTTCACTGAAGGTCCCGGCGGGGCCGAGGAAAGCCACCCGTTGCGCCGCCTCCAATGCCCGGCACGCGGACATCACTTCGCGCCACACGCTGGCGATGCCGTTGGCGCGCAGCGGCCCGGTATTGCGTGCCTGCAAGCCGCGCACGACCTGCGCCTCGCGCTCGGGGCGGAACACGGCCGAGCCCTCGGCACGTTTGATTTCACCCACTGCCGTGGCCAAACCCGCACGGCGGTTGAGCAACTCCAGCAGTTGCGCATCAACTGCGTCAATTTGGGTGCGCAACTCTGGCAGGGTGTTGTTCATGATGGGCGGGCAGGACCGATACCAGACACGGCGTCAGGCACGGGTTTTCTCAAATTCTCGCATGTGCGCCACCAGGGCCTGCACGCCAGCCAGCGGCATCGCGTTGTAAATGCTGGCGCGCATGCCTCCGACCGACTTGTGGCCCTTGAGCGACAGCAGGCCAACGGCGGCGGCGTCACGCAGAAACCGATCGTTGAGCGTCTCATCGCGCAGGAAGAAAGGCACGTTCATGCGTGAGCGGCAATCATGGGCGACCCGGTTTTCGTACAGGTCCGACCCGTCGATGGCGTCGTACAGCAGCTTGGCCTTGGCCAGATTGCGCTGCTCCATCGCTGCGATCCCGCCCTGCCGCTTGAGCCACTGAAACACCAGCCCGGCCACGTAAATGGCATAGGTGGGAGGGGTGTTGTACATGGACTGGTTGTCTGCCACCAGCCGGTAGTCGAAGGCGCTCGGGCAAATTGGAAGGGCTTTGCCGATCAGGTCTTCGCGGGCCACCACCACCGTCAGACCGGCCGGCCCGAGGTTTTTCTGGGCGCCCGCAAAGGCCACGCCAACACGGTCCCAGTCGACACCGCGCGAAGCCACGTGGGACGAAAAGTCGATCACCAACGGCGCCTCGCAACCGAGCGCGCGCAAATCGGGCAGGGTATGTATTTCCACCCCATGAATGGTTTCGTTGGTGCACAGGTGCACGTAGCTGCTGGCTGCGCGCAACTCCCAGCTGGCCGGAGCGGGCAGGGTGGTGTAACCGCTGTCGGCGCTGCTGGCTGCAATATGCGCGTCACAGTACTTGGCGGCTTCCTGGCAGGACTTCTGGCTCCAGCTGCCGGTGAGCACAAAGTCGGCCTGGCCGCGCATTCCTTTTGTCGCGCGCAGACCGGCGAGGTTCATCGGGACAATCGCGTTCTCTGCCAGTCCGCCGCCTTGCATGAACAGGATGCGGAACTGCCCAGGTATGGCCAGCAGCTCGCGCAGGCCCCGCTCTGCATCTTCGTAGATGGACATGAAGTCGCGGCCGCGATGGCTCATCTCCATCACACCCATACCGCTGCGGCGACCACCGGCGTCGGGCCAGTCCAGCATCTCGGCTGCGGCTTGCTCCAGAACCTCCTCCGCGATGGCCGCAGGCCCGGCCGAAAAATTGAATGGCCGCGCCATCAGTGGGGAGCGTGCGACGCGTTGCCGCGGGCAACCCGCCCGGCGCTTGCCACGTTCGACCGGGCCGGGGTTTCAGGCTTCGTCGCCATCGACTTCGTTGCCCGCGCCATCCCCTTCGCTGTCGGCACCATTGGCGTCGTTTTCCACGATCCTTTGCAAGCCGCTCAGCTTGGCGCCTTCGTCGAGGCCGATCAGGGTCACGCCCTGGGTGGCCCGGCCGAGTTCACGGATTTCGCTGACGCGGGTTCGCACCAGTACCCCGTTGTCGGTGATCAGCATGATCTCGTCGTCCACATGCACCAGCGTGGCCGCAACGACCCTGCCATTGCGCTCGCTCTGCTGGATGGCGATCATGCCCTTGGTGCCTCGGCCGTGGCGCGTGTATTCCGTGATGCTGGTGCGTTTGCCGAAACCGTTGGCGGTGGCCGTCAGCACCGACTGTTGCTCGTCTTCCGCCACCAGCATGGCGATGACGCCCTGGCCCTCGTCGAGCATCATGCCGCGCACGCCGCGGGCGGTGCGTCCCATCGGGCGCACGTCGTTCTCGTCAAAACGAACGGCCTTGCCGCCGTCGGAGAACAACATCACGTCATGCGCGCCGTCGGTCAGTGCGGCCCCGATCAGGAAGTCCCCCGGGTCCAGGTCTACCGCGATGATGCCAGCCTTGCGCGGATTGTTGAACTCGTCCAGGGTCGTCTTCTTGACGGTGCCCATGCTGGTCGCCATGAAGATGTACTGGTGACTGGGGAAACTGCGTTTTTCCCCGGTCAGCGGCAATACCACGGTGATCTTTTCTCCATCCTGCAATGGGAACATGTTGACGATAGGACGCCCACGCGAACCACGCGATCCTTGCGGAACTTCCCAGACCTTGAGCCAGTACAGCCGTCCCCGGTTCGAGAAACACAGGATGTAATCATGGGTGTTGGCGGTGAACAGCTGGTCCACCCAGTCGTCTTCCTTGGTCGCCGTTGCCTGTTTGCCGCGCCCGCCGCGCTTTTGGGCCCGGTACTCGGACAGCGGCTGGCTCTTGATGTAGCCACTGTGGCTGAGCGTTACCACCATGTCGGTGGGCGTGATCAGGTCCTCGGTACTCAGGTCGTACGAGCTGTGCTCGATCAGGCTGCGCCGCAGGCCGGGCTTGGTCTGGCCAAATTCCTGGCGGATGTGTCCGAGTTCGTCCGCGATGATGGTGGACACACGCGCGGGCTTGGACAGAATGTTCAGCAGATCTTCGATCTCGGCCATCACATCCTTGTACTCGGCCACGATCTTGTCCTGCTCCAGCCCCGTGAGGCGCTGCAGGCGCATCTGCAGGATTTCTTGTGCCTGCGTATCAGACAGGAGGTACTGGCCGTCGCTGCCCATGCCAAACGCCTTGTCCAGAGCGTCCGGCCGGTAGTCATCCGCATTGACCATGCCGCCATCGACGCGGGTGCGCGTCAGCATCGCCCGCACCAGCGCACTGTCCCAGGGACGCTTCATCAACTCGACCTTGGCCACCGGCGGCGTGGGTGCGTTGCGGATGATGGCAATGAACGCGTCGATGTTGGCCAGCGCCACTGCAAGGCCTTCGAGCACATGGCCGCGTTCGCGTGCCTTGCGCAAGGTGTAGACAGTGCGCCGCGTGACAACCTCGCGGCGGTGTTCGAGGAACACCTCGATCAGGTCCTTGAGGTTGCACAACTTCGGCTGGCCATTGATCAGCGCCACCATGTTGATGCCAAAAGTGTCCTGCAGCTGCGTCTGCTTGTACAGGTTGTTGAGCACCACCTCGGGCACTTCGCCGCGTTTGAGTTCGATCACCAGCCGCATGCCCGACTTGTCGCTCTCGTCCTGGATGTGACTGATGCCCTCAATCTTCTTTTCGTGCACCAGTTCGGCCATGCGCTCCTGCAGCGTCTTCTTGTTGACCTGGTAGGGCAACTCGTCGACGATGATGGCCTGGCGTTGCCCTTTGTCGATGTCTTCGAAATGGCATTTCGCGCGCATCACGACACGGCCGCGCCCGGTGCGGTAACCATCCTTGACGCCGTTGATGCCGTAAATGATGCCGGCCGTGGGGAAATCCGGCGCCGGGATTATCTCCATCAGTTCATCGATCGAGCTCTCCGGGTGGCGCAACAAGTGCAGGCAGGCGTCCACTACCTCGTTCAAATTGTGCGGCGGGATGTTGGTGGCCATGCCCACCGCGATACCGCCCGAGCCATTTATCAGCAGGTTGGGCAGCTTGCTGGGCAGCACCAAAGGCTCCTTTTCGGAGCCGTCGTAGTTAGGCCCGAAGTCGACCGTTTCCTTGTCGATGTCGGCCAACATTTCGTGGGTGATCTTCGCCAGCCGGATCTCGGTGTACCGCATGGCGGCAGCGTTGTCGCCGTCCACCGAGCCAAAGTTGCCCTGGCCGTCGACCAGCATGTGGCGCATGGAAAAATCCTGCGCCATGCGCACGATAGTGTCATATACCGACTGGTCGCCGTGCGGGTGGTACTTGCCGATCACGTCGCCGACAATCCTGGCCGACTTCTTGTAGGCCCGGTTCCAGTCGTTGTTCAGCTCGTGCATGGCAAACAACACCCGCCGATGCACTGGCTTGAGGCCGTCCCGGGCGTCAGGCAAAGCCCGCCCGACGATCACACTCATGGCGTAGTCCAGGTAGCTGCGCCGCATCTCCTCTTCCAGACTGATGGGCAGGGTTTCTTTGGCAAACTGGGTCATGGAAAGGGCTTTTCGTCGGGAAGCGGAGATTTTAGGCGCAACAAGATGTAGCGAATGGACAACACATGCAAGCGTTCGCGGCCTTCTCCTACAAGTCCTGCGGCAGTTTTACGTTGTCGGCCGTTCGGCCTATGGCACAATCTGAAACATGCTTTTGGTGGCGGTCACCGAAGGCTCTCAACACCTCGCAGCCACGCTGCGGCTTTTGTCCCACAGAGGAGAACCATGAAGAATTTGAACAAAGTGGCCATGTTGTTTGCAACAGCAGCAATTGCCACGGCCGCTGGCGCCCAGTCCATTGACAACTGGCGCAATGGCACCTCCGAGCATGTGTGGAGAAACGGTACCAACGAACTCTGCTGGCGCAACACTTTCTGGACCCCGGCGACCGCAGCTGTCGGTTGCGATGGTGCAATTGTGGCGCCGCGCCCGGTTGCGGCCGCGTCGGCTTCAGCGCCGGCTCCGGCTCCGGCTCCGGCTCCGGCACCTGCTGCCCGCCCAGCGCCGGCACCGGCACCGGCTCCTGCAGCCGCTCCAGCACCCGCGCCTGCACCGGCACCTGCTCCAGCGCCGCAGCCACCTGCTGCAACCAAGGTTACCTTCGCTGCTGACGCCTTCTTCGACTTCGACAAGTCAGTACTGAAGCCCGAAGGCAAAGCCAAGCTCGATGACCTGATTGGCAAGGTCAAGGGCATCAACCTGGAAGTGGTGATTGCGGTGGGTCACACCGACTCGGTCGGTTCGGACGCTTACAACCAGCGTCTCTCGGTCAGGCGTTCGGAAGCAGTCAAGGCGTATCTGGTGTCCAAGGGCATCGAAAAGAACCGTGTCTACACCGAAGGCAAGGGTGAGAAGCAGCCAGTTGCTGACAACAAGACCAGCGAAGGCCGGGCCAAGAACCGCCGCGTTGAGATCGAGGTGGTTGGTACCCGCGCCAACAGGTAATCGGCCCTGACGCTGACTTGGCGCTGGCACCCTCAGCGCCCCGCAAACCCCGCTTCGGCGGGGTTTGTTGTGTCTGGGTCCGGTCTTTCCCGCGCACTGTGCGCCCGGGCATGCCAATGCCGATAATCCCCGCATGACCAGTACCAATGTTGACCCGGCCGAACTGGCCAAGTTTTCTGACCTTGCCCACCGCTGGTGGGATAAGAACAGCGAGTTTCGCCCACTGCACCAGATCAATCCCCTGCGTCTGGACTGGATCAGCGAGATCTGCATGCTCGATGGTTGCGAGGTGCTGGACGTAGGGTGTGGCGGCGGCATTCTGTCCGACGCCATGGCGCGCAAAGGTGCCCGGGTGCTGGGGATCGACCTGGGAACCAAGGCCCTGCGGGTTGCGCAGTTGCACGCGCTGGAAGCCCAGACTCCCAATGTCCAGTACCGTGAAGTCAGCGCCGAGGCGCTTGCGCTGGAACAGCCGTCCGGCTTTGATGTCATCACCTGCATGGAAATGCTCGAACATGTGCCCGACCCGGCATCCATCGTGAAAGCCTGCGCGACCCTCGTGCGCCCAGGCGGATGGGTTTTTTTCTCGACCATCAACCGCAACCCGAAATCCTTCCTGTTTGCGATCCTGGGCGCCGAGTATGTGTTGAACCTGTTGCCGCGTGGCACACACAGCTACGCCAAATTCGTTCGGCCCAGTGAGCTGGCACGCCACTGCAGGGGCGCCGGTCTCGAATTGCAACACACCCGTGGCATGCAGTACAACCCACTGACGCAGCGTTACTGGCTTGACACCGATACCAGCGTCAATTACCTGATGGCTGCGCGTCGGCCACTGGATGGCGGCGTATGGCCAGGCCGCTAGTTCTGCAATTGCGCGGCGTGCGCGCCGTCCTGTTCGACCTGGATGGGACCTTGATCGACAGTGCGCCCGATCTGGGAGCCGCCGCAGACAAGATGCGTGTGGACCGCGGCCAGCGATCCTTGCCGTTAGCCGACTACCGCCACATGGCGGGCTCCGGTGCCCGTGGCATGCTCGCGGTAGCCTTTGGCATGGCCGCCGACCATGCCGAGTTCGCCGCATTCAAGGAGGAATTCTTTCTCAACTACGAGAGCTGCATGACCGAGCGCACCCATGCTTTCGCAGGTGTGCCCGAGCTCATAGGCAGCCTCTCGGCCCGCAAGCTGCCGTGGGGTGTGGTGACCAACAAATCGGCGCGTTTCACCGACCCCTTGACGCGTGGCATGCCGCTGTTTGCCAGCGCGGCGACCGTGGTCAGCGGCGACACCACTCCCTACACCAAGCCGCATCCGGCGCCCCTTCTGGAGGCGGCGCACCGGCTTGGTCTGCAGCCCAGTTTGTGTCTGTACGTGGGCGACGACGAGCGCGACATCATTGCCGGGCGCGCCGCCGGCATGCGCACGGTGGCGGCAAGCTATGGCTACCTCGGCACCCGGTCTGACACTGCGCAGTGGGGCGCAGACGCTGCGATCGATTCACCGCTGCAGTTGCTGGAATTGCTGGACATAGCTTGAGGCATGGCCTGAGACATGGCTCTTGCGGGACTTGAATCCTGTGAAGCATGTCAGTCGGAGCTAAAGCGCGGCTTCAGTGCTGACTGTCATTTGCGACGCATATCAATCGGGGCTAAAATCACGCGTTGGGGCTGCATTGGTTTCGACGTGGGTACGGAATCGCTGTGGTGCATGTCGAGCTGAATGCGCTCGTAAAACAGATTCAAACAAACTAACTGCAAACGACGAACGTTTCGCACTCGCTGCTTAATAACCAGTGAGCCTTACAACGGCAGGCCGGTGGGCCGGGCAAGGGTGTCGTGACCGCAAGGTCATGATGTCCAGGCTGTAAGGTTATTCACATCGGCTGGCTCTGACCCGGGTACCTTGGGTTGGAGCGAGAAAATAGGGTGCTGGCGTCCTGGGTAGCGTGTGGCTGCGCGACCCAGGTGGCGAGACTCAAATCAGACCACTAAACATGTAGATCTGCTCGAAGATGGCTTGCGGACGGGGGTTCAAATCCCCCCAGCTCCACCATTCACCCTCTGCAAAGACACTCTCTTTGCAAACGATCAACCCCGCTGGGCCCCAAGCCTGGCGGGGTTCTTCACCTTTGACTTGCGGACTTCGTTGTCGGCACCGGCTTTGTTTTTCGCCGCTTTCGGCCCTTTCCCGCTATCTGTTCTCTGCCTGAGTGACGACGACTCAAACGTCAAACACGCAAGCTTCGTTATAAGCTGTAAAGCTAATTAA
>Ga0209591_10002627_pt1 | contig 21445 bp, 13 predicted proteins | sample MAT01_FD_187207 | JGI IMG/M metagenome (GOLD analysis project Ga0209591, IMG submission 187207) | Freshwater microbial communities from Lake Fryxell liftoff mats and glacier meltwater in Antarctica - MAT-01 (SPAdes) (version 2) | ecosystem: Environmental > Aquatic > Freshwater > Ice > Liftoff... | reverse complement strand
CGGCACGGCCAGAACTTGCACCACGGGGGCATGACCCACCGTCAGGCGGTGTGGGTGATGGTGGCCGTGACGCTGATGTGGAGCATCGCGGGTGTGGTCTCGCGCTGGCTCGAATCGGCGCGCGGCTTCGAGGTCACCTTCTGGCGCAGCGCCTTCAACGCGCTGACGCTGGTGGTGCTGCTCAGCTGGTTGAAGGGGCCCGGGACGCTGTGGGCCACCTTGCGCGGCGGTGGCCGTGCGCTGTGGGCCAGCGGCGCCTGCTGGGCCGTGATGTACACCGCCTTCATGATGGCGCTGACGCTCACCAGCGTTGCCAACGTGCTGGTGACGATGGCGCTCGGCCCGCTGTTCACGGCACTGCTCGCGCGCGTCGCCCTGGGCCACCGACTGGCGGCGCGCACCTGGGGTGCCATCGCGCTGGCCGGTGCCGGCATTGCCTGGATGTACGGTCATGAGGTGACGAGCGGCGACTCTTCTGCGCTGCTCGGCACCTTGGTGGCACTGGCCGTTCCGGTGGCCGCTGCCATCAACTGGACGCTGTTGCAGCACTCGAAGGGCCGCGGCCAGGCCGGCGAGGCGCCGCCCGACATGCTGAGCGCCGTGCTGATTGGTGCCGTGCTATCGGCGGCCGTGACGTTGCCGCTGGCCTGGCCGCTGGCCACCTCGGCACACGACCTCGGATTGCTGGCCTTGCTGGGCAGCGTGCAGCTGGCTATACCCTGCCTGCTGGCGGTGGCCGTGGCGCGTGTGCTGAGCGGGCCCGAAATCTCGCTGCTGGGGCTGCTGGAGGTGATCTTTGGTGTGCTCTGGGCCTGGCTGGGCGTCAACGAGGCTCCGTCCTGGGCGGTGCTGGCCGGCGGCTCGCTGGTGATGGTGTCCTTGGTCGGCAACGAATTGCTGGGCTGGCGTCGGCGCGCGGGAGCGCCACTGGCTTGATGTGCTGTGGTCGCTCGTGGCAGGGCATAAACCTCCCGTGTGCCCGAGAACATCCCCCTTGTTTGGGATGGGTTTAATCACCCCGCGAAGTCACAGTCGGATTCCCCGCTATCCACGGGCCTGACTTCGATGACCTCGCTGAAAGGGGATCAAATGATTACAACAATTAGTTATGTGGGGCGCTGGGCCCTTATCGCCGGCTTTGCTGCAACCTTGGCAGCCTGTGGGGGCGGCGATGGCAAGTCCGCCAAGGTCGTCACAGCCGCTGCTGACGCCTTCACCCTTGGTGCCGGCCAGACCGGCGCGCTCTTGGCCAATGACCGCGTCGACGGCGTTGTCGCCAGCGCCGCGACCGGCGGCAATGTCAGTTTTGCGTTGACCTCTGTGGCCCTGCCCGCCGGCATGTCGGTCAGTGCCATCGGTGTCGTCAGCGTAGGCGCCGGCGCAGTACCAGGCAGCGTGTCGCTGAGCTACCGCATTTGCGATACGACTGACAACAACAACTGCGCCACAGCCAACGCCGCCATTACCGTGCCGCCGCCGGTCATTGCTGCTGTTGCAGACGCATTCACCCTGGCCGCCGGCGGCAATGCCGACGTACTGGCCAACGACACCCTGGGCGGCGTGGCTGCCTCAGCCAGCACGGTGACAGCCAGTGCCACGGGCGCGCTGCCAGCGGGCATCAGCCTGTCGGCTTCGGGGGTGATCACCGTGGCCAATGCGGCAGTGGCCGGAACCTATGGCTTGGGCTACCGCATCTGCCAGACAGCCGTGCCCAGCAACTGCGCCACCGCCACTGCCACGGTCACCGTGCCGTTGGTCGGTGTACTCAGTGGCCGTGCGGTGGATGCTGCCACCGGCCTGGGCATTGCCGGCGTCACCGTCCGCGTCGGCGCACTGAGCGCCACCACCGGTGCCTTGGGTGCCTTCAGCCTGCCCGGCGTACCGGTCTCGGCGCGTGCCGTGGTGCAGTTCATGTCCTCCAACTATGCCGACACGGTGCGCATCACCGCCGTAGGCGCCGGCACCGATGTGCAGGCGCGCCTGTTACCGGTGGCCACCAATGCCACCGTGAACATTGCCACCGGGGGCACGGTCACCGTGGTGGGCAGTACGGCGCAGGTGGTGCTGCCCGCAGCAGGCGTGCAACGTGCCGACGGCAGCCTGCCCAGCGGCAACATGACAGTGCGCCTGACGCCCATCGACCCCGCCAGCGACATCTCGGTGATGCCGGGCGACTTCACCACCTTGGTCGGCGGTGTGGTCACGCTCATCGAGAGCTTCGGCGCAATCAGCGTCGAACTGGTCGATTCCGCTGGCGTTGCGCTGAACCTGCGCAGCGGCCAGACGGCCAGCATCCGCATCCCGCTCGCCACACGCAGCCCGAACCCACCGGCCACCGTTCCGCTGTTCTTCTTCGACGACGCATCTGGCCGCTGGCTTCAGGAAGGCACCGCCACGCTGACCGGGACCGCGCCGAACCGGTATTACCAGGGCACGGTCAACCACTTCAGCATCTGGAACGCAGACCAGGTGATGGAAACAGTGCAGGTCACCGGCTGTGTGGCCGATGCGACCGGCGCACGACTTTCCGGCGCCAGCGTCTTCAGCGAGGGGGTGGACTATTCCGGCGCCAGCAGCGTGTTCACCGACAGTGCCGGCAACTTCACCATCCCCATCCGCCGCAGCAGCCTGGCCACGCTGGTCAGCGTTGCCAGCGGATTGCTGAGCAACACCCTGGGTGTGGGCCCCTTTGCCGCAAACACCACCTTGCCGGCCTGCCTCGCGCTGGGCCAGACCGGTGCCGGCATCACGATGAAGCTGACCTGGGGTGCGCTGCCCGACGATCTGGACTCTTACCTCATCACGCCCAGCGGCACTACCGTGTACTACAGCAACGAAGGCAGCCTGACGAGCGCCCCGTTTGCCAATCTGGATGTTGATGACACCTCCAGCTACGGTCCGGAAGTCGTCACCCTGACGCGCCTGATGGTCGGCACCTACAAGTACGCAGTGAACAACTACAGCGGTTATGGCGATGGGCCCATCGCGAGCAGCAGTGCGCGCGTGGAGCTGAACATCCCAGGGCGTCCTGCCGAGCTGTTCACGCCGCCGGCCACTGGCGAGACCGCCAGCACCGACTACTGGCTGGTCTTCGAGTTCGAGGTGGACGCGCAGTGCAACGTGACCGTGCGGCGGCAGGGTAGCTACACCAGCGTCGAGCCCACGGCCCCGACGGTGGCCAATCCGACCTACTGCACCAGACCCGGCAGCTGACCGCGGGGCTCTGCCCTGCAGAGCTGGTGAAGGCGCTTCTTTGAGGGGAACTGCATGCGCAAGTTGTCTAGCACCTGGGTACTCGCCTGCATGTGTGCCGCGCCGGCCTGGTCGGATGAAGGCATGTGGACCTTCAACCAGTTTCCCGCGGCCACCGTCAAGGCCAAGTACGGCTTCGAGCCGACGCAGGCCTGGCTCGACCACCTGCGCTTGGCGTCGGTGCGCATCGCCGGCGGCTGCTCGGCTTCGGTGGTTTCGCCGGGCGGGCTGGTGATGACGAACCACCATTGCGCACGCAACTGCACCGAAGCCGTGGCCAGCCTGGCGAAGAAGGATTACAACCGCAACGGCTTCCTGGCCGCCAAAATTGACGACGAACCGCGCTGCCCGGGCATGGAGCTGAACCAGCTCAGCGACATCAGCGATGTCACGGCGCGAGTGCAGGCTGCCACGGCCGGCGTGGCCAGCGAGAGCTTCTTCGACGTCCAGAACGCGGCCATTGCGGCCATCGAAAAGGAATGCGCAACGTCGGACGAATGGCGCTGCGAAGTCGTCAGCCTGTACCGCGGCGGCCGCTACGACCTCTACCGTTACCGCCGGTTTCAGGACATCCGGCTCGTGTTCGCGCCCGAAGATGCCATCGGCTTCTTCGGCGGCGACCCCGACAACTTCATGTTCCCGCGCTACAACCTGGACGTGTCTTTCGTACGGATTTACGCCGCCGATGGTCGGCCGATGAAGATGGAGCATCACCTGGCCTGGTCCGACGGCAGCCTGCGCGAAGGCGATCTGACCTTTGTTTCGGGCAACCCCGGCGGCACCTCTCGCGAATTCACGCGGGCGCAGCTGGACGACGACCGTGACTGGCGACTGCCCGCGCAGATGAACTTCGTTTCTGAGTTCCGCGGTTTCATGACGCAGTACCAGACCCGCGGTGCAGAGCAGAAGCGCCATTCGAACGACCAGTTGTACGGTTACGAGAACTGGCTCAAGGCGATGAAGGGCCAGCACGCGGCGCTGGCCGACAAGGCGTTTTACGGCCAGCTCGTGCAACGCGAGCAAGACTTCCGCGCCCGCGTGCAGGCTCAGCCCGAACTCGAACGGCAATACGGCAAGGTCTGGGACGAGATGGCCGAAATCGTGCAGCGGCGGCAGGCGCTGCGCAAGCCGTACGGCGCGCTCGAGCGGGGCATCAATTCCGATCTGTTCCGCATCGCGCGTCGTCTGGTGCGTTATGCCGCCGAGGTGGACAAACCCAACGGCGAAAGACTGAAAGAGTTCACAGATTCGCGCTTGCCGCAGTTCAAGCAGGGCCTGCTGGCGAAGCGGCCCATCTACCCGGAACTGGAGACGGCGACGCTGGGCTGGTCGCTGACGAAGCTGCGTGAAGACCTGGGTCCTGATCACCCGCTCGTCAAGCGCCTGTTTGCCAGCCGCAGCCCGACCGACGTCGCGCGCGTCGCCGTGCTGGGCAGCCGCCTGGCCGAGCTGCGCACAGACCGCAATGGCAACGCGACCGGTGGCCTGCGCAAGACCCTCTACGACGGCGGCCAGGCGGCCATCGATGCCTCGAATGACCCGATGATCGAACTGGCGCGTGCGCTGGACGCTGACGCGCGCGCCATCCGCACGCGCGTCGAGACCGAGGTCGATGGCCCGCTGAGTCAGGCGCAGGAAAAGCTCGCCCGCGCCCGCTTCGCGGTTTATGGCATCAGCAACTACCCCGACGCCACCTTCACGTTGCGGCTGTCTTACGGCGCCGTCAAGGGCTATGTCGAGAACGGCACTGCAGTGCCGCCATTCACCACCATCGCCGGCGCCTTCGCGCGCCACACGGGTGTCGAGCCATTCGCCTTGCCTGCGTCGTGGCTGGCCGCGAAGGGCCGGCTCGGGGGACTCGTCCCTTTCAATTTCGTCACCAACAACGACATCATCGGCGGCAATTCAGGCTCACCAGTGGTCAACCGCCAGGGCGAAGTCGTCGGCCTTGTATTCGACGGCAACATCCAATCGCTCGGTGGCGAGTACGGCTTTGACGAAGCGGTCAACCGCACGGTCGCCGTGCACTCGGCGGTGATCCTTGAGGCGCTGGACAAGGTTTACGGCGCGCGACGTCTGGTCGATGAAATCAGGGGTCGGCCGTTTCGATAACGCGGGCAAGCGCCCTTGCAGCCGCGGGTCGGCGTGAATGCGTTCAAGCGGAATAGGTGGCATCGCAACATCGTTACCCGCTGCAGCTGCCGCCATGGCGATGAGCAGGCCGAAGCCAGCAGCCCATCGGCGGGAGAGACGCGAGAGCAGTGCGCCATGCTTGATGGTGGCGACACGACCAGCGACAAGACCAGCGACACGACCAACAACACGATGCCGTCCCCGGGCTTGCCCTCTGCCCAGCTTGCGCGCCGCAGGCCTAGCATGGTCACAGCCGCGCCTTGCGGCTTCTGTCTGGCCCCCGCATGCAACAACTATCCGGCCTGGACGCCACCTTTCTGTACCTGGAAACGCCAGAGATGCCCATGCACGTGGGGGCGCTCCACGTCTTCGAGCTGCCGGCAGGCGCCAAGGGCAAGTTCGTCACCGCGCTGCGCCAGCACATCGAAAGCCGCTTGCCCATTACGCCGGTGCTGCGCCGGCGCCTGTGGTGGATGCCGCTGAACCTTGCCAACCCCGCGTGGGTGGACGCCGTGCCCGACATGAAGCAGCACATCGTGGAGGTGAAGCTTCCCAAGGTGAACGGCCAAAGCCCAGGCCTGCCCGAACTGGAAGCCGCTGTTTCCAGGCTGCACCCGGTGCTACTCGACCGCAAGAAGCCGCTGTGGAAGTTTCATGTCTTCGAAGGCCTGGCCCCGGCTGCCAATGGCAACAAGCGCGTGGCGCTCTACACCCAGCTGCACCACGCCGCCGTGGACGGCCAGGCCGCAGTGGCGCTGGCCAATGCCATGCTCGACGTCACTGCGCAGCCGCGTGCCATCGCGGTGCAGCCGTCGCGCCGCGTGCGCGTCTTCAAGCTGGAGATGACCGAGATGCTGCGTGGCGTCATCGGCAACCAGGCGCAAAAGGTGGCGGAGATTGTGCGCAGGTTGCCCGCCACGGTGAGCACGCTGAAGAACGCGGCCAGTGCAGCGGTGTCGACTTCTTCGCTCATCACGGGCAAGGCCGGATCTGGCAACTTGACGCTGGCGCCCCGCACGGCGCTGAATGTGTCAGTGACGACCGGGCGCGCCTTCGCCACCGTGACGCTGCCATTGCATGAACTGAAAGCCATCGGCCGCGCCTTCGACGCCACCATCAATGACATCGTGTTGATGGTGTGCAGCAGCGCATTGCGTCGGCACTACGCCATGAAGCGCACGCTGCCGCGCAAGAGCCTGGTGGCCGCGGTGCCGATTTCGCTGCGAGAAAAGGGCAATGCCAACGCCGACAACCAGGCCAGCATGAGCTTCATCAGCCTGGGCACGAACATCGCCGACACCCAGAAGCGGCTGGCTCACGTGAAGGCCGCCACCGCGGCCATGAAACACACCATGGGAGGCCTGAAAAGCGTTCTGCCCACCGACTTTCCGTCGCTCGGCATACCCTGGCTCATCGAGGCTGCCACTGCGCTCTACGGCAAGGCCAGGGTGGCCGACCGCATTCCGCAGGTGGCCAATCTAGTCATCAGCAACGTGCCCGGGCCGCCCGTGCCGCTGTACATGGCCGGCGCACGCATGGTGACGAACTACCCGGCCTCCATCGTCGTGCACGGCCTGGCCTTGAACATCACCGTGCAGAGCTACGACCAGTGCCTGGACTTCGGCCTCATGGCCGATGCCGCGGCCATGCCCGACGTACGCGCCCTGGCCGAAGCCATCCACATCGCCTTCGACGACCTGCGTGCTTTGCCACGCCCCGGCGAAGACGACCCCGACGCGCCGGCGCCCGAGAGCCTGGCGCGCAAGACCGGCAAGCGCATCGCGGGCGCCGTCACCAGCCCCCTGGGCAGGGCCACACTCGGCGTGATGGGCACGGTCGTGGGTACCGTAGCGGGCGCGGTCGGGAACAGCGTCAGGAGCAGCGTCAGGAACAGCGTCAGGAACAGCGTCAAAGACGCCGTCGTCTCGCAAGTGACAGGCCGCACTCGGGCAAGTGCTAGGTCGGTGCCCCCAAAAAAGAAGGACCCCGCGGGCTAGCATGCGTCAATGAGGTTTCCGACGCGCCGGCGCAGACCGGCCCCTGCGCCATTCGCACCATTCGCACCGTTGAACGCTGAAGAGTTGGTCGCAGCCCCCGGCCCCTGGCGGGTGATGCTGGAAGCGCGTGCCCCCTGGGAATACGCTGCCATGGTGGCCGCAGCGCCTTGGCTGAACCGCCTGCCTTTGGGCGATGGCCATCCGGTCATTGTTTATCCCGGGCTGGGCGCGGCCGACATCACGACGCTGCCTTTGCGCAACTTTCTGCGCCAGCGTGGCTACACGCCCTATGCCTGGAAGCAGGGTTTCAACTTCGGGCCCAAACGCGGTGTGCTGGAAAGCTGCCGCGCGCAGTTGCAGCAGGTGGCGGCGCGCCACGGCGAGAAGGCCAGCTTGATCGGCTGGAGCCTGGGCGGCCTGTACGCGCGTGAACTGGCCAAAGAGCAACCCGAACACACACGCTGCGTCATCACGCTGGGCACTCCCTTCAACGGCCACCCACGCGCCACGAACGCCTGGCGTCTTTATGAGTGGGTGAGCGGCCAGAACACGCACGACCCGGCGCTGATAGAGCAGATTCGCGGCACGCCGCCTTGCCCCACGACGTCGATCTACAGCAAGACGGACGGCGTGGTGGCCTGGCAGTGCAGCCTGAACCCGACCAGCCCGCTGGCCGAGAACATCGAAGTGCACGCCAGCCATATCGGCATGGGCATGAACCCGCTGGCGCTCTACGCCATTGCCGACCGCCTGCGCCAAGACCCGCAGCGGTGGCAGCCCTTCGACGTGACAGGCGCGCGGCGCTGGTTCTACAAGGTGACGCACCACTCACCTTTGCAGGCTCAGGCCGGGCTCTGACGGCAGCTGCTGCATGCGCATCGTTGCCAACGGCATTGCCATCGAAATCGACGACCAGGGTGCGCCGGACGCACAGCCCTTGCTGCTGATCATGGGCCTAGGCATGCAGTTCACGGCCTGGCCGGAAGAGCTGGTGCAGCTGCTGGTGAGCCGGGGTTTTCGCGTCATCCGCATGGACAACCGCGACATCGGCCTGAGCCAGCACTTCGATCACCTCGGCGTGCCCAGCGTGGCCAAGGCCGCAGTGCGTTACTCACTGGGCATGGCCGTGGCTTCGCCGTACACGCTGACCGAGATGGCGCAAGACGCCGTGGGCGTGCTGGATGCCCTGGGCCTGCCGCAGGCCCATGTGTGCGGGGCCAGCATGGGCGGCATGATTGCCCAGCATCTTGCAGCCCAGCACCCACAGCGCGTGAAGAGCCTGACGCTGATGATGACCACCAGCGGCGCACGCCACCTTCCGCAACCGGGCTGGCGGGTGCGCCGCGCCTTGCTCTCGCGCCCGGCCAGCAGCCAGCCCGAGGTCGTGGTGCGGCACCTGGAAAGCTTGTTGCGCATCATCGGCAGCCCGAGCTTTCCGCCCGATGCCGAAAGTCAGCATCAACGCCTGCTGGCCGCGGTGCGCCGTTCCTGGCATCCGGCAGGCACGGTGCGCCAACTGCTGGCCGTGGTGGCCGATGGTGACCGCAGCGCGCTGCTGCCGCGCATCGACATGCCCACACGCATCATTCACGGGCTGGCCGACCCTCTGGTGCGCGTGGCGGCCGGGCGTGAACTGGCCGCACGCATCACCGGTGCGCAGGCTGATTTCGTGCCCGGCATGGGCCACGACCTGCCGCTGCAACTGCTGTCGCGCTTCGCAGACGGCATGGCGGAGAACGCGGCGCGCTGAACCTGGTGCCTGTGCCTGTGCCTGTGCGTGTGCGTGCCTGCACCCGGGACGTCAGCGCCGGCGCGTGCCCAGCCACACCACCGTGGCCACGACGAGCAGCCCGCCGGCCACCTGCACTGGCGCGATGCTCTGGCCCAGCACCACCCAGGCCAACACCAGCGCGAACACCGGTTCCACGTTCATGATGGCCGAGTTGCCCACCACGCCCAGGCGCGGCAACACCGTGAACATGACCGTGAAAGCCGTGCCGTAGAGCAGGCTCAGGGCCACCAGCCCCCACCAGCCCGGCGCCGCGGTCGGCCATTGCGGGCCACCTTGCGTGGCCATGCCCACGCTGGCCAGCAGCGCCACCATGGCCATGGTGACGAAGGTGCGCACGCGGCCGTCCAGCGCGCCGGCTTCATGCTGCGTCAACACCAGTGCCAAGCCGAAGGTGGCGGCCGCAGCCAGCGCAAAGCTTACCCCCGCGCCGATGCTCGCCCACTGGCCCGCCGCGCCCAGGCCTGAAGCGGCGCCGAAAACATCCAGCGCCAGGCCCAGGCCCAGCAGCAGCACCGGCATCGCGCGCAGCACCTGCGGTTCGGTGCGCTGGCCGTAGATCAGCCGCGACCACAGCGATATCCACAGCGGAAAGCTGTTGAATGCCAGCAGCGCCAGTGCCACCGGCAGCCGCGCCACTGCAGAGTAGAGGCACAAGCTCTGCACCGCGATCAACACGCCGATGACGGGCAGGGCGCGGCGGTGGCGGGGCTGCAGCACGATTGGCACACGCCACAGCAGCAAAACCGCACCCACGCCCACCGCAGTGGCGATGCTGCGGCAGGCCACCGCAGTGGCGACGTCGGCGCCATGGTTGAAAGCCAGGCGCGCCGCCACGTGGTTGGCGCCCATCATCAACGCGATGAGCAGCAGCGTGGCGAAGGCTGCAGCGGTGAGGGCAGGGCCCGCGCCAGCGGAACGGCTCAAGGTGCCCAGGGCCGCGCCAGCGGCTCGCCCACGAAGAGGCCCTGGCCCGGCCACTGCACCGACTTCCAGTAAGCCTCGATCAGCGTGTCGCCCTGGCGGTATCTGCTGACGAGCACGCTGGCGCGCGGAAACTTCTGCTCGAAGGCGCAGGGCTCTTCTACCGTGCCGTAGCTGGCAGTGGCGCCGGCACGGAGCCATTCGGTGGCCACCATCTGGCCGTTTCCATCCGGCAGCACACCGCCGAAGCTGGTGAGGTGGTCAGCCGCAGCGCCCGGCAGCCAGGTGTTGCTGGCCGCCTGGCTGACGCGCGCCAGGCCGGTGAAATAGAACAGCAGGTTGCTGCGCCCGGTGATCTCGTCGCTGCCCGCGCCACCCGTGTTGTCGACGAAGTTGATCTGCAAGCGCGGTACGGTAGTGCCGGCCAGCGCGCGGAAATCGGCCTCGCGGCTGTTGCGCGAGGCGTCGCTGGTGCGCACCAGCCACGCCGTGGCCTGGGTGGTGCCAGCAGTCATCAGGCGGTCGGCAGCCACCCCGCGCTGAATCAACACCTGGGCTTCGGCCAACGTGGCCGCGCCCAGCATCATCGACGGGCGGATGCCCAGTTCGCTGAAGGGCCGCGCGCTGCCGCTGTTGTAGTAGGCCGTGGTGGCGGTGGCCGAGCAGCGCCCGCAGTAGCGCGCGTCGTAACCCAGGGCCAATGCTGCGGTGATGCCCATCGCGCATGCGCCTTGCACGCCCTGCACGCCGACCACGCGCGATGGCGCGGTCCAGGTCAGCAGCGTGGCCTGCACGCCGGCAGGCAGGCGGGCGTCGATGCTCGCCTTCAGGGCGTTGAAGGCGGCGCTGTCGATGGCGTCGGTGCGGGTGGGCAGCGTCACGCGCAGCATGTTGGCCTCAGGGATGCCGCGCGCTTGCTGGTAGGCGCGCGCAATGGCTTCGCTGGTGGTGTCGCCATCGGCGAACAACACGGCCAGTTCAGCGGCGCCCAGCGCGGTGGGTGCCGGAGGCTCGCCAGAGCCGCCGTCCACCGAGCCCGCACCGCCGCCGCACCCGCTGGCCAGCAAGACCGGCCACACGACCGAACTGGCGCGAATGGCGCGGACGGCCCGGATGCGCGCAATCGAACTGAAAGCAGCAAGGAAACTTGGCATGAAGGCGGCAGGCCCTTGCTGCACCAGATGGCACAAGGAAAGCGAAAGGAGGGGCAATGTACCGCCATGTTGGCAGGGCGATGGCCAAGTGCCTGCTGCGCCAGAGTCTTGCGCAAGGCGCTGACTCGACCTCCGCGCTCGACCGGCGGAGGGGCGTGCGAACATAACCGCCCCATGATCGACGTCGTTGTCTTCTTCTTTCTCCTGGGCGTGTTCGCCCGCCTCGTCGGCAGCGACCTGCGTCTGCCCGAAGCACTCTACGAGACGCTGTCGATCTATCTGCTGCTGGCCATCGGTCTGAAAGGCGGGATCGAGCTCAGCAAGCAGCCGCTGGCTGCACTGGCCCCGCAGGTGCTGGTCTGCATGGCGCTGGGTTTTGCGATTCCGTTCTTGCTCTATCCGCTGGGGCGCGCGCTGAAACTGGTGCAGGCCGACTCTGCTGCGCTGGCCGCGCACTACGGCTCTGTCAGCGTGGTGACATTCGCCGTGGCCACGGCTGCACTCACGCGCAGGGGCATCCCTTACGAAAGCCATGCGGCGCTGTGGGTGGCCGTGATGGAAGCCCCCGGGCTGGTGGCCGGCATCCTCTTGGCGCGCCTGGGCCGCCGTGGTGGCACGAACTGGCGCGGGTTGGCGCACGACGTGGTCTTCGGCAAGAGCGTGCTGCTGCTGCTGGGCGGGCTCGTCATCGGCGCGGTGGCCGGCGTCGAAGGCACGGCCCCGATCAAGGCCGTGTTCATCGACCCGTTCAAGGGGGTGCTGGCGCTCTTTCTGCTGGAACTCGGGCTCGTCGCGGGGGGCCGGCTCGCTGAGGTGCGGCGCTTCGGGCCGGCGGTGCTGGTCATCGGTCTCGGCGCGCCGCCGGTGTTGGCCGTGGTCGGGGCGTTCACCGGGCTGGCGCTGGGTCTGTCCACCGGCGGCATCGCATTGCTGGCCACCTTGGCGGCCAGCGCCAGCTACATCGCGGCACCGACGGCCATGCGCATCGCCGTGCCCGAAGCCAACGCGGCGCTGTCGATCACTGCAGCGCTGGGCATCAGCTTCCCGTTCAATATCGTGATCGGCATCCCGCTCTACATCACGCTGGCGCAAAGGCTTTCCGCATGACACGTTCCAAGCATCCGAAGACGCTGCTGGTCATCGTGGCCGAAGCCGTGCTCGAGAAGAACCTGGTGCGCGACGCCCGCCAGCGCGGCGCACAAGCCTGGACAGCCACGGAGGTGCGCGGCGGAGGCCAGGACGGAGTGCGCGAAGGCGCCTGGGAAGCCGACCGCACGGTCGAGCTGAAGTTCGTGTGCGACGCGGACGTCGCCGATGCCATCGCCGAGCATGTGCTGACCACGTACGCACCGAACTACGGCGTGGTCATCTACTTCAGCGGGGTCTCGGTGCTGCGGCCAGAGCGCTATTGAGTGACGCGGGGTTCTGGCTCGCGCAGCGTCAGTCGGCGCTCGGCTCGCCACCCCGCGAGGGCAGCGCGGGCAACCGCGGAGGGGCGGGCGGGCGGACGGACGACTGCAACATCTGCAAGACCGGCGCCCGTGTCAGGTAGTTCTCACGCCAGGCGGGTGGCAGGGTCGCGGCCGCGCGGTGCATCCACGCCGAGGCGCGCAGCGCAATCACCTGCGCCAGGTCAACATGGCTCGCGGCCAGCGCCGCGCACAGTTCGGCGGCCATGCGCGGGAACATCTCTAGACCCGCGACGCCCTCTTCGGCACGGTGCCACACCGACAAGGCCTGGGTCTGCGCTTCGTCACTGCGCGCCGCCGCGCGCAGGGCCGCAACCCGGCGTGTCTGCAGACTCAGCCACAGGCCGTGAGCACCGCGGCTGCGAGCGGTGGTCGCGGCAGCGCTCAAGACAGGCAGGATGCGCTCGGCATCGCAACTTGGTTGCAGCAGGCACAGGACCCGCACCTGCGCCGGGAAGTCCACCATGGCGATCGCGCGCTCGAGCAGCGCTTCGCTGTCGACGGGGTCGCCCGCGCGCAACAACTCCGCATCGAGCATCGTCCTTTCGTCAGAGGTCAGTCCGGGGCGGCTGCGCAAGTCGCGCAAGCCCTTGAGCGCCAGGTCGCGCCGGCCGAGCTCGAACTGCAGTGCGTGCAGGCGGTGCCTGGCGCGCGTCTCGATGCGCAGCATCAAGGGCTCGCACAGGCGCACGACGCCCTCGGCGGTGGCCAACGCGCCGCCCAGTTCGCCCCCCAGAGCCAGCAGGATGGCGCGGCCACTGCCAACCGACACGCGTTCGTGCAGACCGCCGTCGAAGCGGTCATCGTCGGCGGTGGACTGCGCACTCCAGTCGAGCGCCTGCTCAAGGCTGCCCTGCTCCAGCGCGTTGTGGGCCAGGGCGTTGGCAATGAAGCCGGTGTAGGCCCATTCGCGGTCTTGCCGAGCCTGGTGCAGTGCCTGCACCAGCAGCGCTTGGCACTGGGCGTAGCGGCCGTCGGCCGACAGCACCATGCCCAGCGCCTGCGTCAACTTGAAACGCGTGCCGACGTGCTTCAGCCGCGCGGTGGCGGGGTCGACATCAACCAGGCGTGTCAGGGCCTGTTCTGCGCGCTGGGCGCCTTCGGCCAGTTCACGCCGGTCCATGTGCACCATGGTCAGGTCCCACAACAGTTCAACCTCGATATCGGGCAGGTCGGCGCGCTGCGCGCGTGGCAGCGCCTCGAGCACCAGTCGGCGCACCTTCTCGGGCTGGCGCTCCTCAAGCAGGATCGCGGCCGGCACCAGCGTTGCCGCAGCACGCTGGCCGTCGTCGTCGGCCAGGGACTGCAAGGCCTCGCCGTAAGCTGCGAAGCCGACCCGGCCCACGCTCTGGCTGGCTGCTTCCGCTGCAGCGAAGTAGGCGTCGAAGGCGCCGCGCCGGTCGCCGGCCTCACGCAGGATGACGGCCGCCTGTTCGTGCAGCAAGGCGGCATCCGCGCGCTGAAAAGCGGCCTGGGCGCGGCGCGCAGCCTCTGTCAGGTGGGGTGCGGCCTTGCGCCGTTCGCCGGCCGCCAGCCAGTGGGCTGCGATGCGGGTCGGCTCGCCCCGTCCGCGCTCAAGAATGCGGCCAATCTCGGCATGCAACGCGCGTGCGATGGCCAGGGGCACCAGGCCGAGTGCGGCTTCGGCAATGAGGTCGTGGGAGAAAGCGCCGTCGTGCAGCACCTGCGCCGCTTCCAGCGCCATCCAGGCGTCGGCCAGGTCCAGCGGCTGCAGGCCGAGCACCTCAGCGGCCAGCGACGACGAAAAGTCCTGCCCCGCCAGTGCCGCACAGCGAGCGAGCTTGAGCGCGAGCGGATCGAGCCGCGTCAGGCGCTGTTGGATCAGCCTTTGCACGCTCTCCGCGCGCGGCCATGTCAGGCCCGCGTGGGGTCCGGCCGCGGCGCCGCTGGGGCTTTTCGCCGAGGGCCCGCGCGTCGCGCTGTTGCGCAGCGCCAGTGCCGCCTTGATGGTTTCGAGCAGGAACATCGGGTTGCCGCCGGTGCGCTGGTGCAGCGCCTGGGCTTGTGCGTCGCCGCCGATGCCGGGGATGGCCAGCGAGTCCAGCAAGGCGGCGATGGCCTCGGCACCCAGCGGCTGCAGCGGCAGCGTGACGGTCGTCGTCGAGGCGGCGTGGGCGTCGACGAGCGCGCGCGCCGCCGCGCAGCTTTCGTCGGGCCGCATCGCGATGATCCACGCACAGGGCGTGCTGCCGATCAGCTGATGCAGCAGTTCGATGCTGGCCGCGTCGGCGTAATGAAGATCGTCGATGACGACAGCACGCAGGCCGCGCTGTGCCGCCTTGTCGAGCAAGGACTGCATGGCTGCGAGCAGGGACGCACGGTCGTCCTGCCGCGGCCGTGCCATGGGCGAGCCCAGCTCCGGCAGCACACATGCCAAGTTGCGGCGCAGCGGGGCATCAAGCGGCACGTCGCAGCCCAGCACGAGCGCTCGCAGCCAGCGTGCCGACAGGGCGTGCGGCGCGGCGGCATCACCCGGCCGCGCGCACACCGACAGGCAGCACGACCCGCCGGCCGCCGCCGCACGGCCCTCGACCAATTCTGCGATCAGACGTGACTTGCCCATGCCCGCCTGGCCCGTCAACAGCAACACGCCGCCCCCGTCGGCGGCATGGGCCAGGGCTCTACGTTCGGCGTCGCGGCCGATCAATCGGGGCGGCCGCTGCAGGGCTGCCGGCACCGTCGCAGCAGGCTGCAAAGCCGCGTCGGCCGCGGCGCTTTCGATGGTGGCCAGCAAAGCCAGTGTGTCGGCCGAGGGTCGCGCGCCCACTTCGTCCTTGAGCATGCGTTCGCAGTGGTCGAAAGCAAGCAGCGCCGCGGCGCGGTCGCCGCGCAGGTAGTGCAGCCGTATCACGCGTCGGTGCGCTGCTTCGGAGAGTGGCTCGATCGCGAGCGCCTCGGCAGCGTGCGTCAGCGCGTCGGGGTAGTCGCGCGCGCTCTCGGCCAGTTCGGAGAGCTCCGCGAGCGATTCGCGCAGGCTCGTCCGACGCCGCTCGCGCTGTCGCGTGAGCCAGCCGCCGATCTCGACGCCGAACGCGTGGCCAGCATCGTCCAGTACGCTGTCGGAGTCGAGCAGGTCATGGGTCACCCCATCGACCAGTGCGAGCGTTGCGTTGCCGGCGACCAGCGCCAACCCGGTCTGCTTCTTCAACTGGAACAGACGCTGGCGCAACGCATTGCGTGCGGCCGCGGGCTCGTTCTCGGGCCACAGCAGCGCAGCCATGCGCGCGCGCGGGGTCGGCCCTTCGATCGCCAGCCACGCCAGCAACGCGGCATCGAGTGGCTGCAGCGGCAGTGCGGCTGCCGCATTGGCGGGGAACCAAAGCGGCGCCGCGGCAAGCGTCAGGTGCCCTGCACCGCAGTTGCCGGTTTCGGGCTCGACCGCGCGCGGGAGCTTGGCGACGCCTGACGCTGCCAACGCCACTACCGCCCGAAAATACCGCGCAGGATGTTGATCGGATCCACCTTCTTCGTTTCATCCTTTTTGTCGGCGGGCGCCGCCGCGGGGTCGTTGGCCGTCTCGCCTCGTTGCAGGCTGCCCATGTCCATGCCGAGCATCGCACTGGCCACGCTCTTGACCCGCAGTTTGACAGCCCATTCGGGCTGCCAGGCAACCTTGGGATCGGTCGGCCGTGGTGGGTACGCCAGATTCAAATCCGAGCCGTAGGCGATCATGCGCAACATCGCGCCGCCTTCGGCACCGAAGACGCCCTTGGGCACCGTGCAGCGCGTGACGCTCGGCGCGAGCAGCACCTTCTCCTTCAACCAGCGATCGACCGCCGCGTTGGTCTGGTACTCGACCAGGCCCATGCCGACCTCGGGCAGCTCGCTCGACGTCCAGAACACCATCTCGGCCTCGGCCCCTTCCTTCGCACCCACTGCGCCGATGAAGTACGCGCGCGCCGTCGGCAGCATCGTCCATTCGAGCACCGTGGCACCACCGACATCGTTCTGCTTGAGCTGGATTGCCGGCATCAGGTCCTGGGCCGGGGGAATAGCGAACTTGAAGCCTTCGGGTACGCCCTGGCCGGCGAACAGGTGTTCACCGGTCAGCGATGCATTGGCTGGCAGCATGCTGGCATCGGTCTCGTTGGGCCACACCGGGCGCCCGACGGCACTGTGGGCACCGCGCTGCGTGGCGCGGCGGGACACGAAGAACTTCTGGAAGTCGTCGGGCTTGGCTGTGGTCATGTCGAGCACGCGCGGCTGGCCCGGACGCACCGTGTCGCCGCAACCCCAGTAGAGAAGCATCTTGCCCTTCGGACGCTCGAACTCGGGCTCGATCACGTTGTCGTCGCCCGGTGTCGGCGGCGGGCCCTTGGCAGCCTTCGGGACCGCGAGTTTGAGCGTCGGCGCGAGTGAAGTGCCGGCGGGTACCGTCTGCAGCGCTTCGCTCAGCGCCGGGTTGCGGCTCGTGCTCAGCGTCACGTCGACCCAGCGGCCGGCCGAGCCCGTCTGCGTCATGCCGAAGCTGTTCTTGCCGCTCTGGCCGCCACCGAACAGGCTGCCTAACATTGCCATCGGGCTCGCACCGGCACCCCCCACACTCCCGATGCCGGGCAGGCCCATGCCGGTGAAGGTGGCCACGTCTATCCAGGCTTGCGCCAGCGGCGGCCTGACCACCTGGGCCGGTGCCTTGGCCGTTTGGGCCGTGGCGGCGCTGGCCAACGTCACTGCCGTCAGCGCTGCCAGCGCCTGCGATACCTTGGGTTTGTTCATCACGACCTCACTGGGTTCTTAACAGCGGGGTCAGCGCGCTCCTGCGGCAATGCGCGCGGCGCCTGTGCTTCCGATTCGGCCTCGCTCGGCAGCGGCGCACCGACCAAGGCCTTCAGCCGCGTCTCGGGCATGGCGGCGCCGAGTGCATCGCGCAGCACGCTCGGCGGGCCAGCGACGCTCCAGACGACATTCACCACCTTGAGCGAAGCGCTGCCCTGCGGGCTCGCGCTGCCGTAGGCGCGGAATGGGTTGTTGCCGGAGTCGGGCAGTTTGACCAGATTGATCGCGATGTCGACCTCTGCCAGCTGGTCTCTGGCTATGAAGGCTTTGCGTCGCTCCAGCAGTGCGTCGACCTGCGGCTTGACGGAATCGCGATACCGGTTGCCAAGCTCCAGGGCCGCCGCGTTCAGCTCGTCGGCTTCGACCACGCGCGCCGCCGCGGCGGCCTTGTCGCCTGCTTTCAGGGCGGCACTGCGAGAGTTGTAGACGGCGGTTGCCTTGCGCTCCAGTGCACTGCGCTCCGCGGCCTTGTCGGGCGGCAACTTCAACAAGGCCTGGATCTGGTCGTCGATTTCCGTGCGCGGCGCGTGCAGGCGCTTGCTCTCGGCCTCGGTGACGCGGATCACATAGCGGCGCTTCACACTGACCCTGAAGTCGCCGATCTTGTCGCCGCGGCACAGAACGCCGATCGACGGCAGGCGTTTGAAGTCGTACGGTGTGCCTTCGGCCTCGGCGCCCGCTGGCGGTGCGGGCAGTGCGGCGATCAGCGCCGCGGTGGCGCGGCGATGGAACTCCTGCTCGGCGGCGCGCGGTTCGCGAATGCCGTCGACACAATCGGCTTGCGCACTTGAGGTGAACAGGCAGGCCGCGGCCATTGCGAACGTGCAAACGTGCGAACGTGAAAATGTGCAAAGGGGGGTAAGGGTCATGCGTTCATCCAGAAGGCGTGGTTTGTGAGCGTTCGGTCAACCGCGCTGTCGCCAGAATTCCGGGGCGGCGACGCTTGCTCGATGCGGCAGCCATGGTTCATCCCGGCGCTGATGCGGCCGGTCACGGTGAATCTCGTGGCGGCAGCCCGTGTCGTTCGCTGATGTCGCATGACCCTGTCTCTCAATGCGTCCGCAAATGCAGACTCACCTGGGTTGTACTCAGCCAACGTTAGAAAGGCGTTAGGCGATCGGCGCAGATCATCATTCGTCAGCAGACGAATGCCACCCTGTCAGAGTTGAAGCCAAACACTTGCGGCCGGAACCGCTGCGCATGCCAGAGCCTGCCAGCGGGTTGGGCTGCTGGCGGGTCTCAGACTGTGGCGACCGTCTCCGGGTTCTACCGGGCAATCGGCCGCCGAACCCTTCATCGACGGTGTTTCACCCAGGCGCGCCCCGCGAGGGGCGTGCGACCACGGTGCGCCCATGCAACGCGCTCGCCACAATGCGTCTTTCAGCTTCGGCCTGAGATCGAACGGCTTGCCGAGGGCATTCGCTGCTCTGCCGGCGTCCAGAGTCACTCTCATGTGCGAGATCACATACGAAGCCGCAGACGGGCCGCCGGGCCTGCACGCCCAAAGCGCAGGCCGGGCTTCCTGAATCTGCTGAATGCTGGCGCCTGTCTCAGGCCGCTTGCTGCACGTTGAAGGCGGCGACAGCACGCTCAAGTTCTTCGGCATGGCTGCGCAGGTTCTCGGCCGCCGTGGTGGAGCGCGCCACCGCTTCCAGGCTCTGGCGGCTGGCCTCTCCGATACCCGCAACCGCACCAGTGACAGCATCAACGTCCTGGTGCTGGCGTCGCGCTGATTGCGCGACCTCGGCCATCAATTCCGTCACCTGCGTGACCGCACCGACGATGCGCTGCATCGTCTGCCCGGCCTGTTCGGCCAGCGCAGCGCCACTGCCCACACGCGTTACCGAGTCCTGGATCAGCGTCTTGACTTCACGCGCCGCCGAAGCGCTGCGCTGCGCCAGGCTGCGCACTTCACCCGCCACGACCGCGAAGCCGCGGCCCTGGTCGCCTGCCCTGGCGGCTTCGACGGCAGCGTTCAGCGCCAGGATGTTGGTCTGGAAGGCGATGCCATCGATAACGCCGACGATCTCGCCGATGCGCTTGCTGGCGTCATCGATGCCGCGCATGGTGGACACCACTTCGCCCACCACGGCGCCGCCGCGTTCAGCGACGCCGGCAGCCTCGGCAGCCAGGCGGTTGACGGACTCGACGCTGCTGGCGCTGGCGCGTACGGCCTCATTCACGCGGCGGGCGGACTCGGAGGTCTGAACAACGGTATCGCCATGTGATCGGCTGGCGGCGGCAAGTTCGCGGTTGGCCTCGTCGATGGCCGCGGCGGCCTGCACGATTTCGCCGGCCACCGTGCGCACCCGGCCGACCACGGTTTGCAGTCGCTCTTGCATATCGGAAATGGAACCGAACAGGTCCCCGAACTCATCGCCCTTGCGCACGTAAATGCTCTCTTGCAGGTTGCCACCGGCAATGCGCTGCGTGACGCGCTGTGCACGCTGGAATGCGCCGCGGATCATGCGCACCATCGAAAACGACATCCAGGCGGCCACCACCGAACCCAGCACGGCCACGAACAACACGATCAAGTTCGCTCGCTTGGCATCATTGCGGGCCGTCTCGACCGTGTTGACCACCAGATTGCGCTGCCATTGCCGCTGATCGACGATGTGGCCGACCATGACGTTGCGCGCGGGAACAAGTTCGGCTTCGAGCTGGGCGAAGGCGGCAGTCACGTCACCGGCCTGAATCTTGGCCACGACTTCGCCGGCCAGGCGCCAGAACAGCTTGTCGGCCTCGCGAATCTTGGCGGCGTTGGCTTTGCCCTCGGGCGTGCTGAGCGTGGCCTCGAAGGTGTCGAGCTTGTCGAGCATTTCCTTGCGGAAGCCGCCGATGCGATTGAAGGTTTCATCGCGCGCAGGCCCGGCCTGCACCAGCATGGCGTGCCGCGCCTCCAACGAGATGCGGAACATCAACATCTGTACATCAGAGATGCGGTCGAGTTGCGGCGAATAGCGCGTGGCAACGCGGTCCGAGGCGGCGCCCAGCCGCTCCAGTGTCATGAACGCGACGGTCGTCACGGCCAGCAAGGTGAGCATGAGCGTGCCGTAGATGATGGCCAGCTTGCGATCGATAGGGAGTCGTGTGGTGTTGATCATGGATAACTTTTCCGAACTCTTTCGAATGGGCCAAGAGACAGGCCCTGGCCAGTTCGACACAGGACGCGCATCCACTGCATGTTAGAAATTCGAGCTGTCATGGGAAGGCCCGATGTACATGCCAAAAGCGGACTATTTGCTTCGGTGGTTGACAGGCAGTTGACAGGTAGTGCGGGCACAGATGGACGGCGGCCGGGTGGGCCCGTTCGCCAACCGGCGGGCCCGGGCCGAGGTGCTGACCCATGCCCGTGCCAGTCGGAGCGCAACGGGTTGTCGGCAAACAGTGCCTTCCACCGCCTGGATGTGAGATCTGCGACGCGACTTGCGGGATGCGGGCCGACCCGCTGCAGCGGTGTCGTGCACGGCAGTGACCTGCGCGCCGTGGTCGCCCCGCTGCTGGCGCTGACCGCCGGGCTGGCGGTGGCCGGCTTTCGGGAGCATCGCCAACGCCTTGCCCTCAGCGCCTCCGCACTGTCGGCCCTTGTTCAGGGTTGTGGGATACCTGCCCGGCGTGCACCACGCAGTGCTTCGCGAAAGCCAAACATGCCGCCCTCAGTTTGCGGGGCGGACTGCGGCGTCGAGCGTGAACTTGCCTATGACCACGGGAACGTAGAACACTTTTTCATCGGTACTCGGGCCCCACAGAAACAGCGTGCCGTCGGACTTGAGGGCGAGCGCGCGGTGGCCACCGCCCCGAACGCGGGTCATGCTCGACAGCGTCTTGACACGGACTCCGCGCTTCGAAGTGGCATCAACGCTCTTGCCCGTTCCAAGGGCGCCGAACATGTTGCTGCCCCAGGTCATGACCGTGCCGTCTCGCAGC
>Ga0209591_10002622_pt1 | contig 21463 bp, 19 predicted proteins | sample MAT01_FD_187207 | JGI IMG/M metagenome (GOLD analysis project Ga0209591, IMG submission 187207) | Freshwater microbial communities from Lake Fryxell liftoff mats and glacier meltwater in Antarctica - MAT-01 (SPAdes) (version 2) | ecosystem: Environmental > Aquatic > Freshwater > Ice > Liftoff... | reverse complement strand
ATCCCATGCATTGAGCAAGGCCGGTTATTCCGGGCTTTACGTAGTGCCGAGACATCAATGTATTTATTAAAGGAGCAAATTTCTCATTCAATTCGATGGGATGTGGTCTGGGGCCAATTAAGGACATATTCCCAATAAAGACATTGATAAATTGAGGCAATTCATCAATACTTGTCTTCCTTAAAAAAGCTCCAAGTTTAGTAATTCTTGGATCATCTTTGGTTGTTTGTATTTTATCTGATTCATCATTGACCTTCATCGTTCTAAATTTAAAACATAAAAATGGCATATTATTAAGTCCATTGCGAACCTGCAAAAAGAAGACCGGCCCTTTAGAGTCCAATTTTATAAGTATAGCTATGATTGGCAAAAACCATGACATAATCAGAATCAAAAATGCTGATGAAAACAAGACATCAAAAACTCTTTTAGCAAACTGACTTTGTGATTTGTCTAAGGAAATTGGAACAATATCAAGAATTTCACGATCCTCCGTCTGATCCAGTCTAAGAAATTGCTGACTGGACTTATCGGGGTTAACCACTAATCTCACTTTAATCAAAGAATCTAAACCAAAATCCACAAGCTGCTTAAAAATAGGATCATTTGGATTGGATGCAACGCAGATGACTTCGTGTACTTCTTCGTTTGCACAGTATTGACGAATCCTATCTATAGGAAGCCCCTCCAAATCATTTTCAAAATAGGTCAAAAACCTATATCCCAATTCCGAGTTAAGCATATAGTATTTTCGTAGTTCTGCTGAGGTTTCATTTCTTCCAATAATGATGTAATTCTTGAAAGGTACTTCGGGAGTAAATACCTTTCTTAGGTAATAAGAAAGTATCTTCCAGGAAAAGAAAAGAGGAATGAATAGTAGATATATTAAACTGATCTGAAATAGTGAATACACCTTATTAAAAAAGAAGACCAACGAAGCGATCACCAACAAGTGAATAAAAATAAAAACAAATTGACTTCTGACGATTTTACTTACGGACCAACTCTTATGTATGTTATATGGATTGGATACCAGAACAAGGAAAAACCAAGCAAGGTTACTGAAAATTAACAGATATGCTTCATTACTATTTACTTCATTATAGGACTTACCTGCAACAATGAAAGAGAATACGATACAGAGATTTAGAAAAATTAAATCCCCAATGAGAAAAATTATTTTTGCAAAACTTTGCATCTAAGCGTTAGCATTTACAACCATATAATCATACATTCTTTATCTGGATGGACGCAGTTGAGAAAAGATAAAATGAAACGAGAACCTGATGCAATAAAGCAAAAAACACTACACCTTGATACCTCCCGAGAAATACCTCTGTCATTCCATAAATCAGAAAAGGAAAGATCATAAGTATGCCCATTTGATCATTATTTCGAAAAGCCAGATACAGAGGCCTCAATATCAACACGGAAATAGCAATCAGACCTATAAATCCATTGGAGAAAAAAATCTGAATAAACTGATTATGTGAGTTTAAACTCTCTTGTGCATAAAACTCTCGACCGTTTTCTCTAAAGTATTCATTCAATACAAGCTTATAATCACCTGTCCCCACACCCAAGAAAAAATTAGAGTTAGCAAAAATTCCCGATCGCCAAAGTTCAAAGCGATCCCATGAATCATTTAAAATTTGGTCACGCTCTGATTGACCACCTGAGTTTACGTATAAAATAGTAACCAACATAAATACCACTAATCCAATACTAGTCTTACTGACATTTACTTTGTCGCCCAGCAGGTATTTGAGAATAAAAAAAGAAAAAACAAATAGTAAGCTCACAAAAGCAGTTTGCCCGCCAGTAAGAAGCAGAATCGAAAAATAAAACAAGATTACGGATGAAATAACCCAGACAGGCAACTTTATTTTTTCATAATTGATAGCATACAGTCCGTAGGTGATCGCAAAAATTAAATAATAAGCCAGATAGGTTGGGTGAGAGCCAATGATTTCGGTGAAATCGTAGAAAAAAAAGACTTGACTATTATGCCCGTTAATTACGTAACAAACTATTGCATTGATTAGACATAGTAGGCTCGCTGCTAAGATTCCTAAGGAGAAAATAAAAAAAATGGTATTTACTCGGTCTCTGTCAAAATCCTTAAACCTGTAAGAAATGATTGGCAAAGCTAATAAAGAAAAACTTGTCTCAAGTGTCCGCCACGCTGTCTGCTTATCCGAGGAATAAATGATTCCTAGTCCGAGGACTAACAGGTATAAAAATATATCCCAGGATCTTGAAATGAATTCATTTAAGTTATTTTTTTTCAATCCAGGGATAAGGGAAATAAATGTTGCAACCACTAAAATTCGTACACTCAAGTATTGATTAATAGGCAGAACAAATAGAAATAGCAATAGTACATAGTAGACCAATTGATCTACATCCATATAACTCAGAATTCGATTCAAAGACATTTACTAATTTAAATATTTTTTATATCCTCCTTCTTAAGGACAAACGCAACTTTTCCAAAAAGACAAAATATAAAAACATCGTATTCGTTGTAAAATATCTTTTATAGAGTCTCCCTGGCTCCTGATACAGTCTGTATAACCACTCGAGACTCATATTCCTTAAAATCTCAGGGGCTCTTGTCTGCACTTCAGCAAAAACAGGAAAAACTCCGCCTACCCCTAACAACACCGCGTTTATCCTTGATGAATTATCCGCCATCCATATTTCCTGTTTGGGGCATCCTAAGGCTACAAAAACAAGATCTGCCCGTGAAGCATTAATCATATTAATATAGTTCTGATCATTTAATGGCCTATCAAATGGAGGGGAAAACATTCCTGCAATTTTAAGGTGCGGATACTCCAATGAAGCTTTTCGATCAATCCTATTCAATATTTCATTGGTAGTTCCGAAGAAGAACACACTTAGCCCTTTTTCATTTGCGAGTTTTAATAAATCAGGGAAAACATCCATGCCTGCTATTCGGTCTTGAGATTGATTATATAGCAGCTTTAGTGTTCTAACCAGCGGCATGCCATCTGACAATACGAGCGAAGAACCATTCACCTTTTGAGCAAACCCCTCTCTTTGTTTAGCCTCAATTACCATATGAACGTTTGCGAAGCACACATAACCCTTCTTTTTCTCCAACCCCATAATGATAATTTTCTCTAACGAATCGGCATAAGATATTAAGTCTATGTGTAGACTCAGTATCTTTCTTTTATAATTTCCTGTGACGTCCATTAATTCCTTATTCAAATTCCTTTCCAGGTTCGCTCGCTTGTGATTGTGTTGAACTTTGATAAAATAAAAAACTAAATACGAGGAATAATATTACTCCCTTATTTCTATTCAATAATGATTCGGTTAAACCGGCAAAAGAGAACAACAGCACAAAAGACAAATAGAGTAGGTCACTTCTCTTGAAAGCAATGCATAGTTGTAGAACCAGAATAGCAAGTAAACATAACAATCCCAGAAAACCATGTCCTAGCATAGTCTGCATATATTGATTGTGTGTGTTGAATTTGAATTCGATCCCCGCAGCATAGCCATGTTCATTAAACTTTTTCATAAGTTCATATTCCTGATCTCCAGTACCAACCCCAAACCATATATTATCTTTAATCAATTCAATACTCGGTTTCCAGATATTAATTCTGGCAAAATAACTATCGTAGCTCGTGCCTTCAGCTTTACTATATTTCAAATCTTCAAAGCGAGAGGACACCACAGGATTAAATAATATTAAAAAAACAAAAATAACGGGTACAAAACCTGCAACTAAAATATATTTATAAGCTCTGTGTTTTATCCCGTGAAAAACAAAAGTAATAACCAAAATAACCAGGAGTGAAACAATAGCAGTTCTGGCTCCAGATGATACAATTATGAACAAAAAATATACTAATAACATTATGCTTAACATTACCTGTATCCATCCAAAAGCTAAATATCTCCTTCTCAAGATATCAAGGATACATAAGATACAAAGGCTAATGTATAGCGCAAAGTATACTGCCTGCATTCCAATAGGCTCAGAAACTCTCTCATAAGAAAAATAATATTCATGAAATATCTTGCCTTCAATTAAACTAAGATTGATATTAATTATTACACAATAAATAGAGGCAATAAAAAACCCACCAACAAAAGCCCCCAAAAGTATATCCCGTTTCAAGATATTCAACTTTTTACCAGAAAGAACTATCGGAATAAATATAAACGGAAGGTGCCTTTCCAAGAGCGCCAATCCGTCTTTTAAATTATCAGATTTCGTATAAATAATACCAATGACTTCAATCATAAAATAACCAACCATTAGAACAATTATCCCATTAAGTTGTATTGGCGTGCGCTCCTTTTCTAGGAAATATTGAAATAAGGAAATCAAAACACAAACTACAAGAAGGCCATTTGATATTTTCATATTAAATGGCATAGAAATCATGAACAAAACAAGAACAAAAAAACCAGTTTTTACCAGAATTTGCCTACTACCAGTATATGAATTCGTTTTATCCATTCACTCTTTTCACTTCAATAACATTAGAATAAATAGCCATAAGATTCTCATAATTAATAGCAGGAGAATATTTCAACTCATAGGTAGTTCTTGCATTTTCATAAAGGGCCAAATATGCTTCCCTATTTGTGCAAAATTCATTTACGATTCGAGCTAAATCCTTAGGATCGTTAACCTTAAAGTGCAACCCGTTATACCGATGCGTCACTATCTCATTAAGATTTCCGATATCCGAAATTATTACAGGTGTTCCGGTTGCAAATGCTTCCAGAATAGTTACTGGCAAGCACTCATACCAGATTGAGGACACTATAAGGGCCTTGCACTTTTTAAGCTTCGAAACAATGAAAGACTTCTCTCTATAACCTGAATAAACTATATTTTCATTTTCAGATACAGCTAATTCCACTCTATTTCGCAATGGACCATCTCCAATGATTTCCAATGATTGGCCCAATCCAGCAAAAGCTGCTATTAAAGTGCTTATCCCTTTCTCTTCCGAGAGGCGACCTACATACAAAAACGTATTCTCCCTATCACTATGAGCAGAAGGAGCAACGTCTTCCACACTGCTTGGCTTTACTATAACTTTATCTGGACGCAAGCGGAGTGATGAATTAACATATTTACTTTTCGCAAACTCCGTAACAGCTATATACTTAGAGACTTTAGTATTCCAGGTACTCAAAACTTTATGGACACCCGTAACAAGGGTAAGATTTGCTGTTTGAATGCTGGATCCGCGATGACACCCATGCCTTATGCCAGCAATCGGGAATTTTTTACGTACACACACCTCGCATGGTTTAAGATCTCGCATTAGCAACGCCCCAGCACAAATTAATCTATAATTTTGCAGTGTAACGATAATCGGGATACCCCGTTTATGAGCCTCAATAATAATAGATGGTGATGCTTTATAAAATAGGTTATGCAAATGAATTACATCCGGTACAAAATCCTGTATAAGCTTACCGAGAGCCCTTGCTGAATTAAAATTATAGAACAATGATAATCCAAGTTTCAATTTATCTATGAAATGATCAGATCCGTCATTTTCATAGATTAACGTCCTCACAGTATTGTTGTGTCTTTCCAGAAGTGTTTTTTCAGCCTCGAATGTTGCATCCTCTCCGCCATACTGTTTATACCTATTATGAATCAATAGTATTTTCATTCCTTTTCTACTATAATAATCAAGTTGAAAAACAGATCCTTATATGTTAAAACAATTTTAGAAACAATAACTCCAAATATATCGGTACACCCGGTTTTTAACTACCCCCTTGAAGAGTCCGCTTCTTATAAAATAGAATAGGTTAACGAAAATACTAATAAAGTCAGGCTGGAGACTTTGTCTCACCACATAGTCAATAATAGAATTCTTCATTGGGTTGCATAAGTACATTTTTGCTCCTCTACTAATAGAATTAAAACAAAAAAGTAAAAGTAAAACATGCCATGAAAGTAAATAAATATATTATCCGTAACTATCAATAAATTAAAGTATATAAGGAAGACAACCGATTTATTTGAAAAGAGATTTTTATAAATTAGAAGAGACATCCAGACTAGAAAAATAATCAATCCAAACTCAAGGTAATTCTTAATTAACTCCGAATGCAAATTCATAGAATAACCCAAAAAATTAAACAACGCATCATCCACCTTGCCAAGGCCTAATCCTACCAGATTATACGAACCGAATTTTTCAAATACTTCCGTATAAAACGTTTTACGCCCTAATAAAAATGCATCTGAACTTAACCCTGTATATTCTAAAACATGTTGATCAAATGTTCCTGATACCAAAAGCTGTGCGCCATAAATTATGGTTAAGTTCACCACCAAAGCCATAAGAGTTAACTTGAGTTTATGTCTTCTAATGTCAATTCGAAAGATTTTCAAAATCAAATAAACAACAAGAGAAATAACAACACCGACTATTACAATGCGCTTAAATGAAATTACAAAAAATAAAAGCGACATTACTAAATACCATTTACTGTTTCCTTTTAGGAAAAAATACAATACAAAAAAACCAAACACAAAACCGAGTTCACTCTCTGTTGCCACCTCCGAAGGCATGTGGGCTGTTGCTAATGCTTGAATCGTTGAGACTACATCAGTAATACTGAATCCCACTTCAGAAAGATAAATTAAAACAGACATAAAAAACATAGTCTTAATATAAAGCCCAATTTTGTCTGGATTGAAAAAGGGTAGAATAAATAATATGAATGTCAGGGGTGCAAGGATGAATACTGCATTAGGGAAAAATCGCTGCGAGATGTCCCATTTTATCAGATTTACAATAAGCAAATAACCAATTACAAACAGGTAAAATATCAGGAATGTCAAAAAGTAATTTATGATACTTTTATCAACTGCCAGTTTACGTTTATACTCTGAAAACATTATGACTGGAAGTATGGGAAGAAAGTATCTAATATATCGCAGTGACGGAAATATCATTGCAACAAGCATTGAGATCAAAAAAATTAACAAGAAAAGATAGAAGCCATTGATCTTCATTCTCACATACTTAATGAATAGATATTATTCTAAATTTTTCATCCTCCAAAGTCGCAAAATATGCGTAGGTTTCCTCTACTGTGGGTATCAAAGCCTTATTAATTACGTGAGATCTGTTTATCCGGATGGCCAAAATATTCAAAGCATCTCCAAAAATTGCCTTGCAGTTAGGAATAGCTGAAGTTATTAAGCCAACTAAATATCGGGGAAGTTTAGGCTGTTTTAAAAGGAATAACTCAAAAGGTATATCATTGAATAGTATGCTAATATTAAATGTCTTACTTAACCTTTCCAGTTTTGTCCGATCTTCATCCCGATGTGGTATATAGACCATCTTTTGCAACTTAAATTTCTCAACTACAAATTCAATGTATTTGAAGTACACCTCTTCGGTAACTATTTTTGGCATTTCTTCACTTAGAGGCTGCCCTAAAAAATATACCTCATCACTGGTTTCCTTAGATCCTACCAATCTCATAATCTCGTTGTACTCATTTTTTACTAGTGAATCATTGGGACCAGTTTCAATTTTGTAGGACGTGAAAAAAACCGCTGACTTTGGGTGTTTAAGCTTATACCCGAGGATAAATTTCTTAAACAAGACCCTTCCTAAGAATTCTATATTCCACGCATTAAGGAATGAGATATTGTTCTTTCTTCTCCGATTTACATCCAGTGTCGCAATACCATCATCGAGCAATATTAACTTCTCATAACGTACCGTGTTAACAATATGGATGTTTTCTAAACTAAGGTAATAACCAACAAATAAGTTTTTAACTTCTGAATACTTTTCAATTAATTTATTCAGTTTCGCTGTTTGTTGAAACACTCTTTTTATTGCGTGTAAGTGATTACCTCTTTTCAGATTTTGCTCATGTTCTTTCTGTCGTTCAGCATTATCCTCAATGAAAATAATTTCTCTCCATTCTTCCTGTTTAAGTAATTCCTTCATTAGAATCAAATTAGTAGAATAAGCGTTGATAATTGCGACAGAAGAATCTGCAGATATACTAAAATATTTTTTAGCTTCAATTACATTAATCAATTGACTCGGTGTGGAAAGCAAAAATATATTTGAAATCATATTATATATCTATTATGAAAACTATCCTTTTAGGTTCCATGGCATTGGGTGAACTAAATTGCTGAAATACCAGGTCAATAATAAACTTATTAAGTAACTAACACAAAGTGAATACGCAGCCCCGATGGCTCCAATTCTTGAAACAAGGAAATAGGTAATCGTTATGTTAACAACAGCGGTGATCGTAGTTATAATGGCCAGCAAATAGGTTTTCTCTGCATAAAAAATATAGTTGACCACCATTTTATACATTCCATTAAATGCAAAACCAAGCGCGATCCATAGGATGTATTTCTCACCCTCTACAAAATCAGTTCCTACGAATATTCTATAAATTGGTCCGATAAGAAAGGAGTATAGCAATGAGAATGCAAGAATTGCCAAGCCGTAAAGATAGGTCATCCTTACCAGCTTTAGATTATCTTGTTTATTGTTCTTTTTAAGATTCTTGAAAATCCATGGAGCAAAGGCATTATTAACGGAGTCCTGAATCAGCAGTATTATCTGCGCAAATTGAAAGCCTACCATATAGATGCCTACTTCATTTACGCCCAATCGATTTGAAATAATCAAACGATCGGAAAGCATAATAAGCGACCCACCAAAAGTATGAGGTATTAATGGAACACCAAACTTCAACGCTCTTGCAATGTATCCCCTATTCAATTCAATCCTTATGTACTTCTTATGCACTAATATGTACAATGAAATTATTGCATAGATGGCGAAAATAAGAATCTGAGCAATTATTCTGCCTTTCCATCCCATTGCGAATGGAATTACTAAAATTAACGATAGGGTAAGGTTTAATGCCGTTTGACTTATTTGAAATACCCCATATATAATTGGTTTTTCCTCAGCAATCCATAATCCCAGTAACATTTGAAACATGAACTGAGAGCATGCAAATATTACCACCAGCGGGAGCCATTCCTTCGGAAACTCAATCATTTCAGCAATGGAAGAACTAAAAACAAAAGAGATGACTATTAATATCACTGTACTTACTAACAATATTAACAGCGTGTTGTAAACATAGACCGGGAAATTAACTTCCTCTTTCTTGTAATACTGAACAATAACAGAATTATGGGTATTCAACCCAGTGAAAGAAATTAACATCGCGGCAAGAACCTGAAAGATTGAAACAATCCCATAGTCCGATGGACTCAAATATCTGGTTAGAACAGGAATTAAAAGAAACGGTATAGCACTATTCAATGCATTACTAATCGTAAAAACAAGACTGGATTTAAATAAGGGAGAATTAATGAGCTTCTTTATCAACGGATTCAGATTTGCTTTACTGACAATAGTCCAGTTTCATAGGTGTGCCTGCCAATAAATCAACCCTGGCATGTTTATCAAGCAACGATTCATAATGCTTTGGTGCAAGGCCATCACCTGGTCTGATTATTCTAAGATTTTCAGAAGAGAATTTTTGTCCGGCTTTAACGTCCTTTACTATATAAACAGACCGTTTGAAAATCTTACTTTTTTCCTCCGCTTCCTGCGTATTCAATTGCACCTTACCTAAGGCCAAAAATGCTCTTTCGCTTTCGACTACCAGGGAAGTCATTTCAGAGGGCTCAAGACTGAATGTACTGTCCACCCCGCCATCAGCTCGGTTAATCGTAAAGTGCTTCTCAATAACCCGGGCCCCTAAAGCTACTGATGCTATACTGGCCCCTATGCCCATTGTGTGATCACTTAATCCAACTATACAATCAGGGAAAATTTGCTGAAGTACAGGTATTGTTATAAGATTTGTGTTTTCAGGAGTAGCAGGGTAAGTACTTGTGCACTTTAATAAAACGATCTCCTTGCAGCCATTTTGTTTTAGTACTTGAACAGACTCCACGATATCCGATAAATTTGCAATGCCCGTACTCATGATCACAGGCTTGCCCGTTTTGGCAACCTTCTTAAGCAAGGGGTGATCGGTATTTTCAAAGGATGCAATTTTATAGCAAGGCACGTTTAAGGTTTCTAAAAAATCCACGGCCGTGTCATCAAAAGGCGTGCTAAAACAGAGTATGCCCAGCTCTTTTGCATAATCAAATAACGGCTTATGCCATACCCAGGGTGTATGAGCTTCCTGATACAACTCATAAAGACTCCTCCCATACCAAAGTGAGGTTTTATCACTAATATCAAAATTACCTCCACGATGATTTATGGTCATTGTGTCTGGCGTGTATGTTTGAAGCTTTACGGCATGCGCTCCGGTTGATGCAGCTATTCGAATAATCTCTTTGGCTCTCTCTAAAGATTGATTATGGTTACCAGACATCTCGGCAATAACGAAGGGTTTGTACTCTTTGCCTATTGCGATCGATCCAATTTCTATCGTATTCATATTTTAGTCTTCTTAATTAGCCTATAACTATTAACCCCGTCTATTTGTACCAATTCATTTTCACTAAAACCAGCTGCCAGGAATGACTTGTACGAGGCTTCATTATCATCCTTAATATAGGCAACAATCACATGGTGCGCATGTTGCGCTAAATAGTGATCGGTCGATTTTCGGAGCATCTTACTACTTAGCGACTTTCCCCTAAAGTTAGGATCTGCCGATATTCCTATAACTGTCTCACTTTCATTTGACTCTATCCTTACCTGGCCTACCGGTATTCCATCGAGATTAATAAACAGATAAAATTTGCATCGTTCCGATGACAACCTATTATAGAACCAATTGCAATGATCCGGATACTCAATAGGTTGTGAGTTGTAGGAATTCTTCCTCACTGATTCTTCATTTGCCCAATTGAAATACAATAAAACATCCTCCCGATTGGCCAATCTAAAATTCAGATAGTCCAGGAAATAAGAATGAATTAACACATCACGCTGTTCATCCTTGATTAATACCTGATACTTAAGCCGGGCTTCTTCAACAAAATTACTCTCAAAAAGCGCTTTGTAAAGGTGCGGACGGACATCATAGGCATATGTATATATCTTGATGAAATCGAGTTCATGTGCTGAAATCCTTTTTAGAATATCTAAAAAGTTCTTCCAATCACTTATAAATTGATCAACGTACTTACTTCGCTCGGAATGGGTAAGGAAAGAAATCTCTGCATTCCTGTTTTCCCAATCTATGTGAACAAGTCCACCATACCCCACTAAAGTTTCACCCTCTAAAAAACCAAATAACAATTGGTTTGGCTGATCTTGCTCAAATAATTTATCAACTACATTTATAAAATATTCATCTTGCTGCTCTTTACTAAGTGGTTCTTTCTGTCGCAGAATTTCAAGCTGCTCGTTTCTCCATTGCATAATAGTATAACGATCACTATTGCGAATAGAGATTAGCCTATAATCTCCATTTATAAATTCCGCCTGCGACAGGCATTTATATATTCTTTGCATTAGACCTCAACCTTTAAAACACCTAGAGAATAATACTCCCGTATAACATTTTAATAAATAATATTGTATTATGTATGAACTCGTATGTTTACTCCAGCATTTTTAATATGGGAGCGGGTTTGCATTAGATTTTGATCTCGATGAGCAAAGAAAGAACCAGATGTTACCGCATCAGCCTTTCCGATCAAAAAACCTTCAATGAAATGCTTCGCCAAACCACAACCACCCCCGGAAATTACCGGTATTGATACCGATTCTGCTACTCGCCTTGTTATATCCAAATCAAGACCATCTCTCATTCCATCATGATCAATACTTGTTAATAATATCTCACCGGCCCCAAGTTTTTCAGCTTCTATAGCCCACTCTACCGGATCAATACTCGTTTTTTCCTGACCCCCATTTAAATAGATTGTTTTTTTTCCGCTAATATCTTGCTTAAAGTCGATACTGACCACAACACACTGGGCGCCAAATCTTCTTGATGCTTTTGTAATAAGTGACGGATCTTTAAAGGCTTGAGTATTTATAGCAATCTTATCCGCCCCATTGGCTAATAGTGTCCTGAAATGCTCTTCACTTTTCACTCCACCACCAACCGTCATAGGCATGAAAATCTCCTGCGATACTTTGTGAATTACAGTTGCCAGTTTATCAATATTTTGCTCATCCTTATCTATGTTTATAAAAATCAGTTCGTCTGCGGCCTGGTCTTGATATATTTTAGCTTGAGAAACCGGGTCACCAATTTCGATCACATGGCCAAATTGCTTGGTGATGACCAAAACCATTTTCTGCTTATTGTGCGAGCTTACTCTAAGTTGAAGTTTAGGAATTAATCTCTTTTTTGACATATTAGGGTCTCCATGCAATAAAATTTTCCAGAAGTTTTAGTCCATGTTCCTGACTTTTTTCAGGGTGAAATTGAGTTGCAAAGATATTGTTTTTAAGGACTGCCGCTGTTACCAAATGATCATACTCATAGGTGGCAACAACATCACTTGAATCGTTGGTTTTCATATAAAAAGAATGAACAAGGTAAAAATCCACTTTGGGCGGAAGTCCTTTAAATAGTGGAATTCTTGAGTCGTATGTAACATCATTCCACCCGATGTTTGGCACTCTTTTGCCAGGATCATCAGGCTGCAGTCGCGTAACCGTTGCATCAAACCACCCTAAGCCATCATACAAACCACCCTCAGTTCCTTTATCAGCCATAATCTGCATACCAAGGCAAATACCTAATGTAGGTTTTGCCATTTTTATGACCATATAATCCAATGCTTCTCTAAATCCTGTAGTATTAAGCTTGTCGATGCAGTCTTTGAAGGCACCTACGCCAGGTATCACGATATGATCAGCCTTAGCCAGATCTTCGGGATGTTTACAAATCATTACATCAGCTGCCAGGTAATCAAAAGCATTGTATACTGACAGCAGATTACCCATACCATAATCCAAAATACCAACCATGCTATTTGTTACTGCGATTTCTTCCAGTTTTGTAGCTGCAATTCTGCATCTTCTCGCTTCATTCGTCCTTCACGTGTCCACTTATTGAAGTCAGGTAACTTCTCACCAGCTTCTTGTTCTACCAGATTCAGTCTCCATGGGGAAACCGTGTGGCTTTGAGCTATCTGGAAGAATTCTGCCTCTGTTAATCCCACCATTTCCAGAAAAATTTCCAAACTGGCAGGTTTCTTACCTTCGTATTGAGCAATCATATCCAAACCTTCTTCTCTATTCATTCTTCCATGTCTAACGTCAATGGATGCAAGGTGTGTTGGCCTTGTGTATCCCCTTTTCACATATTTAATGTAGTCCCGAACTCCTTGCATATGACACTCAATCTTCTCGTAATTATACTCCAGTGGTACGTTTTCTACCTGATCCCCGTGCCATCCTATTTCATCGTGAATTACTTTCGATTGCATTTTAACATCCCAGGGAATATACGTTCCCAGGCATACAGAACGGTAATTCAGTTTTCTTAATTCTTTAAGTGGTGGGTAGGTGTACGGTTTAAAATCACGCTCATCAACATTGCTTCCACTTAATCGTATGGCCATATCCAGCGCTGTAATTCCGAGGTTTACATACCTATTGAATCTTTTCTCGTCTACTTCTTCGGGCTGATCATAGCTATAGTACGATGTATATTCCGCAGAGGGCTCGCCCCAAAAAATAAGAGGTACATTATAGCGTAGTGCCACCCACATTGGATAGGAAAATATTCCCGTATGGCAATGCCAGCAAAAGTCGCCTTTCTCCAGAAAGCTTTGAAGCATTAGCTTCTGTACTACCTTCCAATTGGGCGTAAACGTATGGAAATCAACTCCCATATTGCGCAATACCTTAGTTGTGTTTTCGTGTAGATTAGGACGCAAAAATCCATGATCGAATCGGACTACAAGAGGTTTGATCTTATATTCCTTCATAAGGTAATAGAGGGTCCATGTACTATCCTTACCTCCGCTAAAAGGAACAATACAATCGTAGTCGTACTTACCTCGATGACTTTCAATTAGTTCAGTTAACTCTTCTTTTCTCTTTGCCCAATCAATTTTTTCATTTTTAAACTCGTTCTGTCTGCAGATATTACATATCCCCTGGTCATCAAAAATGATGCTCTCATGCGTTTCAGGTAATAAGCACTTTTTACACCTCTTTAACTCTATCATAGATTCTCCTTTAATCAACTACAAATATTTTCTAAAAACAGGTTTTGCCGGTTCACCAATAAGATGTGCTTCAAAACCATCCTGTAACGCTCTGGCATAGAGCTCTAACATTTGGCCCAAGGCAACAGTAAAATAATCTATATCTTCAAGCGTATGACTAAAACAAGGAACAAAAGAGCCTTGGAACAATACGCCTCTTTTGATCATTTCCTGCATAGCAAAAGTACGGAAACCTGCACTTACCTCTTCGCTCTTATTTTTAAAAACAAAAATAACCATCCAGTTGCAAGGGATTAATTGGATATGTCTTGAAAGTTTTCGTTGAGAGATAACTTCATTACATTTTTTAATAATATAATCCCCAATTTTATGGTTATGGCCAATCACGTCTTTTGTAAGAAATTCATCAATAGTCGCTAATCCTGCCGTCAATGCGTGAGTTTCACCCCCATGCGTTGTAGAAATCAGAAATACCTTTTCCTTTCCGTTGTTTCTAATTCCGCCCAACTCCATGATTTCCTTCTTACCTGTAAGGGCACAGAAAGAAAAACCATTGGCAATTCCCTTGCCCCATGTAGCCATATCCGGAACAATTCCATATTTGGAAATAGAGCCAGGGAGAGCTGTTTTAAATCCAGTAATCATTTCGTCAATAATCAAAAGCGCCCCATGAGCGTGAACTACTTCAAGGGCTTGTTCCAGATACTCCTTCACTCCCAAAGCACACGAACAACCATTTCCACAAGCACTTCTCTCCGGCTCCATGATTACGCACGCAATCTGGTTTGGGTATTGATTAAACAGGTCTTTTAATGAATCGATATTACATGATTTAAATGTGACCGATAAGTTAGTTATTTCCTCAGGAACACCCATGCTACAAGCTGTTTTACCTATGAACCAGTCATCATATGAGTAAAAGGGATGATCCCCTGGAAATGCGACAAGTTTTCTACCGGTATAAGCCCTTGCTATTTTAACTGCCGCAGTAGTGACGATTGATCCGTTTTTTGCATATTTGATCATATCATGCCCAGGTACAAGGGATAGAAATTTCTCTGCCATTTCCATTTCCAGATAGGAAGGACGCTGAAAGTTCACACCATTATCCAGCTCCGCTTTGACTCTTCTGATAACCGGTTCATAGGCATGACCCAGACTAACTGAAGTGAGTCCCATTGAGCAGTCTAAATACTCATTCCCATCAATGTCCCACACATGTGAACCTTTACCATATGCGATGGCTGCAGGTGACAGTTCTGGAAACTGATCATCTCCTTTAGAATAAGTATGCGATCCTCCGGGAATGAGATTATGAATTTTTTTCCGATATTCCTGTGACTTGGTAAAAGTTGTGATGTTTCTGATTTCTGATGTTTTTGATTTCATATATCCCTCGTTTCTTTTGATCTTTTCATTCAATTTTGATATCGATGGATTCTCCTCCAGGTACACCAGATAGTCCATCCACTTTGCTGAAGTCCCCATTTTCCTAATAAGGTTCTGTATCAATACAAAGTCCTCTAGTTGGTCTACTGTCAGTCTTACTCCAGAATAATCTCTAGTTCCCGATATGTTTTTAGCCTTAAAAAGATTACCCCCTTTTAAGTCTGAATTCATCCAGATATAAGGCGTTACATGCTCACGATCTGATGGACTCCTGGCTTCCCGCCAGGCCTTTTCAAGAGCAGAAAACCTGAATACCTCTACATCCATCCCATCTGGAAATGATGGGTAAAGTGTGTTGGAGCAATAGTCAACATCACTTTGGATACAACCGTCAATCGTTTCATCAATTATATCAGAATCAATCAATGGACAATCTGAAGTGAGTCTTACCACCCATTGAGGGTTATAAGGCTTGGCGGTCTGGTAAAACCGATCTAACACATCGAGCGTGGATCCCTGGTAATAAGGGATCTTAATTGATTCTGCTATTTTTATCAGGTCATTGACATTCTCTTCATGGGTTGTTGCCAACACAAGCTTATCTATCTTCTTGCTTCTGAGAATTCTTTCGAGGTGAATTTGTAATAAGCTCGTATGATTTACTTTCAGCAATACCTTACCCGGTAAACGCGTAGAACCATATCGAGCTTGTGTTATCGCTAAAACCCGTATCACTTTAATTCAATTTAGGATTAAATAAAGCCATTCTTAAAATATCAAGATATTCTCCCTCATATAACCCATGCTTTTTATAAACACCTTCAATCTGAAATTTCAGGGATTTATATAAGCACACCGCTGCTTCATTTTTAGCAACCACTCCCAAGGTTATCTTTCTTAGGTTTTGAACGTTGAAGCAATAGTCAATGATCCGGAGTGAAGCCTCTTTGGCAAATCCTTTTCCCCAATGTCGGGGCTCACCCATGAGAATACCGTACTCACCAAACCCATGACGAAAATTAACCGGATCAATCTTTATGTTACCAATGTGTTCATCGGTTTGCTTCAAGTGAATTGCCCAAAACAAAATATTTCTTTGCTCTACATCCGTAAGGTAACTCCTTAACATCTCGATGGTCTGTCCACCACCCGTTTCCAGATATTTGTAGACAATAGGATTATTGAGCCAGGATAAATACTGCTCACCTAAATGAGCCAGCGAAAGTGGTTTGAAGAATAATCGATCTGATTCCAATACCTCCAACATATCCGGCTATTTAAAAAAAATCCTGAATGGCTTTTATTACAATATCTTGCTCTTCATCAGATAATCCAGGATACATGGGTAAGCTTAAACATTTTTGATAAAATTCCTCCGCTACCGGAAAATCGCCAGCCTTCCAACCAAATTGTTTATAATAAGGCATGAGATGTACTGGAATATAGTGCACTTGCACTTTAATGTTCTTTGCATGGAGGTAATTATACAATTCCAGCCGCCTCTCCGTTTTAATTACGTAAAGGTGCCATGCATGATGGAATCCCTTCGCCACATTTGGTAAAATTAAAGGATAGTTTGAAAGGGCATTCGAATAGCGATTTGCCAGATATTGTCTTTGCTTTAGCCCAGCTGCTGCACGCTTCAATTGGGAGGTCCCCAAAGCAGCCTGAAAGTCTGTTAATCGATAATTATATCCTAACGTTTGCATTTCATAATACCAGCCTCCATGATTTTCATATAATGCTGATGGTTCTTTTGTTATTCCATGCGTTCGGAGCATTAATAATTTTTTATATAAGGTTTCATCATTCGTGGTAATCATTCCCCCTTCACCAGTGGCAATATGCTTTACAGGATGAAACGAGAAAATTGCCAAATCCGCATAACTGCCATTGCCACATTTCTGATTCAAGGTTTTTGAATCAACGAAATATCCACCGGGAGCATGACAAGCATCTTCCACTATCCATAATTTATATTTGGTAGCGATTGATCGCAATCTTTCCAGATCAACGGGATGTCCGGCAAAATCCACTGGTACAATTCCATGGTAGGAACCCATCGGTTTTGATGCCAATAAGGACTCCAGTTTTCCGAGATCAAGCGTATAGTTTATTGGGTCTATATCTACAAAATCAATGCTCCCTCCACAATAAGCAATGCAATTTGCAGATGCGGCAAATGTAATGGGTGTTGTAATAACCCTGGAATTACTACTTACGTTAAGCGCCAGTGCAGATAAATGCAAAGCAGCCGTTCCATTAGCAACCGCTACCGCGTATTTACAACCAACATAATTTGCAAATTCATTTTCAAAGGACTGAATTTGGGGGCCTTGAGTTAAAAAATCAGATCTCAGGGAAGCTATAACGGCTTCAATGTCTTCCTGAGTAATTTCTTGCTTTCCGTATGGTATTATTTTCATTTTATACAAGATTTTTGTTTGACTTAATTTATAACTTCCAATTTCCTGGATTTACCAATGTTTCATCAGAGATTCCTATACCATCAATTTCCTTTATCAACTCAACTGGAAGTTCACACACTGATTTTAAATTATCTGTCAGTTGGTCGACCGTTTCAACACCAACGACCACTCGATCAACGAAAGGCTGATGAAGCGCATAGCCCAGGCAAGCACTTCGTAACTGAATATGGTAATCGAAGGCAAGAGTCTGAAATTTACGCAGCGGCTCTGCCAGGCCTTTTAAGTTGCCAGTAAGCGTGTCCGGATCTTTAAAAAACAATCCCTGCAAAAAAACTGATCTAACATGAATTTCCTTACCCAACTCCTTGGCTCTCAACAATAATTCTCGTTTACGTACTGATAGGTCAAATGGATTGAGAGGTATTTGAATAATAGTAATGAACGGGTCATCTAGTACTTTTTCAAGTTCATCTACGGAATAAATGGAAACCCCTATTCGCTGGATCTTTTTATCATCCTTTAGTTTTTTCAGATCATCAGCATACTCTCCCGACACATAATCACTATACCGATGATATAAATAGCCATATAGCGTGGTTACCCCAGTCGTGGATAAGGTTCGATCAACTTTTCTCACGATTGATTCATTATCGCCTATGAACTTACTAATTAATTGAAAAGCGTTCTCTTTCGATTTAAGATAGGCCGAAATTTTATTAATGGAGTCTCCATAGGAATCAGCCGTGTCAAGAATTTCTATTCCCAGTTCGCTTGCCTCATCCAGGATTTTAAAAGCATCCTCCCTATCTGGCTTCCCCGTAGAATTATTTATTCCATAGGCAAGACCCAATTGAACTGTTCCTAATATGATTTTACTCTTCAATTTATATTATGAATGATGGATCGACAAATTTCTTTATCAGAACACGCAAGCTATCTACCGTTTCCCATTGATCATTTTGTCCTGAGTCATAGCTAAATCCAACAGGCACCGGCTTTGCTGAGAAATGTTTCAAATAATCATCAACATTGAATATGGGCTGTTGGGGCAAAATTGCATAGTACTTACCTAGATCAATAGTGTTGTACGAATCTGAAATAGTGATCATTTCTTCATGCAATTTTTCGCCTGGGCGAATTCCAATCTCAATCTGCTTGCAATCAGGTGCAATGGCAGTAGCAACATCAACTATTTTATAGGATGGAATTTTGGGAACAAATATCTCGCCACCCCATGCTTTCTCAATTGCATAAAAAACCATTTCACATCCATCCTCCAGGGAAATATTAAATCTTGTCATTCGCATATCGGTAATGGGAATAACACCTTCTCTCCTTTTTTTAAGAAAGAATGGCATCACTGAGCCATTTGACCCCATAACATTACCATAACGAACCACTGAGAAGGTGATATCGCGTTTGCCCCGGATATTATTAGCAGCAATAAAAAGTTTATCTGATGCCAGCTTTGTTGCCCCATACAGATTTATAGGCGCTGCTGCTTTATCTGTGGAAAGAGCAACTACTTTTTTAACACCGGCTTTAAGTGCAGCGTTAATTACATTCTCTGCACCTAAGATGTTTGTTTTGACGCATTCCATGGGATTGTATTCTGCAAGATGAACATGCTTCATCGCAGCTGCGTGAATTACTATATCTACTCCTTCAAAAGCGCTTACAAGTCTTTGTTCATCTCGTATATCACCAATAAAATATCTAAGGCTTTTATACTTTGTATCAGGATATTCCAATCCCATCTGATAATGCTTTTGCTCATCTCTTGAAAAGATCACCAGACGCTTTATATCCGGATAGCGCTCCAAAATAAGTTTCGTAAACATTTTACCAAAAGATCCGGTACCCCCTGTTATTAACACGCTTTTACCATTGAGCATTTTATTTGTATTTAATTGATTAGCAAAAATTTATTACAGGGCAACTTTTGCAAACCATATACCCGTAAAAAGATTTAAAATTTATATTTTATAAAGCCTGACGAAGTTATCTAATGAATAATGGTTCTATGAAAAGATTAGACACAACATCACTTACAACAATTTTACTGTTAGCAACATAACAATATCTGAATCGAATCTCTGCTCTTTGATTTTCGATGGTTTCAATATAATAGGAAATCAAAAATTTATTTCCATTCAGATGAACTATGGATGGATATGCCCCGTATGAACCGGGGCCATCATCAATAATATATGGGTCAGAAAAATTAACTTCATTTTTACCAGACAATCTAATATTGGTTAATGGATGCCTCTTGGCAAGCAACAAAACTGTATCTCCAACATTCAATAAGTAGGGTGCCTCACCCGGAAACCCCAAATCGTTTGACTGAGACCACGTTATCCCATTATCATTTGATTCGGTTGATTGCATATTTAAATGATGATCATCTGATCTGGCCACAATAATGAGTCGATTTCCAAATTCTACAATAGATGGCTCTGACAATGAGATATTATTACTTTTCAAAACCAGCTTAGGGTTCGACCAGGTTAGGCAATTATCATTTGATTCTATTGTGTAGCATTCACCTCGATTATTATAATCAACCAAATATCCCGCAAGAATAATCTTATTGCTCTTTGTTTTTAAGATGGGTGATGATGTCGCAAAATTCTTAGCAACAAGCCGTGGAGTCGACCATGAATTACCTCCATCATAACTCTCAGAAATAGAAGTATTAAACTCCAGCTTTGAATCGCCCAATGCTACCTGAAAAAACGAGCAAATCAATCTATTCTCAATGACCAACAAGGAAGGATCTCTGTCGTCAAATGGAGTGTCAATTATTACCTTTGGTGTCGTCCATGATCGACCGCTGTCACTTGAAATGGCTAAATAAATTCCCCCTCCTTTACTCATTAACCTGTCTTTCTCTGGAAAAGAGCCATGCTCCCAACCATTATAGAATACACAATAGACGTTGCCATTAAGCATGGCAACGTCTGGAAACGCGTTATAATCAAATCTCAGCTCTTTCAATTCTGTATTACACCTACTCAAAAGAATTAGCACAATTGAAGCAATTGAAATTTTATAAGCCAACTTAAAAACATAATACATATCAGGATATTTCTACACTGATTAACTCAGTTTAAACGTACTATTAAAATCATACTTATCACTGTTAATTCCTTGGTAGTCATTGATAATTCCCGATAATCCTGATTCCAATGGAATTTTTGGCCGCCATCTCATGTCTAACAATTTAGAACTATCCATCAATTTTCTCGGGGTGCCATCAGGTTTTGTCTGATCAAAAATCAATTGACCCTTAAATCCACTGATCTTTTTAATAAGAAGTGCCAAATCCTTTATTGTGATTTCAGAGCTTGACCCAATATTAACAAAATCAAGGTCAGAATAATTAAGCATCAAAAACAAACAGGCATTAGCTAAATCGTTTACATGCAAAAACTCACGAAGCGGAGAA
>Ga0209591_10002621_pt1 | contig 21465 bp, 15 predicted proteins | sample MAT01_FD_187207 | JGI IMG/M metagenome (GOLD analysis project Ga0209591, IMG submission 187207) | Freshwater microbial communities from Lake Fryxell liftoff mats and glacier meltwater in Antarctica - MAT-01 (SPAdes) (version 2) | ecosystem: Environmental > Aquatic > Freshwater > Ice > Liftoff... | reverse complement strand
ACCCATCCTGCTTCGGCATAAGGAGGTCCGTCAGCACCAGGTCGGGCGGCTCCTGTTTGAACATTGTCATTGCCTCCTTGCCATCGCGGGCCTCGATCACCTTGTAGCCCATTTTTACGAGCGTGATCCGCAGCATTTTGCGGAAAGAATCATCATCATCTACAAGCAGGATTCGCGACATAAGTTAACGTGGTTTGGTTTCGGCCAGCACGCGAGCGACAACCGTGCCGAGCGCGACAACCGAAAGTGGTTTCATAATCAATTCTTCGATGCCCAGCGCCCGGACGCGCTCCGCGGTCAACGCCGCATCGTAGCCGGTGTACAGGACGATCGGCAGCCCGGGCCGGATCGCGTGCACCTCTTCGGCGAGGCCCGTGCCCGTCAATCCCGGCATCATCTGGTCGGTGACGACAAGCGCATACTCTTCCGGCTTGGCGCGCACTGCGGCGAGCGCGTCGAAGGCGTTGGTGTGGGCGTCCACGGCGTACCCCAGTTTTTCGAGAATACTTTTTCCCAAGGTCGCCAGCGGTGCCTCGTCGTCGACGTAAAGAATGCGTTCCCCGTGCCCGCGGGGAACGATCACGGCTTCCTCCGTGCCCACCTCCGCGACGATCGCCGGCGCAGCCTCCGCGAGCGCGGGAAAATAGAGATGAAACATCGTGCCTTCGCCCGGATGGCTGGCGACGGTAACGGCCCCCTCGTGACTCCGCATGATGCCGTGCACGACCGCGAGGCCCAGACCGGTGCCCTCGCCCTGCGCTTTCGTGGTGAAGAACGGCTCGAAGATCCGGCTGAGCGTCGCCTCGTTCATGCCGCAACCGGTGTCACTCACCGAGAGCAGCACGTACGCACCGAGCCTTAGACGGGAATTGGCCGCGACCACGGCGGTATCGATCTCCACGTTCTCGAGCTTAATTGTCAACCGGCCCGGTCGCGCCTGCATCGCGTACGCCGCGTTGGTGCCGAGATTCATCATGATCTGGTGGATTTGCGTGGCGTCCACCAGCACCGGAGACACATCGGCCGACAACGAGAGGTCGAACTCAATCGTCGCGGGAATCGTCGCCCGCAGCAGCTTGAGTGCTTCCTTCAACACGCCGTGGAGCCGCGTGGGCTTGCGCTCCAGTTCGTTCTTGCGGCTGAACGCGAGGATTTGCTGCACCAAGTCGACCGCGCGATCGGCGCCGCTGCCGATGTCATCGAGGTATTCGGTGAGGGTCGCGTTACCGGTGGTTTCCGCTTTGGCCAACCGCACGTAGCCGACGATCGCGGCGAGCACATTGTTGAAATCGTGGGCGATGCCACCGGCGAGCGTGCCGATGGCTTCCATTTTTTGCGCCTGGCGAAATTGCTCCGCCAGTTGCTGCCGCTCGATGAACTGCCCCAACTGCGCCCCGAGCGCGGCGAACAAGGCCATAACTTCCGCCGACGGCTCGTGCGATGCCGTGCTGAAGAAATCCACCACCCCGAGCACCTCGCCCCGCAGCTTGATGGGAAACCCCATCGCGCCGCGCAGCGCCAACTGCGCCGCCGGCACCTGACGACAGAACGTGGCGTCTTGCGCCACCTCGGGAATCCACACGGGTTGGGCCGTTGCCCAGATTCTCCCCGGCAAACCTGCCCCAACCACAAAGGTCTTCGCGCGACTCGCGGCGGCGAAAGGCCGAAAATCGGCGGACGGCGCATGCCAGAGTTCGACGCAACGCAGCACTTTCGCCGAGCGATCAACGGCCCAGAGACCGCCGATATTCCAGCCCAGCGCGCGGCAGATGATTTCGAGAAAATTTCGCGCGGTCTGCGGCAACTGGGTGCCCTCCGCCAGCATGCGCGTCACGGCGTGCTGGATTTCCGTGCGTTGCTCCGCAGCGCGGCGCTCGGTGATGTCGCGCGCGGCGGCGAATACTCCCTGCAGGCTCCGGTCCCGATCGTAGAAGGTGGCGGCGTTATAGGACACCACGGTTTCTTTGCCATCCCGGGCGCGGGCCGTCAGCTCGTAGTTGGCGACCTTTTTTTCGTCGAGCACCTGCCTGATGGCCGCCTCGGCCCGGTCCGGATCGGTGAAGTAGTTTTTGAAGGGCGCGCCAAGCAGCTCGTCGCGGGTGCAGCCGGTGAGCGCCTCCATCTGTTGGTTGACGTCGGTGATGAACCCTTGCGGGTCGGTGGTCATAAGCGCGTCGATATTGGATTCGATGAGCGAGCGCGTGTAGAATTGCTGGTCGCGCAGCCGCTGATCGAGTTTCTTCCGCTCCTCTTCCACCTGCTTGCGCGCGGTATTGTCGGTGCCGATCAACAGATAGCCGATGATGGCCTCCTGCGCGTCGCGCAGCGCCGTGACGGACACCACCGCCGGGAAGCGGCTCTTATCCTTGCGGATATAGGTCAGCTCGTAGATGTCCTCGATCCCGCGCGAGGCTTTGAACACCAAGGCCTCGAAGCCGGGCGTAATGGGGGTGCCGAGTTCGACGCTCAGCACTTGGGCGCGCGCGATCACTTCCTGCGGATCGGAAATGTCCGCCGGCGTGATCTGGTTCATCACCTCGGCGGCCGAGTAGCCCAGCATCCGCTCCGCGCCGACGTTGAAGATCTGGATGACGCCCTTCGCGTCCGTGGCGATGCTCGAGAAGTTGGCGCTGTTGAAAATCGCGCGCTGCAGGGCCCCCGCCTTGAGCAACGCCGCTTCCGCCTGCTTGCGCGCGGTGATGTCGCGGGCGGCGGCGAAGACACCGAGAACTTGGCCACCCGCGTCCTTGTAGACCGATGCGTTGTAAAGCACGTCGGTGAGACGACCGTGCTCGTGCCGGATGGTCAGCGGGTAGTCGGTGACGAAGCCCCGGGCGAAGACCTGCCGGTAGCCCTCGCGGGCCTTCTCGGGCTCGGTGAAATAGTCGGAGAAGTCGGTGCCGATGAGTTTCTGCCGCTCCACCCCGGTCGCTTTGATCAAGCCCTCGTTGACGTCGGTGATCTTACCTTCGGCGCTGATCGTGACCAACGGGTCGAGGCTCGCCTCGAGGAGGCTGCGGACATAATGGGAGGCCTGTTTGCGCGCGGTGTTGTCGGTGCCGATCAAAAGATAGCCGATGATCGCCTCCTGCGCATCGCGCAGCGCGGTGACCGACACGACCGCCGGGAAGCGGCTGCCGTCCTTGCGGATGTAGGTCAGCTCGTAGATGTCTTCGATCCCGCGCGAAGCCTTGAACACCAAGGCCTCAAAGCCGGGCGCAATCGGGGTGCCGAGTTCGACGCTGAGCGCTTGGGCGCGGGCGATCACTTCCTGCGGATCGGAAATATCGGCCGGCGTGATCTGGTTCATCACCTCGGCCGCCGAGTAGCCCAGCATCCGCTCCGCGCCGACGTTGAAAATCTGGATGACGCCCTCGGCATCGGTCGCGATACTTGAAAAATTGGCGCTGTTGAAAATTGCGCTCTGCAGCACGGACATGCGAGCGAGTGCCTGCTTCTGCCGAAACAACTCCACGAACACCGCGACCTTGTTCGTCAAGATGTGTGGCTCGATGGGTTTGTAGAGAAAGTCGACCGCGCCGGCATCGTAGCCCTGAAACAGCCGCTCCCGATCATGGGCTCCGGCGGTCACGAACACGATCGGCACATGCTTGGTGCGCCCGCTCCCGCGCATCAGCTCCGCGAGCTCGAAGCCGTCCATGCCGGGCATCTGCACGTCGACCAGGGCGAGCGCGACCTCGTTCGCGAGGAGGATCTCAAGCGCCTCGTCGCCGGAGCGGGCCGTCAGCACGCGCAGCCCCGGGCCGCGCAACAAGGCTTCCATGGCGACCAGATTCTTTTCGAGATCGTCAACGAGGAGGATGAGGACGTTATCTTTCATGAACTACAGTTCCTTCGGTGTCGCCCGCGCGCTGGGCGTCGAGCGCCAAGAGCCATTGAATGAGGTCGTGGAGCGGGGCCACGAGCTGCGGCTTGGCGCTGGCGATGGCGGCCTCGGGCATCGCGCGCGCGGGGGCTTCATCGGGCGACTGCACCGCACACAACCCGCCATACGCCTTGATCGCCTGCAGGCCGAGGGCACCGTCGTCGTTCGCGCCGGTGAGGACGACGCCGGCGACGCGGGGCCCGAACACCTCGGCGGCGGACTGAAACAGCACGTCGATGGAGGGGCGGCTGTAACTGACCGGCGCGTCATTGGACAACGCCAGATGCACGTCCTGTGCTCCCGCGAGGTGGCGGCCGCCGCGATCGACGTCGAGCAGCATGTGGTAGTCCGGCGGCGCGATCACGAGGCCCGGCAGGAGTCTGTCCTTGTCACCGGCTTCGCGCACGGCGAGGTGCGCGCGCGCGCCGAGCACCTCGACGAGCAGACTCGGCTGGTCGCGTGGAAGATGCACGACGGCGACCAGGGGCAGGGTGAACGAGGCGGGCAACGCGGAGAGAATCTTGAGGAACGCATCCACCCCGCCCGCAGACGCGCCGAGCACGATCACGTCGACCGGCGCGAGCGGCGCCGGCGGCGAGGTCTGACCAGAGGCAAGTGGTGCGTGATTCATCGGCTGGTTCATGATTGCTTGCGGTAAATGCGCTCGTGCATGTCGAAGGTGTCGAAGGCGGCTGCGTGCGACGAGATGCGCAGGTTTTCCTTGGAACCGAGGGCCAGGAAACCGCGCGGCACGAGCGATTGTTCGAACAGGCCGATCGCGCGGTCTTGCAGCTCGCGGTCGAAGTAGATGAGGACATTCCGGCACAGCACAAGGTGCGACTCCGTGAAGTCGCCGTCGGTGGCGAGCGAGTGATCGGAGAAGACGACATTCCGGCGCAAGCGGCGATCAAAGACTACTCCATTGTAGGCGGCCGTGTACCAGTCCGCCAGCGAGCCTTTGCCACCAGCCGCAGCGTAGCTCTCCGAGAAGCCCGCCACGCGATCGAGCGCATAGACGCCGGCTTCGGCCTTGCGCAGCGCCTCTTCGTTCACGTCAGTGGCGTACATAATCGCGCGATCAAGGAGCCCTTCTTCCTCCAGGAGGATGGCCATCGAGTAAAACTCCTCGCCGGTGCTGCAGCCCGCGATCCAGATCTTCAGCGACGGATAGGTCGCGAGGATCGGCAACACGTCGCGGCGCAAGGCTAAAAAGTGCGTGGGGTCGCGAAACATTTCGCTCACCTGGATGGTGAGGTAGTCGAGGAGGATGGGCAGCGCGTGCGCATCGTGCAGCACCCGATCCTGCAGCACGGAAAGCGAGGAGACTCCGAAGCGCTCCATCGCCTGCCGCAGCCGCCGCCGCAGCGACGACTTCGCGTAGTCGCGAAAGTCGTAGTGATACCGCTGAAAGATGGCCTCGAGCAGGAGCGTGAGCTCCATGTCGAACACGCTTTCGCCGCTTTGTCCGTCGCTCGCGCTCATCGCTTGAACATCCAGACGCGCAGCAGCGACAGGAGCTTCTCCACGTCGATGGGCTTGGCCATGTAATCGGACGCGCCAGCCTCAAAGCACTTCTGTTGGTCGTCTTTCATCGCCTTGGCGGTGAGCGCGATGATCGGCAGATTTTGCCATTCCGGCCGCGCGCGGATGGCCCGCATCGCCGCGATGCCGTCCATCTCGGGCATCATGATATCCATGAGGACGACGTCGATACCGCCCGCGCGTTGCTCCGCGCTGCCCAGCTTATCGAGGGCGGCGAGCGCCTCCTTGCCGTTGCGCGCGATTTCCATTTTGGCCCCGAGCGGCTCGAGCACGCGGGAGAGCGCGAACACGTTGCGCACATCGTCCTCGGCCAAAAGGATGCGCCGGCCCTCGAAAGCGGCGTCGCGGTTGCGGGCTTCGCGCAGCATGCGCTGGCGGTCTGCGGGCAGCTTTGCCTCCACGTGGTGCAGGAACAGCGTGACCTCGTCGAGCAGCCGTTCGGGCGAGCGCGCGCCCTTGATGATGATCGAGCGCGAGTACTGGCTCAGCCGCTGCTCCTCGTCGCGAGTAAGAGAACGTCCCGTATAGACGATGACGGGCGGGTGCGAGTAACGCTCGTCGTCGGCCATGCGCTCGAGGAGCTGGTAGCCGCTGAGATCAGGCAGGGTGAGATCCACGACCATGCAGTCGAACGTCGAGGTATGCAGGGCCTCGAGCGCGGCGGTCGCCGTCGGGACGGCGGTGATACTCACGTCGTCGCCGCCGAGCAGAGCCTCGATGGCCATCCGCTGGCTCTCGTCGTCTTCGACCACCAGCACGCGGCCAATCTTCTGCGCGAGCTTTTGCTCCATGTGTTCGAGCGCGCGCAACAGTTCCTCGCGCTTGACGGGCTTGAGCGTATAACCCACCGCGCCGAGTTCGAGTGCCTGCTGGGTGTGATCCTCCAGCGAGATCATGTGCACCGGCACGTGGCGCGTGACCGGGTTCCGCTTCAAGCGCTCCAGCACGGTGAGGCCCGAGTGGTCGGGCAGTTTCACGTCGAGCAGGATGCCCACCGGCTGGTGCGTGCGGGTCGCGGCGATGCCATCATCGGCGGTCGGCACGGCGACGACCTTGAAGCCGCGCTCGCGCCCGAGTCCGACGAGGATGCTGGCGAAGGCGGCGTCATCCTCGACGACGAGGATCACGCGGTCGCCTGGCCCAATCAGGTCGCGATCATCGTCGACGAGTTTCGCCACCGGGCCAGCCTCGGCCATGGCCAGCGGGCGCGCGGGCGCGGGTGCAAACGAAGACGCGGGAGACGATGGGGCGGGCGCGACAGGTGCCGAAGCGGCGGGCGCGGCGCTCGCCGGGCGGGTTGTCGCGGTGGTGCCGGGCTCCCCGAGCAAGCGGGGCACCGTCAGAGTGAAGGTGCTGCCCAAGCCGGGCTCGCTCTGCAACGTGACGTCGCCGCCGAGCAGGCGCGCGAGTTCCCGCGAGATCGACAAGCCGAGCCCGGTGCCGCCGTATTTCCGGTGCGTGCTGCCGTCGCCTTGGCGGAAGGCCTCGAAGATGACATTCTGGTGCTCGGGAGCGATGCCGACGCCGCTATCGATGACGCAAAAGCGCACGAGCGGCACTCCGTCGGAGGACTTCCGCGCATCGACCGCGAGGCGCACCGTCCCGCTTTCGGTGAATTTCACGGCGTTCGACACGAGGTTCTTCAGCACTTGCTGCAGGCGCTGGCCGTCACTCACAATTTCGTCGCCGTCGCCGTTTTCGTCCGCAAGCGAGGTTTCGAAGCGCAACCCCTTCTGCGCCGCGAGCGGGTCGAACGTGCGCCGCAACTGCTCGATCATCGAGCGGAGGGAGAGCTTCTCCAGGTGCACCTCCACCTTGCCGGCCTCAATCTTCGAGAGGTCAAGGATGTCGTTGATGAGCGTGAGCAGATCCGTGTTCGCGCCGTAGATCGTCTCCGCGAAGGTCACCTGCTCTGCGGTGAGGTTGCCATTCCGATTATCCGCGAGCAGCTTCGAGAGGATGAGCGCGCTGTTGAGCGGCGTGCGCAACTCGTGGCTCATGTTCGCGAGGAACTCCGACTTCACCTGGTTTGCGCGCGCGAGCTCGGCCGAGTGCGCTGTCAATTCGAGCTGGGCGCGCTCGAGATGGTCCTTCTGCGCCTGCAACACGTCGGCCTGCGTCTCGAGCTGGGTGTTGGTTTCTTCAAGCTCCGCCTGCTGCGCCTCGAGCCGCACGGCACTCTCCTTGAGCGCGCGGCTTTGCTCTTCGAGCTCTTCGTTGGAGACGCGTAACTCCTCCTGCTGAGCCTGAAGCTCCGTTGCCTGTTGCTGCGTCTCCTCGAGCAAGAGCGCGAGCTTTTTGCGGAACTGCGCCGTTCTCAGGGCAACGCCGATGGGCTCAGCGATCAGGCGCAGCAGCTCCAAGTCATGCGGAGAGACGGCGCGGAAGAAGCCCAATTCCAGCACCGCATTGGCCACCCCATCGACGCTGGTCGGTGCGATCACGAGGTGCCGCGGCCGGCTGCCGCCCAAGCCAGAGGTGACCGGAAAGTAATCAGCCGGCACATCGCTGATCGTCATGACCGACTTCTCGCGCAGGGCTTGTCTCGTCAGGCCGCCCACGGGATGAGGCTGGTCGGGCCCGTCAGAAGCACGCACAGGAATCGCATAGGCGCCCACGAGGCGGAGGCGGCCCTCTTCCTCGGCAGAATACATGGCCCCGACCTGGGCGTTGAGATAGCGAGCGACAAAGCTGACGATCTTTTCGCCCAGTTGCTCGACCTCCTGCTCACCTTGCAGCCGGACACTGAGTTCGTTCTGCCCCGCCCTCAACCAGGCCTGCGTTTGCATCGCGCGAAAATCCTGCGAGGACACGACGGCGGCGGCGACGATCAGGAAGACCAAGAGCGCTGATCCCGCCCAGGTGACGAACGTCGAGAAGGCGGCGGCCCGCTCCCATTCCTGCGTGTTGGCCTCGAGGGTCGCGCGCTCGGTGGCCTGCATCTCGCTGATCAACGCACGCAGACGTTCCATCATCACCTTGCCTCGGCCCAAACGAACCAGCTCAGGCGCGGCTTCAGACTGACCAGCGTGCTTCAGTTCGACGCCTTCTTTAAGAATGGCCATCCGGTCGGCGGCGAGGTGTTCGACGGCCTCAAATCGCTTCAGTTGCGCTGGGTTGTCTGCCGCCAAGCGCCGAATATTCGCGAGGTTGCCCGGCAGTTCGGCGAGCGCGGCCGTATACGGATCGAGATACGACTTGTCACCGATCAGCAGATAGCCGCGTTGACTCGATTCCGCGTCCGTGAGCGTGGAGATCGAGGCCTCGAGCGCTTTCGTCATTTCAAGCGCTTGCATCATTTGTTCTGCCCCCGTCGACCGAGCCTGCAGGGCGCGATAGGAGACCACCGACATGGCCACGACGGCAATCAGGGCGGCCATGAAGCCGAGCAGGGTCTTTCGTGGCAGTGCCGAACTCCATCGGCCACCGGGGGTGGCGGATGGGCGATCTTCGCCGAAGCGCTGGTCGGGAGGGCTCGGCTGCGGGGTTTTGTCGCCCAACGATTCTTTGGTCATAATTTCGTCTCAGTGGCGCTTCGCCAGTCGGTGGTTAGCTGCGGAAAAAAATCGCGGACGGACCCAGCGGCCGATGCGCGCAGGTTTACTATCCGAGGATCTCGCCGCGCATCCCTAGAGCGGAACCGGCTGCCGTCGTTGGCTAAGTCACTTTTCTTCATGATTAAGTTGGGGTTGGAGAAACGCACGGCGGCGATGGTGCTGAATAATTTCACACCAAAGAGCGTCACCCCGCGCCCGACGGAAGTCGCGCACGTATCGCATTCTGTGTTCCCTGTGAACACCGATAGCGAGAAGCATAGCGAGAAACATCTCAGGCGATAGCGAGACCCATCGCATGGGGTGAAGACCCACTATCGCGATCGATCGCGCCCTGAAACAAACCACAAATTGATTCCGGGAAATCTACGGCGCTGTGGTTGGGGTGGCGCGCGGTGCATTGTCTTCACGCCGGCTGAACTGTATCGAGGTGGAACGCGACGTTCCGACTTTGCCAAGGCTACGACGGACAAGCCGGGCGCGCGGGGTGCCGGAGGATAGCCGCGTTTGAGCCGCAGGCGAAAGCGCGGTGTCTGGCGGCCCCGTTTTCGGGCTGCGCCCTCAAACGAGGCTACACGCACGAGGCAAAACCCGCCCGGCTTGTCCGCTATAGCCTTGGCGACGGCGGGAGGTCGGGTTCCACCACGGCAAATGCCTGCGCTGCTCCCTCAATCGAGGCTAGGCCCCGGCCGCAGCTTTTCGGCATTCGTGAATCATTCGTGTGCTTCGTGGGCCAATCCTCCGAGAAACCCCGGAGTTTTCCCACTAATCACACGAATAGACACGAATGGAAAACCACATGAGCTATGGGGAAAACGAGCTGAGCCTGTCACGGCGCAAACCGGCTGAACTGTATCGAGGTGGAACGCGACGTTCCGACTTCGCCAAGGCTACGACGGACAAGCGGGGCGCGCGGGGTGCCGGAGGGTAGCCGCGTTTGAGCCGCAGGCGAAAGCGCGGCCAGCGGTGCGCGATTTCGACCACGTTGTCGCTCCGCTCCAACGCGGCGACTCCTTTGCATGAACCAGCCGTCGCAGGTCTCCGGCGCGGCCAGCGCCTGCCGCTACGTTTACCAGCGCCCGCTCAACCCCACAGCGGCCGGGTGTGCGTGCCGGCGGGGACGATTTCATTCGCGGGCACGCCCCGGGGGAAACAGATCTTACCCACGGCATCCTGAAAATCATCCGCCCCGCGCAGGATCTCGATTTCCAAGCGCAAATAATAAAGCGGCAGCGGACAATCGATGTCAGCGGGGATGCGGACGGCGTCCTTCTCGGTGGTCACGATGAACTCGGCCCCGGCTTTCTTGGCGGCGGTGTATTCCTCCACGAGATCTTCGCGGGTGAAACGGTAGTGATCGAGAAAGCGTCGCACCTGGGCCAACTGCGCCCCCCCCTCGTGAAGAAACCGCTCGAAGCTCTCCGGCGTGGCGATGCCGCTGAAGGCCCCGATGCGCTTGCCCTTCATGTCTTCGAGCGGGCGGCGCTCGGCGCCACCGACGCGCTGCAAGTACTGCGGCTTGTGCGCGCATTCGATGATTTCCACGCCGGGGTTGAAACGCTTGATCACCGCTTCCAACTCCTCGTCGCGATGGCCGTTCGACTTGGTGAGAAAAACATACGAGGCCCGCTTCAGGTGCTTCACCGGCTCGCGCAATATGCCGCGCGGCAGCACGAAGCCGTTGCCAAAGGGATTAGTCTTGTCGACGAGCAGGAGATTCAAGCGGCCCTTGAGCGGGAGATATTGAAAACCGTCGTCGAGCACGAGCGTGTCGCAGCCGAAATGCTTGATCGCATACGCGCCGGCCTTCACGCGGTTTTTGTCCACGAGCACGACCACGCCGGGGAGATTTTTCGCGAGCATGAACGGCTCGTCGCCAGCGACCTCCGAATCGAGCAGCACCGTCACGCCATCGCTCACCACGCGCGGGGGTGCCTCTTCGGTGTGGGTAAAACGATACCACCATTTTTTCCAAAACGGCGGGGCCTTGCTCTTGTAACCGCGACTGAGAATGGCGACCTTGCGCCCACGGTCATGCAGGGCGCGGGCGAATTTCTCCACGACGGGCGTCTTGCCGGTGCCACCCACGGTGAGATTTCCGACCACCACGACGAGGCAGCCGAGCGGAGTGTCGTGGAAAATACGATTTCGGTACAGCCAGAGCCGAAGCTGCACCACGCCGTTGAAAACATAGGACCAACCTTGCAAAAACACGCCGAAGAGCACCGCCCCCACGCCTTCCCGCTTACCGAGAATCACATCGAGGCCGAACTGGGAGAACTCGTTAGCTTGATGGCGGATCCAGCGGTTTAACATGACATGAATAGACGTTGCGCGATGAAAGAGGTTTAAGTGAAGTCTTGCTACAGGCCGGTTCAATAACATGCAATACCGGCTTCTCACCAACATGTCCTACAAGCTCTTCATTCCCGGTCCAATCGCCGTCTCCGACAAAACTCTGCGCGCCATGGCTCAACCCATGATCGGGCACCGTAGCACCGACTTCGTCGCGCTCTACCAGTCCATCCAGCCGGACTTACAGGCGCTCTTCTACACGCAGGACCCCGTGTATATTTCCACCAGCAGCGGCTGGGGTTTCATGGAAGGCGCGCTCCGCAACGTCGTGCAGAAAAAAGTCCTCTGCTGCATGAACGGCGCTTTCTCCGACAAGTGGATCGATGTCGCCCAACGCTGCGGTCTCGCCGCCGGTGCCCTGAAATTCGAATGGGGCCAGCCCGTCGATCCCGAGGCCCTCCGCGCCGAACTCGCCACCGGCCAGTACGACGCCGTCACGATCATCCACAATGAAACCTCCTGCGGCTGCATGAGCGATCTGCCCGCGCTTGCCGCCGTGCTGCGCCAGTTCCCCGACGTCATCAGCATCATCGACACCGTCAGTTCCTTCAGCGTGATGCCGATCAAGAAGGACGAGCTCGGCCTCGACATCATGCTCACCGGCTCGCAGAAAGCCCTCGCCCTGCCTCCCGGCCTCTCGCTCATCTCGCCTTCGAAGCGCGCCCTCGCCCGTGCCGCCCTCAGCAAGACCCGCGGCTATTATTTCGATCTGCTCGAATTCCAAAAGAATCACGAAGCCAGCATGACGCCCAGCACGCCGGTCATCCCGCTCATCTACGCGCTCAAGTCCAAGCTCGCCGACATCAAGCAGGAAGGCGCCGAGGTCCGTTATGCCCGCCATGCGCGGCTGAATCAGACCATGCGCGATTGGGCGTTCGCGAAAGGTTTCACCCTCTTCCCGAAGGAAGGCTACGGCTCCCTCTCGCTCAACTGTTTTGCCAACACACTGAAGGTCGATCTCACCGCGTTGAACAAAATTCTGAAGTCCAAGCACAGCCTCGTGATCGACGGCGGTTACGGCAAACTCAAGGGCCTGACATTCCGCATTTCAAACATGGGCGACGAAACCGACGAAACCATCGCCGCGCTGATCAAGTCCCTCGACTCCGCCCTCGCCGAGCTCGGAGTGAAGTAAGGCAGCGCATCGAGCATTTCCCCAGTGGGGATATCCCCAGCCGGCCGGATAAATCCCCGCCGGCTTTTTTGCGCCATCGGTCCGACGTCTATTTGGATTCGCGTCGTGGGCTGACCGAAAAGTTCCGTAGCAGGTAGCGTGCTTGCCAACGCTATTCTGCTGGCCAGCAGAACGAGGCAAGCGCGCAACCAACCAAGTCAATCCTGGTCAGGTGCGAGTATGGCCGCCTATCGGGCGATCCTTTAATGCAGACGGATAAAAAATCCGAAATTTCAGATCGGTGATCGCATCCCCGTTCATCCGCAAAATCCGCCGCGAAATTTCTGTGCCTTGCCTGGTTTTTCATTGGTGGCACATTCGCGTTATTCGTGGGCAAAACGGGTCGAATCATCAGGCACTCCCTGAATCGGGAAGTACTTCAATGATCGGTTGCGCGGCAGTGATCTGTTCTCCTTCCCGGGTCCAACGGTAGAGTAACGGGCCTTTGGTCTTCTTGAGTGATTTAAAAAACACTTTGTCCACGCGTTGCTGCATCGTCAGCTCCTCCACTCCGCTCGCACTGCAATTGAAAATTTTGGCGTAGCCTTTGTAGATGCGCGGATCGCCTAAAATGCGCGAAGCGCCCGCCCCCGCCTCCACCGGACGACGATCCAACACCAGAAAACTATAGGGCAGTGATCGCAGATCGATCCCCGCCCGTTGCCCGAATTTCACCCAATCGGAATCGGCGTAGATATTCATCGGCGGCTCAGCAAAGTGATGACACCAGTGCCGCTCGTTGCCCGTCGTCATCAAGCCGCAGCCCGCCTGATGTGTGCAGGGCGCCACCGCTTGCAAACCTTGGGCCCGCGCTTTTTCGCGCCAGCCTATCAGGGACCGGCTCACTTCATGCGTGCCGGGTTCAACCCAGAGGACGGTCTGCGCGCGGGCGAGCAAACCCGTGAGTTCCGCCCGGGCGATTTCATCGAGTTCATTCAAGACATGACTGAGCACCAGTACGCCGATCGGCTCCTCGCTCCGCAAAAAACGGGTATCGGCCCGCTCGACGGTCAGCGCGGGAAATATCTGACGGGCCCGATGCTCCGCGAAATCAATCGCCAACGGAGAATGATCGTGCAACCGCAGACCGACGCAATCGCCTGCGCCCAGAAAATCCACGACGCGCCGGCCCGCAATGCCGCTGCCACAACCCCAGTCGCACACCGTCACTCCCACGGGGGGCGTCCAGCCGCGCAGACGCAGTTCCCGCAGCACCGCATCCCATTTCCAACCGATGCGCTCGCCATACGTGAGATCGTAGCACTCCAGATCCGTCATCGTATGCCAGTAAGGTCCGGCCGATTTGGCGGAGGAGAGAAAAGTTTGGCGAAGACGGTCGAGCACGTCCCAATCGAGCGATTCCAGTTTCATGCGAGCTGAAAATAAAAGTAGCCCGGGTCGCCTGACCCGGGGGCATAGAAATCACGGGTCGGGAGACCCGTGCCACTGTTTTTCCTCTGAAGAATTCGTTTCATGCAATATCGCACCGACGGTTTATTCGGCATGAGAGGACAGCTTGAAACCAAAATGCCGAGCCAGCGCATGGGTTTTGATACCGTAGAAATCCGCCAGCGTGCGAATCTGGGCAGCCGTTTCCGTGGAGTCCGGCTTTTCCGTGCGCTTCGTGGCGGTGATCATCAGGTTTCTCGCGGTATGTTCGGTGGAGATGAATTCAAACACCTTGGTGTCGTAGCCCGCCCATTCGAGCAGGAGCGCCCGAAGCGCATCGGTAACGAACTCGGCGTGGCGCTCCTGAAAAATTCCGTGGCGCAACACCGGAGCGAGCAGGGGCGCGGCGGTCAACTGCGGGCGCAGTTCCTTCTGACAACAAGGCGAGACCACAATCAATGTCGCTCCGGCCTGCACGCCTTTTAAAATAGCGTCGTCGGTCGCAGTGTCGCACGCATGCAAGGCGATCAGAACATCGAGCGCGGTGCAGGATGCCGACTGAATGGTTCCCCCTTTAAAAGTGAGGCGCGCCGAACCCGCGCGGCGGGCGATGGCCTGGCACTTTTCCACCAACTCCGGCCGCGTCTCAAGGCCCATCACGTTGGTCGGACGGGAAGCGACGAGGTTAAAATAGTCGTGCGTGGCAAACGTCAGGTAACCTTTGCCGCAACCCATGTCGGCGATTTCCACCGGCCGGTTCGTGGGCAGGGCCGCCTCGGCCGCGAGGTGACTCAGAATCTCGACGAACTTATGAATCTGCCGGTGCTTATCAGCCATACCGGGACGCACGACGCCCGCTGGATTGGTCACCCCCAACGCTTCCAACCACGTCTGGCTCGTCGCTGGCAGCAACCGGGATTTGGTGCGATCGTGGTCGGCGGGCTGAATCTCTCCTACGGCAGCCGGGCCAAAGCTATAGCGGGGTTCACCCTTCTTATTGTATTCGAGCTGAGCCGTTCGCGCGGTGGTGAAAAGATGCGCGCTGTGAAACTGCGCCCCCACCAGCGTTTCGATCTGGGCGAGCGCCTCGGCGGGAATAAAATTTTTCGTGATGTCTTTCGTGGTGTACCGCCAGACAAACGTAAGATGCGGTGCCCCGCGCAGGGTCAGCGGGCGAATGTAGATATTCTGGAGATCCGCTGCGCCTCCGCGCGCTTTGCCCAGAGTGAGCTTCACAAAAGTACTGTCCTGCACGCTGGTGCGCAATTCAGTGAGGAAAGTTTCGCGAAGATCGGGTCCCATGGGTGAAACCGAAAAATGCCGGAGCACGCGGCCCGCCGCAAGAAGGGAGTGACTGGAAAATCCAACGGAAATCAGGCAGTCGAGAGCTAAGAGTCGAGAGTCCAGAGCACGGCCGAACGGTGAACACCGCTATCGAACATAAAATCACGCAGGTCGAGTAGCCGTGTGGGAGCGCAGCGATAACGCGGTGCCATGCACACGCCGCGCCTGACCGCGCTTTCGCCGATGGCTCAAGCACGGCTACAACCCCCCACGTCTCAGCTCGCGCGCAGCGAAATGCCTTCGCGAATCATCGCTTCGGCGATCTGGATCGAATTGAGTGCGGCGCCCTTCCAGAGGTTATCACCGCTGACCCAGAACGAGAGACCGTTGTCCAGCGCGGTATCGAGGCGGATGCGACCGACACCGCACTTCACCTGCCGGCTGAAATCCAGCGGAGTAGGATAAATTTTATTGGCGATATCGTCCACGAGCGTGGCCCCGGCAAACGCCGCGATCGCCGCACGCGCGGCCGCGATATCCACCGGCATTTCAAACTCCGCATTCACCGCCACCGAGTGGGCGCGCACGACGGGCACACGCACGCAGGTCGCGGAAACTTTCAGCGCAGGCAGGCCCATGATCTTGCGACTCTCCTCGCGCATCTTGGATTCTTCGCCCGTGTAGCCATCCGCGCCAAAACTATCCACCTGCGGGATGAGATTGAAAGCGATTTGATACGGATAAACTTTGTGGATCAGCGGTTGGCCTTTCGCGTAGGCTTGGACCTGCGCTTCGAGTTCGTCGATCGCATCGGCGCCCGTGCCGGAAACGGATTGGTAGGTCGCAAAAATCACGCGCTTCAAACCAAAAGCCTTATGCAAGGGATACAGCCCCATGAGCGCCACCGAAGTCGAGCAGTTCGGACTCGCGATGATGCCCTTGTGTTTGCGCGTCGCCTCGAGATTGATCTCGGGCAACACGAGCGGTACATCCGCGTACATGCGGTAGGCCGAACTCTTATCGAGCACCAAGCAACCGCGTTTGACCGCCTCGGGGGCCAAGGCCTTGGCGATGGCGCCCTCGGCCGCGAAGAGCGCAATATCCAAGCCTTCAAAAGCCTCAGGCGTGGCCTCTCGCACGGTCACTTTCTTCCCGCCGACATCCATGAGACGCCCCACGGACCGGGCCGAGGCGAGCAGCCGCAGCTCCGCCAAGGGGAAATTACGCGACCCCAACAGGCTGATCAGTTCTTGACCGACCGCTCCGGTGGCTCCGACGATACCAACTCGATAAGTTTTATTGCTCACGTGAAAGAATATTTGAAACAGGTGAATGAAAAGTGTCTCGCGCTCGGACTCAAGCCGACATCGCGTACTATTGTCGTATCCATTGCCCGTCAGTTGCTTGGATTTTATCAAAACGGCGCTCTCTGCAAGACCTACGTCATATCCACGTCGCTGCGACCGCCTTCGAACGTGAAAGATTCCCTCGGCACGCCCCGTGGCCTGCACGAAATCGCCGAGAAGATCGGTGCCGACGCCCCGCCTGGGATCGTGTTCAAGGCCCGCGTCAGCTTGGGCAAACATTTCAACGAGCTCGAGGAAGAGCTGCAGGCGAAAAATCTGATCACGACGCGCATTCTCTGGCTGAGCGGACTCGAACCCGGCGTGAATGCCGGTGGCTTAGTCGATACCCACTCCCGGTATATTTATATCCACGGCACGAATCACGAAGACCGGCTCGGCCGACCCTCGACTTCCGGTTGTGTGCAAATGAACAACCTCGAAATCATCGAGCTCTTCGATCTCGTGCGCACGCACGATCAGGTGTGGATCGAGGACTGAGGACATCACTCAACGCAGCATGGAATTGCGGCAGGGCGAAGCGTCCCGCTGAGCCGCGCGCGATTAACGGCCCACCCGGAGGGTTCGCCCTACCCCAAAACAAACCCCAAGACAAAGGAACCGAACAAAATCTTTGACGATTCTGTACGGCCTCACCGCAGCGCCCAGAGCCACGCGCCGAAATGCAACGTCGCACACGCTGCCAGCGCCGCGACGAAATCATCCACGACAATCCCCCAACCGCCCGGCCAGGATTGCAGCCGGCGAATTCCGAGCGGTTTCAAAATATCGTAGAAGCGAAATAAGCCGAAGCCCGCCAGCGCCACCACCCACTCCGGCAAATGCGCGGTGAATCCGCTGTGCCAGAAAAGAAACACCAGCGGCATCACGACAAACTCATCGAGAATCACTTCGCCCGGATCTTTACGGCCCATCCGCTTGGCGGCCTCACCGGTGAACGCCACGGCGACATAGCTGGCGATGAGCGTGTAGACGAGCGTTTCGGCCCAGCTGAGTCGGCGAAAAAGCAGCAACGTGTAAAGCAACCCCGCGAGCGAACCCCATGTGCCCGGTGCTGGCAAACATTGCCCCAGCGGTCCGAGCGTCGCCACCCTGATCACAAATTTCGCCGGCAGCCGGCGCAGCCAAGTAGGTTCCGCGAGTGTCATGTTCACTCCAGCACGACGTGGCCGTGCTTCCGAAAATAGGAAATGCCCGAGGTAATCGTCAGCACTGAGGCCAGAACATAAAGGCCGACGCCGCCATAGTGAATGAACGAGACGAACCGGGGATCGCCCAAGAACGAGACATCGCTGTAATCCTTGGCGAACATCCGCGCCCCGAGGAGCCAGCCGATGGAGTTGAGCTGGACGAAGGTTTTTATTTTTCCACCTGTGTCGGCTTCGACAATTTGTCCCTTGGTCGCGGCGGCCATCCGCATGCCGGACACCAAAAATTCCCGGCCCAAAATACAAAGCAGCAGCGCCATGGCGTACGATTCGAAACCCATGAAATAATCACCCACCACCAGCGCGATCATCAGGCCGACCACCATCACCTTGTCGATCACGGCATCCATGAATCGGCCGAACGACGACACCTCGCCTCGCGCCCGGGCGATCATGCCATCAAACCAATCGGTCAACGCCGCCGCGATAAAGAGCCAGAAAGCAATCGTGGGCGCCCAAGAAGTGCCGCGATCCATCAGCCAGACGATGGCAAACATCGCAGGCACGCGGGAGACGGTCAGCCAGTTGGCCAGAGTAAAACGCATGAAAGGAAGTCGAGTCGCGTGGCCCTCACTTGGCAATATCCGAGATGGTGAAACGCAAAATTTCCTCGCCATCGAGGCGGCGCTGACAAGTAGCCCGCACGTGAGCCATCGGCGAAAATGCGGTCAGTGGTGACGAGGCGCCCACCGCGTTGTCGCTGAGCTCCAACACGGCTACTCAGCCGGCCGAGGCTCCAACTCGTCGATAAGTAGTGCGCTGGTTGCACCACGGTCACGTTGCGAGACAAGCTCGCAACCTACCCAGTCTTGTAGCACCTGCGTCATCGACGAAAATGCGGTCATGGGTGACGATGCTCCCACCGCGTTGTCGCTTCGCTCCAACACGGCTACTCCAACTTCCCGGTAGCCGCATTTGAGCGCAGCGAAAATGCGGTTCCTCAGAGGCCGTGTGGTCGCTGGGCTCCCACCCGGCTACTCGCCCGGAAAACTTCCTCGCCATCGGGGCACCCCTGCCCTTTTCTCCGCCCATCAGTTACCCCTATGAGACTTTGCCTTTACCCCGGCTCGTTTGATCCCATCACCAACGGGCACCTCGATGTCCTCCAGCGCGCCGCCAAGTTGTTTGACCGCGTCACGGTCGCCGTGGCGATCAGCACCACGAAGAATTCCCTCTTCAGCACGGAGCACCGCGTCGAATTGATCCGCGCCAATCTCACTGATCTGCCCAACGTCGATGTCGTGAGCTTCGATGGGTTGCTCGTGGAATTCGCCCGCCAGCAAAAAGCCCAGGCCATCATCCGCGGACTGCGCGCGCTCTCCGATTTCGAGTTTGAATTCAACATGGCTCTGATGAACCGCCATCTGGAACCCGAGGTGGAAACCATTTTCGTCATGCCGAAGGAAGCCTACAGCTACACCAGTTCCTCGCTGGTGAAACAGATCGCCAAACTCGGCGGCGATATCGCGCACTTCGTCCCCGCGAATGTGGCTGTAGCGCTCAAAGAAGTGCTCGCGAAACGCTGAGCTTGATCGCGTCAGCAGGTGGGCGTTGGTTTCCACTCCGACGCGCTGTTTTGTAGCCGCACTTGAGCAGCAGCGAAAGTGCGGTCGCCGCCGCGGCGGCGCTGCCACCACGTTGTCGTTTCACTCCCACGCCGCGACCAGACCCACGCGGCGACCAGCTCACTTCGCCGCCACCGGAGTCAGCATCTCGACGGAGTAAATGCGAATCGCGGCGTTCACCTGTCCCGGGTTCGCCCGATCCATCGAGATCGAGCATTTATCAATACCGAGATAGGGGGCCTTCTGACTCAGCTCTAAATAAAACTTAATGAGTGACGGCATGCCGACTTTCCGAATCGTCACTTGGAGACTATGCATAGCGAAGTTTTCCGAGCGCTCGGTTCTCGTCTCGCCGATCGTCACCTCCATGCCCTGCGTCAAACGGTTTACTTCGGTGAAAGCTTGCGTGGCATTGAAGGTCTTGGCGGGATTTAATTGGGCGGTGACTTTTAAAGTCCGCTGTTCGACCTGCGTTTTATTTTTCAGCCAGTTCTGTTGTTCATCGATATCCGCACTCGTGATCTTCCACTCCTGCTTCAGCAACTGGGTCCGTCCGAGTAATGAGGTCCCCCACCACAGCGCGCCAATGAGAATGAAAGCGGCCATCAGCACGCGCTCGCGCATCGTTTTACTGTTAAAGAAATTTTTCATTTGCTGTCCCCCTCGTGGGCAAAATCCGGCTTAAAGGTCACCTTAAGATCAAACGAAGTGATCCCCGAGGGTTGCAGCCTTTGATTACTCACCACCACTTTTTCCACTCCGGGAGCTTTGTTCAGCGCCGGCTCGAAGTCGCGCATATCGGCAGTGTTGCTGACCTCGATACTCACCTCGATCTGCGTCGGACTATTCGTCGTGGTCTGCTTAAAAAGCATCGAGGCCGGTCGGCTCTTGTTAATCAGCGCAATCATTTCAAAGGGTTTCAAGCGCTGCCCCGCCATCTGCTCCATCCGGGCCGCCAAAGTATTCGCCTGCTCGATATTCTGGACGGCGGGAGCGTTAGCTTTCACTTTCTGCTGGGTACGGTCCAAGACAACGCCGGCGAGCTGCAGACCCACTTCCACTACGGCACATAAAAGCAGCGCGGCGGCGGCTCCCGCAAAACTACGCCAGAGCCAATTTTCGCGCTGCTGGACCTGCGCGAGGGCGACCAATTCAGCCTTGTCCCGCACATCCATGCTGCGGGCCATCGCCACGGGCAGCAGCGTCGCCATGGTTTGGCCGGGTTTGTCGAGTTTCAGGCTGAGTCCTTCTTTGCCCCAACGCTCGATGACAAAATTTCCGCTCAGCCGACGCGGCGAATCTGTCGGCCCACCGAAACGTTTCGCCGCCTCCTCCAGCAATTCGCCCGCCGCGAGCTCGGCCGCGACGCCTGCTGTTTTGCGAAAAAGCAGGCCCGCCGGTAATTCGCTGCCATCCCACGCGATCAGTTGGAGCCCATCGTCATGCTCGTAAAGCCACGTGCCGGCCGCTGGCGTCGTCGCCGGGGCCAGCCAAAGGGCAAACTCCGGCAAAATCAAATCAGCGGTGCTCCAACTGGAAATTTCCTCGGCAGTGAAATTTTTCCGATAAGCCGCAAAGATCAAAGCCTGCTTGCCATCACGTGAGGCGCAAAATCCATGGAAAATCTGCGCCGGGGCAAACGGACCAAAGGTGTCCAGCGCCAGTTCGACTTGCACGGCTGCATCCTGCCCAGGGGTCAGGGCGATGCGACGAACGAAGAATTTATCGCCGGGTAGTAGCACCACCGATGACATGCGTCGAGGGGAGGGAGCGGCGGGAGGTTGAGGGGCCGGGGATGTCATCCTGTTTTTAGGTGCCGTTGTTCTCCCGAAGTTCCAAGATCTGAAAGGGGGAGTCCACTTTATTGCGCGTCGTGCCTCTTTTAGCCGGAATTTGCACGACGGAACCCGCCGGAAGTTCCCCGTTAAGTCCGAGACCAGCCGGTGGCGGCGGGACGGCCGCAGGCGTGGAGCCGGCCGGACTGACCCAGACATCGAGCCGGTATTCGCGCGAGCCTTTCTTCACGGTAATCAGCAGATGGAGGCAAATCGCATCCGCGCCCAAACCAGCCGGCGGTGGATTATCTTTGCCCAACACCCCGGACATTTCGCCGGGCGCGCGATAGAAGGAATTAGTCGCGCGAT
>Ga0209591_10002619_pt1 | contig 21469 bp, 19 predicted proteins | sample MAT01_FD_187207 | JGI IMG/M metagenome (GOLD analysis project Ga0209591, IMG submission 187207) | Freshwater microbial communities from Lake Fryxell liftoff mats and glacier meltwater in Antarctica - MAT-01 (SPAdes) (version 2) | ecosystem: Environmental > Aquatic > Freshwater > Ice > Liftoff... | reverse complement strand
TGGTGTTTGTGCAGGTCAGGATGCCGCCGCTGGCTTGTGCACCGGGCGCGCTGTTGTCCTGCTCCACTTCTGCGTTGGCCGAGCTGGTGCAGCCGTTCGCGCCGGTCACTGTCAATGTGTAGGTGCCTGCAACCGTTGCCACCGGGTTCTGCTGTGCGCTGGTGAAGCCATTCGGGCCGCTCCATGCGAAGCTGCCGTTACCACTTCCGCTCAACTGAACGCTGGTGTTGGTGCAGGTCAAGGTGCCGCCGCTGGCTTGTGCGCCGGGTGCGCTGTTATTGAGTGTAACGCTTGTTTGGTCTATGTTGCTGCAGCCGGTTTGTTGGTTCGTTACAGTAAGGATATAAGTGCCGGGTACATTAACCGTTACCGCAGCGCTGCCACCACCCGAAACAATACCAGGGCCGCTCCAACTGAACGCAACACCGGCTGTGGTCGAAGAGCCGTTCAGGACGACCTGGCCGTTGTTCGAGCAGCTGATCACCGCATCATCGCCAGCATTGGCATTCGGCAATTCACCGCCAGCAACGATCGCTTGGCGTTGTATCGAACAGCCTTTGGAGTCCGTAACGGTCACATCATAGGTACCGGCAGCCAATCCATTGATGGTGGCGCTTGTTCCGCCATTGCTCCATAGGTAGAGGTACCCAGGACTTCCGCCGGATGCATTGACACTAGCGCTTCCGTTGTTACTCCCGCACGAAGCCGGGCTGGAACTGGTTGAAGCGCCGAACGCGGCAGGTTGCCCCACCACGAAGGTCCCTTGAGTTGCGCATCCGAGTCCATCGGTCACGGTTACGGTATAGGGCCCCGCAATAAGTCCTGTGGCTGTTTGTGTGGTCTGTCCATTGCTCCACAGGTACGCGAAGCCTGGTGTGCCGGTGCTCGTGGCCGTGATCGACCCAGTTGCCGTGGCGTTGCAAAGTGCATCGGTCACGTTACCAGATACCGTGTTCACGTTCACGGTAACCACTTGGTCCGCCGCTCCAGCAAGTTGGCAGGCATCGCCGCCTATGATCCGTCGGATGTAGGTCTTCACATTGATCACGCCGATCTGTGCCCCACTCAAATTCTGGGATATTGCACCGCTGATGTTGGTCCAGCTTACACTATCCAAGCTGGTCTGCCATTGGTAGGTCACTCCAGCGCCAAGGGAAGGGTAGGCGGAGGCGCTGTTGTTCCGGACAATGGTAGGTAAGGTGTAGGAGGGAAGAGAACCCGTGATGTTGCCGGGCACCTGGCCTGCGCAGATGGTCTGGTTGCCGGTGATCGTGTTGGTGAGGATATCTGGCGGGTTTGCCCAAACCACCAAGCCTGGCTCGTAACGGCTGGTGGAACTGTTCTTGGTGGTGTTCAACGCGCCTTGGGTTAGTGGAATGTTGTTGCTCTGCGCGGTCACGATCGTGTAGATCCGGCAATTGCTGAATTTGATGCCGCGCTCGCCAACGGGATCGTAGTCATCGCTTGTGCCGCCGTAGTAGGTGCTGAATTCAAGGCCGCTCAGGTCGCTCTCCAGCTTGAAGAACACCTTATCGCGGCTGCCTTGGTTGGTGGTCTGTAGAGGTGTGTTCGGTAGCGCGGATACCGGAAAATTGGTGCTTCCGCTATAGCCGAAGACGAAGACATCGTTGTTGAGATCCGTGTTCAGTCCCATCATGTTCTCCTCGTTGCCCGAGCCACCCACGTAGGTGCCTGCCACGAAGGACTGATCGATACCCATGCGGGCCACGTAGAAGTCGTTGCTGCCGTTGACGCTGTTGTCGAATACACCGTTGGCAGAGATGTTCGCTGCAGCCAGGCCCGTGGTAACGCCACCCAAGTAGAGTTGGTCCTTGGCGGTATTGAATTCCATACACAACAGGTTAGCAGTTTGGCTGGCTGCTGAGGAGAAGTAGGAGGACCACGTGGTGGCTCCTGCGCCGGTGAGGCGTTGTATGAAGCCGGCGTTGGTGCCACCGCGTGCGCTCTGGCGCGGGGTCACCGTTGGGAAGTTCAAGCTGGACGTATTCCCCCCAACAAAAAGATCACCCGAGACCGTGTTGTGCAACAGAATGCTGGCGCGGTCCGCTCCGGATCCGCCGTAGTTGCGCATCCATACCAAGGAAGAAAGGTCCTGGTTCATGCGGAACAAGAGCACATCCGAACTGCCGTTGTTGGTATTGCTGGCGCCGCTTCCTGCATTCAATGTGAGCAGGTTGGTGCTGGTGGTGCTGCCACCAACGAACACATCGCCATTGGTCGCCAGGCGCAGGTCGAAATTGTCATCGGCACCATTGCCGCCTACAATGGCAGCCTTGATGCCCGTACCTGCTGTGTTGATCTTCAGAACGAACACGTCGATGCCGCTCTGTGCTTGTTGGTCCAGGCTGGAGCCACTGAAACCGGTTCCGCCCAGTAAGGGGAAATTCGTGCTCGATGTTTGCCCTGTGATGTACAGGTTTCCATCGGGGCCTTGTTCCATGGCATAAGGGTTGTCGTCGCCGCTGCCGCCGATGTAGGTCTGCCAAACGCGTGTACCACTGCCACCCACAATGGCAGGTTCCAGGTATTTACCCACGATGATCTCGAGGTTCCCGTTCGCAGACCCATCAAAGGCACCTAAGGTGATGTTATCCGTGCTTCCCACAACGCGCGCCAGGATGTAGATGGCTCCGTCGGTCGGGTCCACCCAAATGCCATGGCCATGGTTGTCTCCGGTGCTGTTGGTGTTCACCCACGTTGCCCAACGCATGGCGATCGGATCGATCACCAAGGCTTGGGTCTTGTCGTAGTTCCCCAAAGAGAAGCCCAGCACATTGCCATCGCTCACCACATAGTTGGCTTCCACCTTCTTCTCGCGCCCGCCAATGCGTTGGTATACCACCGGTGCAGGGTAGGTCATTTCACCCATGCTGGTGGGCATCACCAATTCACCTTTCTCGTTCACGGTCAACCGCTCGATCCCTTTGAATTCGATGGCGATCGATCGCGGGTCGCTGCCTGGCTTGCAAATGATGTCGTACTCCAGCGATCCATCGGCGGCAGGGTAGTAGCGTACGTCGGTTCCTGCATACACGTTGGTGTACCACACCTCTTGGTAGCTGCGCACACCGGTGGCCTCTTTGCCAGCTGTGAAGTAGTTGTTCACCTCCTCGTGTGCTTGGCGGCTTTCCGCGCGCATGGTCGGCAACGCATTGCGGAAGTGGAGCATCCAGCCGTGGCCACGATCGCGCCAAACCAGCGGGCGCATGGGCTTGCCATCGTGCATCTCTTGTTCTATACGCATGCCTTCCTCCTGACGGTTCTTCACCGAAGTGGGGTCGTAGCTCTTCATCACCATGCCCTCGCGGGTGGCGAGCGCTTGTCCCAATGGGAAGTCGGCCTTGAAGAGTACACCCGCAGAGAACTGCCCCTGGTTCTCGGTGAATTCGATGCGCTGCTCGTAAGAATGCAGCAGCTCATCCAACCCCGGATCATGATGGTCATGCGCTTGCGCGCGCTCTGCCTGTTGGGCGCGCAGGGGCGTCCAACTCACTGCCAGCAGGAGCAAAGCCCAAGCGGCGTGTCGATACCAGGATCGTTGCGTAGGTTTCAGGTACATGGTTGTTCGTGTTGGTTCATGAAGTTGCTCGATACAAGGGGTGTTGCCGCACCCGGCGATGGGAACGACCGTAGGTTGTTGAAAAGGAGAGGTCCCTAACCCGGTTTCCGGGCAAAGCCACAGTTGGGGTTCCCGATGATCAGGGATGTTGCCGGCCGTAGCCGGGGTAGCGTTCGTGGATCGCATGTGCTTGTTCGGTTCAGGCGAACAAGTGTCCAAAGGCAGGGGTCTGAAGAGCGATCCGTCGAGAAAGAGTGGTGCAAACCTATAATGATCACGAGATCGTGTCAAGGCTTCATCGATAGAATAATATCATTCATCGAACTTTAATGGTGTTTTGACGCGGTGTTTGAATGACTTTGTGGTATCGACATCAGGTAGAGACCAGCTGTGTTGAAACCCTCTGTTCAAAACTTTTGTTGCCAGGAAATTTGGCGATCCCAAAATTGAATGCTTATTTGGGCGTCACAAGTTCGACGAGAATATCGTCAAGCAAAAAACAACCGAGTTCGCTCGAAGAAGCAACAAACCCAACACGCCATGGCAACTGAGATCAACAAGGAGAAACTGAAAGCGCTACAGCTTACGATGGACAAGATGGAGAAGACCTTTGGTAAAGGCGCCGTCATGAAGCTGGGCGATGATGCCATTGAGCAGATGGAGGTGATCCCTACCGGTTCTATTGGTCTCGACTTGGCGCTTGGTGTTGGTGGTTATCCCAAAGGTCGGATCATCGAGATCTATGGTCCTGAATCATCGGGCAAGACCACCTTGGCCATACACGCCATTGCCGAAGCACAAAAGAAAGGTGGTATTGCCGCCATTATCGATGCCGAACACGCCTTCGACCGTTCCTATGCCGAAAGTCTGGGAGTGGATACCCAGAATCTCCTGATCAGTCAACCGGATAACGGTGAACAGGCCTTGGAGATCGCCGATAACCTGATCCGCTCCGGGGCCATCGACATCATCGTGATCGATAGCGTAGCGGCTCTTACGCCACGTGCGGAGATAGAAGGGGAAATGGGCGATAGCGCTGTTGGTATGCAAGCTCGTTTGATGAGCAAAGCCCTGCGCAAGCTCACCGGGACCATCAGCAAGACCGGGTGCTGCTGCATCTTCATCAACCAGTTGCGCGAGAAGATCGGCGTTATGTTCGGCAATCCCGAGACCACCACAGGTGGCCATGCGCTGAAGTTCTATGCCACGATCCGCCTCGATATCCGCAGGTCCACCCAGATAAAGGATGGTGAGAATGCCGTTGGTAACCGCACCAAGGTGAAGGTGGTCAAGAACAAGGTCGCTCCACCTTTCCAGAAAGCCGAGTTCGATATCATGTTCGGCAAAGGCATCAGCAAGACCGGCGAGATCATCGACATGGGTGTCGAACTGGGCATCATCAAAAAGAGCGGCAGTTGGTTCAGCTACGAGGATAACAAGCTGGGGCAGGGCCGCGATATGGTCCGCCAGTTGTTGGACGATAACACGGAGTTGTGCGAGCAGTTGGAAATGAAGATCAAGGAGGCCGTAGCGAAGACCGGCGTACCGGTAACGGCCTGATCGTGATCACCCGCACGCCGCAACGTACCGCTGCTCAAGTCATGGCGAAATGATCGGGTGAGCATACGCGGCGTGCGACTATTTTTGAAGGCCCCGGCGAGATCGGTCGTCGGGGCCTTTCATTTCTTGCCATCATGTGCGACCTGTTCCGTTCTGCCCCCTTAGCCTTTGCTCTCTCCATGCTCGCTTGCGGGCCAGGGAGCAAGACCCCCGACCACGCCGTGACCCAAGAGGTGCCAACCACCTTGGCCGAACTGGATCAACGCATCCTTTCCGATCCGCGCAATGCTACTCTCTATGCGGATCGAGCTCGATTCCATGAGGGGCGCGACAGCCTGCGATCGGCCGTGAACGACTGGAAGCGCGCGGTTTCCCTGGATAGCACCGCTGCCCGTTGGCGTATCGCCTTGGCCGATCTCTATTATCGCAAGGTGGACCTGCCCAACGCCGAGGCTCAACTCAACAGCGCTATTGCAATAGCTCCCGACAGCAGCGATGCCCGCTTGAAACTTGCAGAGATCAAGCTGGTGAAGCAGGAATTCGCCGAAGCCATGAAGTTGGTCAACGAGGCCCTGCGGCTGGATGATCAGAACCCTAAGGCCTACTTCTTAAAAGGCTGGATCCATGCCGAGGCAGGCGACACGGCCCTCGCCATTAGTAGCTATCAAACGGCAGCCGAGCGGGACCGGGATATGTACCAGGCCTATATCGCCTTGGGTTTGATACACGCAGCAAAGTCGGACCCCCTGGCCTTACAGTACTACAATTCGGCCATCGAGCTTCGCCCGCAAAGTGTGGAAGCCTGGTACGACAAGGGTATGTACGCTCAGGAGAATGGACAGGATAGTTTGGCCATGGTCTGTTACAGCAAGATCAAGGAGATCGATCCCAAGAACGCTACGGCCTGGTACAACACGGGCTATGTCCTGCTAGAACACTTGGACCGCCCAGGCGAAGCCCGAAAGGAATTCAGCCAAGCCATCGCCGTGCTACCAACCTATGCCCAAGCCTACTACAACCGTGGACTTACCTTCGAGTTGGAAGGCCAGCTGGATAGTGCCCTGTTGGACTACCGCCAAGCCTTGGTGATGAAACCTGACTTCGATCTGCCAGCCGAAGGCTTGGAACGCCTGCAGCGAAAAGGCGTGAGGGTGCGTCAATCTCAATAAGGGCCACCCAATGCCGCCACCAAGGGCTGCCGCAGGTCCTACTTTTTCCGGATCGGCCCGCTTGGGGTCCACACAATGGATCCGCGCTGTAGCACCACAAATCGGCGAATGAGCATGGAGCCTGGTCGATGGACGCGCAAGGTCCAGGTGCCAGAAGGCAATTCGCTCAAACGCAGCCCGTCCATTTCGTTGGCTGCGCAGCTCCTTTTCACGTTGCCTCGTGCGTTGAGCAGGTCCACCTGCACCGCATCCGCCGGCACAATGGCTTCGATCTTTCCGGCCACAGCGCTTTCCACAATACTGATGCGGGGATCATCCGCTGTGCGTTCAATGGGCTTTTCAGGCACGTAGGCGACCAGGCCGTCCGCTTGGGCTTTGATGTCCGTTGTTGTAAAAAGGGCAGCGATGCAGAACAGGTTAGTTGCCAAAGCGAAGCGCATGGGGTGTTGTACGACTGAGACGAACGTATGGTTCTTAATTACGACTGGCACGGAGGAACAATTAGGTGGAACTGGAGAATAGGCTAGGGGAGCGTTCCTCTGCTGTATCCATTTAGTCAGCGCCGCAAGCCCAAGACCTTGCGCTTGCTTTAGTTATATTAAGTAGCTAGCTTTGCGATATGCTGTGGCGTTGTTGGTACTTGGGCATGCTCGTTGGTGCTGTCACCGCCTCACACGGCCAGACCTTGCGATTCGGAACAGCGGATGGTTATGTTGTTGCGCATGTCTCCGATAAGTTGAATACCAAGGCCATCCTGCTTGATCGGGACTACTATTGGGTCCGGGCGCAAACCATGGTGGTTACGCAAGGCGGCATAGGCGGAACACCCTTACATGGTATGTTCCAAGGTTTCCATCCCGACGGTCAGCTTCGCGAGCAAGGACAATTCGAGCGAGGGCTTAAGGATGGTGAATGGCGTAGTTGGAACCTAAGCGGACGGCTCGATAAGTACGAGCATTGGAAGAATGGACGGTTGCACGGCACTGTGCAACGCTACACCGCTGGAGGGGCATTGTTAATTGAAGAACGATACAGGAAAGGTGCATTGAAAAAGATCCGGGAACGAACTCCACGAAAATCAGGCGGACATGGCACTTGGGGCCGACAGGCGAAGAAGACGGACAGCATCCAACAGGCGGACAGTCTGGCCGTTCGGCAAGGGAATGGGGGCCCGAAGAAGGGAACGTCGAAGTCTGATGACCGAATGCGCAAAAAGGAAAGCAGGGGTGCCTCTGGTGCTGGAACGAAGCCCGCGAAGCCCAAAGCGAAGAATAAGGAGGAGCGTCCACCGAAGGCACCACGGAAGAAGAAAGAACCCTGAACAATGCACGCGCGATTGAAGGCATCGGCCCTGTTCTATGCCATCACCGTGGCGCTGCTCATTGGTCTGGTGATGGGAGCTATGGTGCTGCTCACGCACTTCCGCAATGTGCGAACAGAGCGTTGGCTTACTCATGAACGTGTCGCTTCCAACGCACGCTCAGCCGCCTATGCCGCCCTCTACCGTGCGACACCCGATGTGGGCGTGGTTTATCTGGATCTGTTTGGCAACGGACGCGACAGTGCTGCTGTTGAAGTGCTGGCGTGGGGTGCTATGGATCTTGTCCGGGTCAGGGCGTGGCATGGCGATCAGGAAGCTACCATCACGGCGTTCGCAGGTCGTTCGTTCGATGCCCGGTTGGTGTTGGACCTGCCACGCAGTGCTGGACCAGTACATGTGTGTGGGGATGCACGCATTCGCGGCAATGTCCGCGTTCCGCAAGCTGATGTGCGCCGTGGACACATTGAAGGAAGGCCGTACAGTGGTGATCGGTTGGTGGATGGTGATGTGTTGCGCTCATCGGACACACCACCGGTGCTACGCGACGAATTGGCTGGCCGTTTGGAACGGATGTGTTCCGGCACGTTGGGGCAAGGACAAGCGTTCGAGCAAGTCGCCGAAGGGCAGGGATCGGTATTGATCAACGCCCAAAGCGGTCCATTGCCGTTGCTTTCCTTCACTGGACCTACCCATCTTAAGGACTTACATCTGCGGGGCCCACTGCTGATCAGGTGCAACGACAGCCTCTCCCTTGATGCTGTGAACGAGTTGGACCTTGTGATGATCCAGGCGCCATTTATCGCCATTGATCCGGATGCGGAGTTCAGTGTCCAATGTTTCGCATCGAAGGGCATCCTGGTCGGTGCCGGTGCGCGGTTGATATTCCCCTCACTGCTAGCAGTGTGGCGCGACGACCGTCTTGCTGAAGGAATGCATATTACGATCGATCCGGATGCGCTCGTGCAGGGCGCTGTGATCGCTATCGATCGTTCCATCCGAGGTCGCGAGCAGGGTAGCGTGGTGATCCATCCGGGCGCCATCGTGCAGGGTGAACTCTACGCTGAAGGCAGCGTGCAACATCAGGGCGAGCTATCGGGTACGTTGATCGCGCGCGAACTGATACTCCGCACATTATCGACTGTTTACCATGGCCATCTCTTGGATGGCACATTGCACCCCTATGAACAGGGCAGCCCATGGGGCTTCGGTTGCACCAGTGTATTGAACGAACGTAAGATCCTGCAATGGGGGAACCTGCGCCACGGAAAACGCATCGGCTGAAAGCCGCCACTTTGCTGGAAAGCGTGCTAGCCATGAGCCTTATGGCTGGTGCGCTCTCCTTCGCAGTTGGGTTGTATTCGCGCATCCTGGCATCGGACCACGCTGCTGATCGCATGCGCGCCTGGGCTCTAACGGAGGTGGTGCTCGCTGGTCGCTTGCAGAACGGCGGGATAGACGTTCCGCGTTCTACAAGATTCGAGATCAAGGTGAGTGGAACACCCATCGCGCCCGGCGTAACAGAGCTTACCATCACGTGTACACGGGGCGGGAGGGCTCTGCTGGAGCGCAAGTGCATCATCCCCTCAAGGCCATGAAACGGCTGCCCGCCTTCACGCTGTTGGAAGCCGTGCTATCCCTTTTCCTGGTCGCAATGCTGGGTGTGTTCGCATTCTATATCCTACAAAGCCTGCAAAAAGGGGCACGCGACCTAGGCGGCCGTTCCGTAGGCCAACAGGAACTCTTGTTCTTCAGTACGGCCTTGCGTGCCGACATGGATCGTGCCGAACGTGTTATCGAAGGTGCTGGGAATACTTTGGAGTGCCACATGGATAGTGGTGTCGTTCGATACACAGCAGTAACCAACGGTATCATTAGGACCCTTGCCAACGGCGACACTGCGCTGTTCGCATTGCCTGTGCTGCGCACCGAGGTGTTCACACTAGCACCCGATATGCCGCTGGTGCATCTATGGTGCATCACCTTCACGGAACAAGAAGGGGGCGGTGTGGCTGCCTATCACAAGACCTATTCGCACGCGGATCGCATGCGCGAAGAACTCCACCATGCCCATCAAGATCCCGGTCGGTATTGAACCTGCGGCACGGACCGTGACGATCCCGCGCGTTGAGATCGGTACGTTCCTAAAGCGTGACATCGCCTTCTTGCGCAAGGGCCTTAACGATGTGCGCAAGGAACGCCTCTTTCGCGAACTGCACTTGTTGTTGAACGCCGGGGTGGATCCGCGTTCGGTGCTAGACCTGCTCCTGAAAGCCCAAAAGGATGAAGCCGCACGACGCATCATGACCTTGGTGCGCGAAGGGGTCATGCGCGGACAAGTGCTCAGCACCGCCTTGGAACAGGCAGGTGCTTTTACCGAGTACGAGGTGCAGAGCATCCGCATTGGTGAAGAGAGCGGTCGGTTGGCACCCGTATGCCTACAGGTGGCCGAGCACCATGCCGACCGCATCAAGCTGCGCCGTATGGTGCGCCAGGCCTTCGCGTATCCGCTCTTCATCTTGTGTATCACTTTGGGCGTGGTGTTCTTCATGATGAACGTGGTCGTGCCCATGTTCGCCCAGGTCTTCGCGCGTTCGGGTGCAGAACTGCCTGCCCTGACACGGCATGTCCTCACGGTATCGGCCTTCTTGCGCGAGGGTTGGCCAATGATCCTGTTGGCATGCGGGATCTGTGCGGTAACCGTGCTTGTCTTCAAGGACCGGCCGCAATGGCTCATCTGGTCGGAACGCATCGGCATGCGCTTGCCGGTGTTGGGCGAACTCCGTCGCCAGGCCCTGTTGGCCCGCTTCTGCCGCTCTATGGCTTTCCTGCTCCACTCCGGATCGCCGTTGGACCGTGCCTTGGAACTCAGCGAACGCATGTCCACTTCACCACGACTTCGCATGGCCCTGGGTGACATACGGTCCAGGGTGGTACGTGGCAGTACGCTTCACGAAGCCATGGCAGCGCACCCGGTGTTCGATGGGCAGTTGGTGGCCATGGTGGGTGTGGCCGAGGAGGTGAAGCAACTGGATAACATGTTCCAGCGCTTGAGCGAACGCTACATGGCCGATGTGCAGCACCGCACGGCATTGCTCGGCAGTGTATTGGAGCCAGCGACGATCCTGGTGATCGCGGTCCTGGTAGGTATCGTGCTGGTGGCCATGTACCTGCCCATGTTCAAGCTGAGCACGACATTCTGAACGGTGGATGGGATCCAAATGGGAGTGGGCCAATCGATCTGCCAATGATCACTTTGCGATCGGTACGGTTTCCATGGTGCCCTGACACAAGATCATCACTGCCTCGGAGGTCGCCTCCTGCACCCGAATGCCCATGCTTTCCTTGCCCACTGCGAACACCTGTTCGGTCCCGTTGATGCCCAAGATCACGCAGACCGTACCTGTTGGTCCGGAGTTCTTCAAGAAGCCCATATAGGTGATCAGCGGCTTCGAAGCTGGGGGGCTTTGTGGCACTACTGGTGTTTTCGGTGATGACGGCGATCTGGAGGTTCGCGCGGCATGGGTTGTTCTGTTCGCTCGAATTGGATCAGGTAGGTCGCCAAGAAATGGATCCCGTTCCAAGGCGAACTTGCCCGCCACGGGGGGAGCGATCTTCGTAGTCGAGAGCTTTCCAGTGGATGTTGCCGGTATCGTAGTAAGCTCCACATTGGGCCGCAAGAAGGCGCGCGCTATAACAGCACCCCAGACGAGGAGCACCAGCAAAGCCAGCCCTACGCGTGTGGCCTTTTGTTTCATTCCACGGTGAAGGCGCGTGAGATGCTCGCTGTTCCATTGCCTGCCGCATCCGTTGTGCGCACGTACCATGTGTAGGTTCCAAGGCCCAGGGAGTCCTCTACGGAGGTGACGGTGGTGGCCAACAAGCGAACGGTCTGTTGCTCACTGTTAAGGACGAAAAGACTGTCCGCCCCTCCGATACCGGAATTGGTACCGCTCTGCCACTGGAACGTAAAGAGTGCATTGGGCAAGGTTGCCGCATTCGCTGGCAAGAGCAGGACCGGTGCGCCCGGCGCGGTCCGGTCCACAGTGATGTCGCGGTAGCTGAATGTGGAGGTGCTGGTCGAATTCTGCCCTTGGACACCCCACGCGTAAATGCCTTCTACCATGTCGTTCAGTTGCACAGTGGTGCCTGCAATGATCTGCGCGTTCACCAAGCTGCCGGATTGGCCGCCTGAGCGCAGTTCGAAGCGGTAGTCATCCGCACCGGTAAGGATATTCCATGTGAAGACCAAGGGATCGGCGGCGGTGTAGGCACCTGTAGCGGGTGACACAAGTAGAGGCGTTAGTCCGTCCAAGGTGGTCGCTGCGGTGATGAGGATCCCACGCTCGTAGTAGTCCGTGCGGCTGTTCGGGTTCTCGCCGCGTACTCGCCAGCGGTATGCACCGGGGGTAAGGGGAACGGAGAAGGAGTTGGCGGTTACCAGCGAGTCGTGTAGAAAGAGCGCCGGATTGGCGAAGTCCGGTGCCACGATCTGGATGCGATAGGCTACTGCACCCGGCACGGCCTCCCACCGGAACTGTACCACGTTCGCCGAAGTGGAAGAACCATCCGGCGGGGTTTGCAACACCACCCCGAAGCCAGCAATGTCTTCTTCGAGCAGGTCTCTACAACTACAAAGGAATGTACTCGCGATGCAAAGGGCGGATAGGGTGAGCGTGCGGTTCATCGGGAAATGGTTTGCAGATATAGGGTCGCGGTAAGCCTGCGCGGACCGTTGTAGGTGTTCTCTTTGGCTTGCATTTCCACGGCAAGTAGGTGAACGCCGCTGGTGCCGTGCTCCACAGCATCGATCATATTCACGAGATCGGCGGTTCGGCCTTGGAGGCTAAGGGGCAATGTGCGAACGAGCAGGCCTTCCTGTTCCAGCGCATGCTCTACCGCTACACCGGCCAGCGCCACGCCGGACCCCGCACCGCGGTCGGCCAGCAGGTCCAGCACCGGTTGCCAACCTATTCGGGATGCACTGTCGCTGCCGAACTGTTGGTCCAACACCGTGCTTTTCATGAGCAACCGTGCCCGTTCCCCCTCCAATTGTGCCAAGGGGATGGTATCGGCCTGTCCTTTTTGTTGCTGTTGCCACGTATGGAATGTCGGCCCCAGTTTCTTTTTCCAGAACAAGCCGATAAGAACTATGGATAAGGCGACCAACAGCAAAAGCCGGTTGCGATAGGTCGATAATGCTGTGCGGTTCATGCTTCCAGATCGATCTCGAACGCCGGTCGCTTCGTCCGTACATCCGTGGTAAAGGAGATCAAGCGTATGTTCTGCACGCCCGGCACCTTGCGCAATTCGTTCATCCACGCGTTCAGCCGTTGCCCATCAGGGCAAGTGCCTTGTATGCGGATGTGGTGCGCTTCAACAGAGGGTCGTTCCCGTTCGCGCAACGCCGCCTTCAGCGGGTCCATGGCCATGGCATCCAGCAGGATGTCGGATGGAACGTTATCCAGTATCCGCATGGCACGCACGGCAAAAGGTTCGGGCCGGGCAAAACCGAGCTGTTGTGCCAGTGCTTCGCGCGGCCCCACTTGGGCGCGGAGCGCCACGATCTGCGCCTCCAGTTGCAAGCGATCACTGGCCGATCGGTGCGGGTCTTGTTCCAATGCCCGAATGTTCGCCTTCAACAAGCTATCTGTACCCAAGAGGACAAGTAGCACGATGGCCAACACCACCAAGCCTCGTTCGTACCACACCCGGGTGCCTTCCTCCCGCTGGTCCAGCGTTACTTGGGGATCCGGCAATGCGAGCCGCTGTGTTGCGGGCATCAGGTATTCCCACGCGGTGGCGAGAGCGAGCAGGTGTGTGCTAGGCAGCATGTCGGTGCCCACCAGCGTGGTGCCTTCTTCGTCCGGTACGCTGCTGTAAGCTGTAAGTGTGCCGTCGCTCCATGCGAAACGCTGACCGCCGATATCGATATCGTTACCGCTGTGGCCAAGTAGCGGCCTTAAATGCAACAAGGCCCAGGGACCCACATGCAAGGCCACGATGCGGTATCCGGCTGCACGCAAAGGGTCCAGGATCGGTAGAGCCTGCGCACGCCGCATCATGCTCAAGCCCGTTCCAAGGCCTTCCGTCCATCCCGAGCCGTAGAGCTGATCTATGGATGCGCCGGGAAAGGTCTGAGGAAGCAGTTCTTCCAAGATGCCTGTGCGGTCCACAACGCGGTGCAAGCAACGTGGGGTGGACAGCACTATCGCTAACGGGACGCGTGTGCCGCATTGCATCCTTAGATCTGCCGCATTTGTTGCGACCCCATGACCAAGAATGCGCAGATCACTCTTCGTTCGTTGCAAGTGTATGAAACGCAGCACGGGGGTATCGCCGTCCGTATGCACAGCCGCGCCGATCACCTGACCGCTCACCACCAAGGCCATGCTGCTCTCCATGTTCAATAGACGATGGTGGGACGGATGAAGATGGTGAGTTTGCTGCGGCGCATCTTGGACGTGCGTGATCCGAAGAACCATTTCAGCACAGGAATACGCGAGAGGAAGGGGAGGCCACTACCGCTCCTGCTATTCTCCTTTTCCTCCAACCCACCCAGGATGATCATGTCCTTGTTCGCGGCACGTACAATGGAACTGAACTTGCGCTCTACCGAACCAGGTGGTGCGAGCTCCGAAATGCGGGTGGTGAAGTTGCTCTGGTTCACCTCGATCTCCAGGGTAACCATATCCTCGCTGCTCACGATCGGCAGGATCTTCAGCGATAGATCGGCTTTGATCGGCTTGTAGATCTGTGAACTGGTCAGTGTGGGGTTCTGTGTGCCGATAAGGTCGTTCCGGATCTCCAAGTAGTATTCCGTTTGGCCGATGCTAAGGGTGGCCTCGTGGCCGTTCAAGGTGCTCAGTTGCGGCGTGGAGCGCAGCTTCAGCACGCCGTCCGTTTCCAGGGCTTGCAGGCTGACATAGAATCCGGCAGCCACGTTACCAAGGTTGAACACGCCGAACCCATTGAAACTGTTGATGAGGCTGTTCAAGGTGGTGCTGTTCATGTTGTATTCTATACCGGGCGAAATGGTGCCGCCGCTGTTGGCGGGACCGCCCCCCATGCCTGCTTTGATGCCTGTGGTCAATGTGCGCGAGCGGTTCACGTCCACGATCAACACTTCGATCATCACCACGGGCACCACCTGGTCCACCGAGCGCAGAAAGGTCTTGATCTCTTCGATCCGCAAGGCGTCGCCGCTGAGCACAATACCGTTCAGTTCCACGAACTCGGCGAGTGTTACGTTCTTCTTGATACCTTCCGGTATCGCAGCCAGCACATCCTTCACGGGTCGGTGATGCAGGCGCACTAGTTCGGTACGGCGCAACCCTTCCAGGTCACGCTTGCCGATCAGATGTACGCCTTCGCTGATCTGGTGTGTGAATTCGGTGCCTTTCAACAGGTGCGCGAGCAGCTCCTCGTAGCTCACCGATCCCAGGTGCAACGTGGTCGGTTTATCCAAGGCATCGTAAAGGAAAAAGTCCTTTTGCAGCAGGTTGGAGGCTTGTTGGACCACTTGTTCCATCGGTATGCCCTGTGCATCAATGGTGAGGCGTTCGCCATCCAACAAGGATATCTGTAGGTTGCCGGTGGGTGCGGCGATGGCCGCGTTGCGGGTGCTCCTTTCACCGGGCTTCGGGACTGATCCCTCCTCCGCACGCAGTTGGAATGTGCCGTCGCTGGTGCGCTCCACGAGCAATCCGTTGGAGAAGGCCAGCTTCTCTATCGCATTCGCCAGCGGCGTGCGTCGTATGTACACGGATACCGTCTTGTTCTCCAAGCCCGGTGCCAGGATCACATTGGTACCGCTGGCCACCGTAAGCGCCCGGACCACGGCGTCCAACGTATCGCGCTTCAGGTCCAGGTCGATCAAGGCGCTATCGGCATCGTAGGCGATCGCGAGCACACGCGGCGGGGGTGGCGCTGCCTGGGGCAATGCTGCTGGAACATACGACTTCAAGGCGATGATGGAACCAATGAATTCCACGTCCAGATCGTACCGCTTGCACAGGTAGAGCAGCACATCCACCATACGCGCGTTGCTGAAGTTGTTCACCACCTCGCCCTTCACAGAAGGGTCGATGGTGATGTTGAGCTTGTGGGTCATGCCCAGGCCACGAACGAACTCCACCACTGGCGTACCGCTCACGCTCAGCTCCATTGTACCATCCAAACCGGGGTGGTCCACGATCGCCGCTTCCAATTGGTTCGCCAACTGCACAAAGCGATCCTGGCCCCGTGCGGAGCACAGGACCGCAAGGGCCAAGAGGAGCAACAGGGTGCGCATGGGGCGGTTCAACTGGCGGCGAGAATGGGGTAGACCTCTTCCAAACTGGTGCGTCCTGTGCGGAGCAATTCATAGGCGCTATGGCCCAAGGTGCGGATGCCTTTCTGCTCCAACACGGCTGCTGCATTGGTGGTGCCTTGCCGCAGCAGGTCCTGCAGTTCACCGTCCAACGCCACCACTTCATACACCGCGTAGCGCCCCTTGTAGCCAGTGAAATGGCATTCCGGGCAACCCACGGCCAGCTGGTGTTGGGTCAACGGACCGGGCAAAGCGAGGCGTCCAGTGCGCCCTTCATCCCAAGGCACGGTGCGCGCGCAATGGGTGCAAAGCAGGCGTACCAACCGTTGTGCAACGCTGGTGTTCAAGGTTGCCGCAAGCAGGAAGGGGGGCAGGCCCATATCCATCAATCGGCTGACTGTACCCCACGCGCTGTTGGTGTGTATGGTGCTCAATACCAAGTGACCGGTCAACGCGGCACGTACCGCCATTTGGGCGGTCTCCGCATCGCGGATCTCGCCGAGCATGATCACATCAGGATCCTGGCGCAGGAAGGTGCGCAGGGCCTGCGCGAACGTGAGACCGATCTGCTCGCGCAACTGCACCTGGTTGATGCCTTCCAAGGTGTATTCGATCGGGTCCTCCACAGTAAGAATGTTGCGCCGCGTCTCGTTGAGTTGCTTCAGCGTGGCGTACAGGGTGGTGGTCTTGCCAGATCCCGTTGGCCCGCTGATGAGCACGATACCATGCGGCCGGCGAATGCCATCCTCGTAGTCGGCGAGCTGGCGCGTGTCCATGCCCAGGTTGGCGATGCGCAGGTGGCCCGCGTCCTGCCCCAATAAGCGCAGTACCACTTTCTCTCCGTGCAGTGTGGGCAGTATGCTCACGCGGATGTCCGTGCGTTCGCCGCCGCGATCCAGCACCATACGGCCATCCTGCGGCAAACGCTTTTCGCTGATGTCCAACCCAGCTTGCACTTTCACACGGTTCACGAGCCCGGGATGATCGGCCTTTGCGTAGCGATAACGTTCCACCAGCAGGCCATCAATGCGTATACGCACACGCGCATGTCCATCGTATACCTCCATGTGTACATCGCTGCTGCCCAGCTCACGGGCCTCGTGTACGAGGTCCTGTAACACATGCTCTGCTGTGCGCGCGCTCAGGTCTATGCGCTTGCTGGTGTTCCCGGTACGCCGGTAGTGCGTGCTCAGCGCACGGTCCATCGTGTTGCTGTCAATGCTGTCGAGTTCTACACCAAGGCCCAGGACCACTTCCAATTCGTTGCGTAGGGCGGCGGGGGCATCCACGGGTGCGTGGAACACGATACCGTTCGCGTGGCGCGCTTTGGGGATGATGCGGTAGTGCCATGCCTGTTCCGCAGTAATGGTGTTCCGCAGGTCCGGAGGCAGTTCGAGCAGGAGGTCGTCACTCATGGGCCAGCAGGTGTTGGGCCACGGAGGCTGTAAGGGCAACCGGTGGCATGCCTGCGAGGTCCATCGCCTTCCATAGGAATAGGTAGGCCGCGAGAAAGCCTGCGGTGGGTACCGTGCGCGCTGTGGAGGGCCACAACCGCACGAGCAGCAGGTAGGCCGGTATGCACAGCGCAAGCCCGCTAAGGAGGAACAGCATGAAGTGTGCGCTGGAGAAACCCAACGCGAGCACGGCGAAAAATAGCAGGTCGCCCAAGCCGATGAAACGGTCCACCGGGTTTATCCACGCCCGGTTTCGCAGCAAAAGAAAGAGGAAGGTGCCGCCCACCTGCAGGGCGAGAAAGATCAGGTTGAAGGTCACTTGCCATACATGATCTTCGTTTGGTAAACCGTTCCAGCGCGGAAGCGCCAAGCCGATGGCGAGCAGCGGGAGCCACCACCAATGGATGCTGCGTTCGCGCAGGTCCTCCCACACGATCATGCCCAGCACCAGCAGGGCGGCCAGTTGTATCCATACCATGGTCTAGTCCGGTACCACCTCCTTCAAGGCCTTCTCATGATCGATCTCCCATACATTGAACTGGCCGTCCTGGTCAAAATCGGCCAGGGCCGTGGCGCGGGCCATGAAGCTGCTGGGCGATGCGCTGACCACTTCGATGCGATAGTTGGCATTGCCGCCTTCAGCCACGGTCTTTTGCTGCTGGAAACCCAATTCCTGCAGGTCGCCGCTGTAGGTGCTTCGCTCGTAGAATTGCGTGGTCTCCAAGCTGTAGAGGTGTTCCAATTGCAGTTTGGCCTCCGTGGCCTTGGCGTTGGATACCACCTGACTGTAGTCCGGCAAGGCCAGGTAGACCAGGATGCCCACGATCACCAAGGCGATCAGGAGCTCTGTAAGGGTGAAGGCCCTAAGGCGCTTGGTAACGATCGGTCGGATGTCCATGGGAGGGCAAGTTACTAAATAACGATGTAGTAGTCCAGTCCGGCCCCAAACGCGAACACCCCGGCCAATGTGACCGGGGTGTTCTCTTCGTACCAAGGCCGGGTTCACGGCTCGGGTGGGGCGAATCCCTTGGCGGGATCGCTGTACGGGCTTACATAGCCCGCTGCACCCAAACAGGTAACGCGGTGCCACACGTAGGTGGCCGGGGTATTGCCCTTGCTGGCATAGTGCGCAGCAGAACCAATGGCCACCAGCTTCCAGGTGCCACCGTTGTTGGGATCGGTGGTGGAGGCCTCCACTTGGTAGCAGTAGGCCCCGTATACCGGTTTCCAACGCACGTCGATATCGCCGGTCTTATGACCAGCGTGCGCGCGCAACTCGGTGGGCGCGGGCAATGGGCCGATGGGTGCAGGCTCCTGGCGGAGTTCGAACCCGGAGGAGAGGATGACCACCGGGTCGCCTTGCGCTACGTTGCTCACGTAAAGCGCTTCGCGCACCAGCAATTGGTCCAACTCCGCCTCGGCCACATTACGCTCGAAGATCCGGGTGTGGTCGCCGGCGGCGGCCTCAACAATGGCCGCCTCCAGTTTTTCACGCCCATTCTTCAGCTGCAGCAGGGAAGGGTCAGGTGTCGGGAAATTAGTATTGCCCGTCATCTTCGTGTCCACCAGCAGTGCCTTCGCCACCTTGTCGGTGACTCGCGATCCGGATAATCCAGCTCTTGCGGAACGCATGTTCGTTGTGGAATGTGCCGCTGTAGCCTGTGGGTCCAACCTGGAAGTGTTCGCGACGGACTACCCGGTAGTTCGTTCGGGCCTTGCGGCGGTTTCATAACGGTTGATCGCGCACCGATGATCGGTCGGTGTTCTTGAATGGAACGCCACTGTTGGTGAACTATTGCGTAGACCTGCACGCTGTAACCCTTGGTACCAAGGAGAACCATCGGCCATAACGACCATTCACGCTGTTCGTTCGTACGCTCCTGCCGTGTGTCCTACCGTTGCCCGGACCTTGCATACTGCAAGTAAATTCTGTGCTCCCGTGCCCGAAACGCCAAAACCAGATGTAGTCTATGGAAAAGGGTTTATGGTCAGCGGAAAACCACAGATGGTTTTCCGCTGACCACGTATTGTTTTCGGAAATGGGTGAATGGTTTCCGGCTGTCCACGAATAGGTAGCGGCTGGGCACGTACCCTTTTCGGATAACCTCGGATGGTTTATCGATCACCACGTATTGTTTTCGGATCAGGGTCTATTGTTTCCGGCTTACCACAACTAGTGTCGCAACCTGTTAATTAGTTAACTAAAGGTTTTTATTTCCCCGAATATGTCCACTGGAAGGGCGCTGCCCTTTGATCATTGTAGGTCCTGATGTACTCCATGATCTGGCCAACAAGTTGTTTGGTGGACTTCCAAACGCCGTTCTTCAAAACGTCCTTGGCGAGCATGTTGAACCAGATCTCGATCTGATTCAGCCAGGATGAGTAGGTAGGGGTAAAGTGCATGGTGATCTTCCGCTTGCGTTTCAACCATGCCTTCACCTTCTTGGACTTATGCACGGCGAGGTTGTCGGTGATAATGTGCAAATGCTTCTTACGAAAGGTCCGATCAAGCTTCTTGAGAAAGGCCAGAAAGGTGGCGGAATTGTTGGCCTTGACCGGCGTAGCTGTTATTTGACCAGTATGCACGGCAAGCGACGCCATAAGGGCCACGGTACCATTACGCTTGTATGTGGCCGTCATGCGTTTGGGTGCGCCCGGCCGCGGGAGAAGCACCGGCTGGGTGCGATCCAACGCTTGTATCTGGGTCTTCTCATCAGCGCTCAGTACGATGGCATTGGCAGGTGGGTCCATGTAAAGACCCACGATGGTCAACATCTTGGACTCGAACTCCGGGTCCGGACTTTTCCCGCACCAGTACTCGGTCTTGTGCGGCTTCAGGTCTGCGTGCTTGAGGATCATGTGAACGGCGCTCTGGCTGACCCCCACCTCTGCGGCGATACGCCCTTGGGACCAATTGGTGTAGCCACCTGTAGGCTTCTCGCATGCCCTCTGGACCACCAGTGCCTTCTGCTGAGGGGTGATCTTGCCAGGCTTGCCCGGCCGGGGAGCATCCTTCAGGCCGTTGATGCCCGACACTCTGAACCTGTTGCGCCACTTGTTCACAGCCGGACGCGACAGCCCGGTCCGCTTGATGATGCCATCAAGACTATGACCATCATCGCTCAAAATGATCACCTCCGCCCGCAGGCCATAGCGCCGCTCCAGTTTGTGGCATCGGACCATCGCTTCCAGTTGCATTCGGTCTTCTTCGCTCACTTCGATCGGTTTCGCATTTCGGGCCATGCCGCGAATACAGCACAATTAGTTAATCTATTAAAGGGTAATGATACTAGCCAATAACAACTTGCTCCAATTCACCGACAGCTCGGTCTTCGCGCTACCGATCGATAAGCCTGACTACCGCAAGAACAAGCTACGCCAAAGTGGTTTCCGGGTGCCGCTCATGCTGGAATTCAATACCAAGCGGGCCAAGATGCCAACGGAGGAGGAATTGCTAGCAGTGGCGCGCGATACGGTCGGTGGCAAGGAACCCGACCGGTTCACCTTCAACAATAAGAAGAACTTCCATATCGCCATGGGCGTGGTGGGCACTTGGTACTACGATAGCATGTACAAGCAGAAGTACCGTGAGGATGGCAGGGCCGAGAAGGTGATCGATAAAGGAGAGCACAACCTTTTGCCATACCGTGCCGCCGCCGCTGTCCGTATTGGTTACGGCAGTTTGAACCTCTTTGCGGAATACGCACTTACACCCCTGGTCCAGAAGAATAAGGGTCCTGAACTCACCCCGCTCAACATTGGCCTTACCATCGTCGGGTTCAACTAGTGCGTCGTTCTCCGGTCAGGGAAGAGAACGACGTGCAACGAGGGGTTGGACCCCGGAGCCGCAAGCACTCCTCATGGGAGGTGCTGCGGCTTCGCCCTTTCCGGTCGAGCCATTCCCGCGAACGGCCTATTTTTACGGCCCACCCTATTGGGCCAGTATCCTTACCAAGAACTCACCACCACGATCATGGGTCGCATTTTCGAGACACGCAAGCACAAGATCTTCGCGCGCAATGCCAAGCTGAGCAAGTTGTTCACCCGCATCGGTAAGGAGATCGCCATGGCTGTGAA
>Ga0209591_10002616_pt1 | contig 21482 bp, 21 predicted proteins | sample MAT01_FD_187207 | JGI IMG/M metagenome (GOLD analysis project Ga0209591, IMG submission 187207) | Freshwater microbial communities from Lake Fryxell liftoff mats and glacier meltwater in Antarctica - MAT-01 (SPAdes) (version 2) | ecosystem: Environmental > Aquatic > Freshwater > Ice > Liftoff... | reverse complement strand
AACCCCAACACCGATTCCAACACCGATTCCAACTCCAACACCGATTCCAACTCCAACACCGATTCCAACTCCAACACCGACTCCAACTCCAACACCGATTCCAACTCCAACACCGACTCCAACCCCGACTCCAACACCGACTCCAACCCCGACTCCAACACCGATTCCAACTCCAACTCCAACACCCAGTTCTATCGAATTAACCGATATTGGTAATCATTGGGCAGGTGCGTTTATTCGGGAATTAGTCAAATTGGGGATAGTTAATGGTTTTCCCGATCGCACATTTAAACCCGATGCTACAATGACACGGGCGCAATATGCAGCATTGCTAGTAAAAGCTTTCAACCCATCCCCAAACCGCCCGGTTATCAAATTCAAAGATGTACCAGCAGACTTCTGGGCATCCAAGGTAATTCAGCAAGCATATCAAGGTTTATTTCTCTCTGGTTTTCCTGACAATACCTTCAGCCCCAGCAAAAATATCCAGCGTGTGCAAGTGATTGTCTCTCTGGTGAATGGACTAGGGTTATCTGCTGATGGTACAGCAACTATCAAAGCTTTTGATGACCAAGCAAAGATTCCTGAATATGCCAAGGATGAGGTAGCAAAAGCTATGGATAAGGAGATTATCGTCAATCATCCTAATCTCAAACAACTCAATCCTACCCGCGATGCTACCCGCGCTGAGGTAGCAGTTATGGTATATCAAGCTTTGGTAGACGCTGGCCGTGTAGCGGCGATTAACTCGCCTTATATTGTGAGTGCTTGATTGACAAACCAGTAACGCCTACTGTCGGGAAAGCCAGGGATGCAAGGGAAGCATTAAAGGCAAATGGTGAAACATAATGTTTTGTATATAGCAGTTCTCGTTTACGGGTGTACCTCACGTAAACGAGAACTGCTATAAACGAACTACAGCTAGTTAAAATAATTCGTAATTCGTAATTAAACCCAACTAATCAAGTAAATTGTTCTTTACGTGTAAACCTGAGTATGGCGTTAAGGTCTTCCTCTTCTTCTTTGAAAACGTGGTAAAGTTCCCAATGCTGTTGAAGGTTTAACCAAAACTCAGGACTATTTCCAAAAAATTTTGCTAACCGCAAAGCAGTACTTGGTGTCACTCCACGCTTTCTATTCACTAGTTCATTGATTCGCTGATAGGGAACATGAATTGCTTGAGCAAGTTCAGCTTGTGATATCCCAAGAGGCTCTAGAAAATCCTTGAGCAAAATTTCCCCAGGATGAGTGGGAGGACGATATTTAGGGATTCTCATTACAGCATACCTCAATCATGATAATCGACTATTTTAATCTCACAAGCTCCTTCTGTTTTCCACACAAAGCATATTCGATACTGATCATTAATCCGAATACTATACTGTCCTTTTCTCCCTGACTTTAAGGCTTCTAACCTATTGACTAGTGGGGCTTTCATATCATCTAAAGAAATTGCTGCGTTTAATTGATCTAATTTTATTTGGGCGACATTCCAAAGGTTAATGGAGCAAGTTTTTCGAGCGTCTTTTGAATCGTTCCCATCAAAAACATCTTTAGTGCCCTTGTCTTTGAATGACACTATCATAACTAACTTGATAGCACGGATATTATGCTAATATAATAACATAATTATCATATAAAATACCTAATGCAAATTAAAAAAGTCAAAAAAACAACCCTCAAAAGTAAGAAACAGGTTTTTTATAAAAAGCTGAAAACTACATGGGATAATAAAAATCAATGATACGACCGCGTAAGGTCTTTGGTCAGCATTGGCTCAAAAGTGAAAAAGCACTGGACGCAATTATTAAAGCAGCAGAGTGTACAAAAGGCGATCGCGTCCTGGAAATTGGCCCAGGAACCGGCATTCTAACTCGTCGTTTATTCCCCTTAGTGCAATCTCTGGTTGCAGTTGAAATAGACCGCGATTTGTGTGAGCTATTAGCAAAGCAACTGGGTAAAACTGAAAACTTCTTACTATTGCAAGGGGATTTTCTTACCCTAGATTTACCATCACATCTAGCGGCATTTCCCAATTTTCAAAAGCCAAATAAAGTAGTAGCCAATATCCCCTACAACATTACAGGGCCAATCATTGAGAAACTGCTGGGTACGATCGCTAACCCCAACTCAGAACCATTTGACTCAATAGTGCTACTGGTACAAAAAGAAGTAGCAGAAAGGTTGTATGCTAAACCAGGGTCAAGAGCTTTTGGGGCGTTAAGTGTGCGGGTACAATATTTAGCAGAGTGTGAATTAATTTGCACAGTTCCAGCCGCCGCATTCCAGCCACCGCCAAAAGTTGATTCAGCAGTGGTGCGATTGCGTCCCCAAAAAAGGGAAATACCAGCACTTGAACCAAGACGGTTCGAGAACTTCTTAAAGTTGGGGTTCGGTGCCAAACGCAAAATGTTACGAAATAATTTGCAATCAGTTGTAGAACGCGATCGCCTGACCCACTTACTGCAACAATTAAAAATAAATCCCCAGTCCCGTGCCGAAGACCTCAGCGTTCAGCAATGGGTAACTCTAACTAATTTACTCACCCCTGAGTAGCCATAACTCAGCACTGAAAATGCATTCCTACACCCTAATTGCCCCTGCTAAAATCAACTTGTATCTGGAAATCATTGGCGATCGCCCCGATGGTTATCACGAGTTAGCCATGATACTCCAAAGTATCGGTCTTGCAGACCAAATTGATCTGCATTCCATTAGCGCTGACAGCATTCGCGTTCATTGTAACCATCCACAAGTCCCAACAGATAACACTAATCTGGCATACCGAGCAGCACAACTAATGACAACACAATTTCCTGAAGCCTTTAGGAAATATGGAGGTGTAGAGATTACGATAAACAAGCACATTCCTGTAGCTGCTGGATTAGCTGGGGGTTCGACAAATGCAGCAGCCGTGTTGGTGGGAATAGATTTATTGTGGAAGTTGGGACTAACTCAGTCAGAATTAGAAGAACTGGGAGCTATACTCGGTTCAGATGTGCCCTTTTGTATAGCGGGTGGAACTGCGATCGCCACAGGTAGAGGTGAACAACTTTCTCCCCTACCGAGTTTAGATACCATCTATATAGTGTTAGCGAAATACCGCAGCTTGGAAGTTTCTACCGCTTGGGCATACCAAAACTATCGGCAACAGTTTGGTAATTCTTATATTCGAGATATCGACAACTTGGCAGCACGTGCTAATGCAGTCCATTCAGGAGCAATTGTCAAAGCTATCTTTGATAAAGACACAAAACAAATTGCCCAAAAACTGCACAATGATTTAGAGCGCGTAGTATTGCCAGCCTATCCCCAAGTCTTGCAACTGCGAGAAGTAATTGCAAATCAGGAAGGCATTTTAGGAACAATGATGTCTGGTTCTGGCCCCACAGTATTTGCCCTCCTTGAGTCTCAACAGCAGGTAGAACAACTTAAGTTGCAAGTAAGGGAAGCAATTTCTGATGAGGATTTAGAATTGTTTGCGACTCGGACAATTACGCATGGTATTCAAATAGCTTCATCAGTTTAAATAAATATTTATTGTTAATAAAGCATCTGAAATGGGACAAGAATTATTCTCAAAACCCAATTCTCCAATCCAAAACCTCAAATCTAAAATGATATGAATAACCAAAATATTACACCACAAACAGATGCTAAAGTACAGGTTACAGCGAGTCCATTACGCTGTTTAACTGGTGCTGTGATTTCGGGAGGAATGGGATTTGCAGCGTACTCACTGATGATTGCGATCGCCACAAATTTTGCCACCAAACCCATCCATTCAGTTAATCCATTAGTGATCAGAATTTCCTCTGCTGTTCGTACCTTGGTCGTTGGTGTAGTTGCCTTAGGAAGTGGAATATTTGGTATAGTGGCAATTGGTTTGTTGGCTTTGGGAGTGCAATTATTAGTGCAGCAGTTGACCAAGCAAAAAAGTAGTGAAAACTGATACTGATGGACGAAAGTTAGGTGGTTTTAGTTGATGCTGAATTTAGTATTGGATCAATCGTAATAATTTATGACTCAAGAACTTTGGGATTTAAGAAAGTCTATTCTTGATGGACGTTATGATGATGCTTTGGTACTTGTTGATGAGTTGGAGTTGATGAGTCGAAAGAGTTATATTAGAAATATTAGAAGTTTTCTCATCCGGCTGATTACTCATTTGATTAAAAATCAGGTCGAACAAAGATTAACTAATTCTTGGGTAGCCTCTATTAAAGGCTCTATTTTAGAAATTCAAGATTTAAATCTACAGGATAATAAGACTTCTCATTATGTGAAACAAGATGAATGGGAAGATTTGCTGGATGCTGCTTATGATGCAGCAATCGATCCTGCATCTGCTGTAATTTTTGATGGTTTGTATACACCTAAGCGACTGCAAACAATGGTTGATAAATCCCTGATTCTCTCTAGAACAAAAGATTTTTTAAATTTGACTTATACAAATTCTCAAAAATCTTTGCCTAGTGCTATTGATGAGATGTTGGGGGATTTACCTGGTAGTCAAGAATGGTCAGAAGGTAAATAAAATTGGAGATTACCCGATTTCACAGCCAGAATTAAAAGGTAGTGAAAACTAACACTGATGGACGAAAGTCAGGTGGTTTTAGTTTATGCTGAATTTAGTATTGAATAAATCGCTACAAGTTATGACTCAAGAACTTTGGGATTTAAGGAAGTCTATTCTTGATGGACGTTATGATGATGCTTTGGTACTTGTTGATGAGTTGGAGTTAATGAGTCGAAAGAGTTATATCCGAAATATTAGGAGTTATCTCATCCGGCTGATTATTCATTTAATTAAAAATCAAGTTGAACAAAGATTAACTAATTCCTGGGCAGCTTCGATTGAAGGTTCGATTTTAGAAATTCAAGATTTAAACTTACAGGATAATAAGACTTCGCATTATGTCAAGCAAGGCGACTGCGAAGATTTGCTAGATGCTGCTTTTGATGCAGCAATCAAGCCAGCGTCATCTGAGATTTTTGATGGTTTTTATATACCTAAGCGACTGCAAACAATGGTTGATAAATCACTGATTGTCTCTAAAACAAAAGATTTTTTAAATTTGACTTATACGAATTCTCAAAAGTCTTTGCCTGGTGCTATTGATGAGATGTTAATGAATTTACCCGGTAGTCAAGAGTGGTCATAAGGTAAGTAAAAATGATTATGTGAGGAATTTGTAGTAAATTTATGACATCTACCACCAAAGCAGAAGATTATCAAGCAATTGCTCCTGGTGAACTCTGGATTTATCGTCGGAGTAATTTGCTTATCTATCATTTCGATGGGCAAGTGTATCAAGAGAGCCAAACCAGTTACAATTTTCCTGATTTTGATGTTAGGAAACTGATACCGCAGTACGTTGATCTTGCTAGGGTAGTCTCTATCCATTGCAGATAATCTACTTCGTAAAGAGTTTGGAAATCAGTTTTTAGAGGAGACATGAGAGTTTCCATAGCGAAGTTGCTAGATTATCAACCGAGTGAAAAAGCATATATATTTTATAGTTTAACTTATCCAAATCGCCCTAATTTTACTCTGTCAATTGCGGCAATTCAAAAGTGACATCTTCGTACACATCTGCGATCGCACACTGAAAATCTACACTTGTCAGATGAATTGTGTCTTTATCTGTATAGGGATAAAGTACCCATTGTCCCTCTAGGTTACGGCGAAAACACTCTACATTCATCCGCGTTTGACTTACAAGCACATATTCTTGCAGTGATTCCATCTGTCGGTAATCAGCAAATTTATCACCTCTGTCAAAGGCTTCTGTTGTAGGAGATAGCACCTCTACAATTAAACAGGGATAACGTAGAAAGTTGTCAAAAGCTTTATCTCGTTGGTCACAACTTACAATTACATCAGGGTAATAATAAATATCAATCGACTCAATTTGTGCTTTTGTGTCTGATATATAAGCTTGACATCCACTCCCACGCAAATGATTTCTCAACAGTGAAGCAATATTAAGAGAAATGATAACATGACCATTACTTGCCCCTGCCATTGCATAAACCTCTCCTTGCCTATATTCATGCTTGATAGGGCTGGTTTCTTCTGCTTTTAGATAATCTTCAGGAGAAATATAGCTATAACTGACATTTGCAACCATTTGTACTGACCTTGTGTTGTGTCCTTGTATCTAGTTTAAGAGAAGATGACGGCTAAATCCGCTAAGTGTGTATCTCTATAAATCTAGCTATTGCTAGATGCTGTAATTCTCTTAAAAGCTATAATTTACGTCTGTTGCACCGAGAGATTAACTTGTGGATGTCATATTAGAACGATCGCACGAATTGAAACAAATCTTAGTTGATTTTGTCCTTGATGCTGAAGGTGAACTTGCACAAGCGCTGGAAACTTATGCAGCAGCGCAGTTACGCCGGGGAAGTGGCGATAGTACACAGCAGGACTTAATTATCGACAGCTTTATTACAGAAGGGAAAGTTGGTGAGAAGTCACCATTAGAGTTGTTTATCGCCAGCCATCCAGATTTAGAAGAGAGCGATCGCAACCTGATCAACAGCTGGCATCATAGTTTTATTGGCTTATTTGCCATTACTAATATCCTACCTGATCCCTTTGAGTTGACAAACTGGCTAACAGATAAACGCTATATTGTCAAGCCAAATAATGTCCAAACCCTACAGGCAATATCTCGGTTGAAAGTAGGAGAAATTTTACTAACTCGCATTTCTCCTGTTACCGACAACTATTGGATGTTTTCTGGACCTTATACAGTGATGGGTAAATTGGGTAAACCAAAACTTGCTGTAGCAATTGGTAATTTTAAAGAAAACTATAAAGGTAATCTTTACAGCGATGCTCCAGACTTGCTAGAGTCAGCTTGGCAGTCAGTAGGACAATATCATCAGCAATTTGTGGACTTTTTTGGTACTGATGAAATCACTTTATCTGGATACCACCTTAATAAAAAAATAGCCGAATTTCAAGAAGTAATTACTGAAAAAACCTTTGCAGCAGCAGGAATTGATACTTCCAAATCTCTCGCTGAAGTAGCAGAAGCAGCTGGCATTGGAGACGAGGAAATCAAAGCAGCAGCAGCAGAATTTGGTGCTGACTCAAACGCAGTTTCTCAGATGTTTAACAACAAAAGCGGTAATAGCAAAATGGTTATGCCAAAGGTTGAATTACCTGCCGAACTCAAGAAAGCAGAACAGGTAACGGCTCTTTCTGATCCCCGTTGGGGACAAATGTTTTTACCAACATATAGTAGGGTACAAGCAATTTTAGCGGCAGAAGATTGGCAAAGTGTTGAAGGGGCTGAAAAATTAATTCGCTATTATCTCGAAGATAAAAGTATTAACGCCTTTATTTGGTATCGATTAGCGCAACAGTATCCAACTCAGTTAGAAAAGGTGTTGCAGAAATATTTGCAACGTCCAGAGTTTCGCCTTGAAAACGATTTGGACACACTTTTGCAAGAATTCAACAAACTTATTGAGCCAGAATTACCAGAAATCGCTAGTGTCCCCATACATCTACACAATTTATTTCAAGAAGCTTTAGGAGAAGTTAACAAATCTAAGCCCAAAGGTAAGGGGCAAAAAAAGTCAACAAAGGGTTTTCAATAAGGTTAACAAATCTATCCAATATCTCACCCTACTCACTTAGGGTTATATGCTTCCCAAGGTAGAGTCATTTTTAAGAGCGTACAGCTAGCTGTACGCTCCCAGCGCCTATTTGGTAAAATCAGTGTTAAAAATGAGATAAAAAGTGGGTATTTATATTTAAAGACGGATAGATAGCAGTTGAGCAATCTCATCTACGATTTTCTCTGGACTCTCAAGCTTGACTAGAAATCGATTAAAGCCAGAATTCAAAGCCTTATGACTTGAAACCTCCCGTGTATAAGAAGTTATAGCGATCGCTGGCAACTGCCTTATGGATGGGCAAGAATGCACCCGAATTTGCTTAATTAACCAATTTCCATCATGCTGGGGCAACTTCACGTTGCACAGTAGAATGTCTGGATGAAGGGATTCTACCAAATCAAGGGCTGCTTCTGCATCAGTTAAAGCCCTCACCTCTGCACCTGCTGCTTCCAAAATGAAGGTAAGCAAATCTGCAATATCTGGCTCATCCTCTACTAGTAAGATCAGAATTCCAATCAGGTGCTGGAGAGAATCTAATTCAGTTTCTCGGTTGATTTTTTGATCGGTTGTCATGCCGCCCTTTTATTACTTGCTATAGTTTGCCATTTCTATTGCAACGGATAGAGCGGAATATGTATTCATCCTAAATACACAAACTTGGGGTGAAAAGCTTGATCAATATGAAGAAGTTAATTCACCGATCAACATTGACCGCCCTGTTAGGTAAGCGATCGCCCCGATTAATTCATCTATGTCCACAGGCTTTAATAACCATTTGTCAAACCTTGCTTCCGACTCCGAAAATCGAGCTTCTAACTCTTCAAGTGCCGTGACTGCGATAACGGGAGTGGATTTGTCAAGCCTATCTTCGATTTGTCGGATCTGACGTAGCAGCGAATAACCATCTTCACCGGGCAGGGCAATATCACTAATTACTAAATCTGGGCAAAGTTCGACAAACGCTGCTAAGGCTTGATGTACAGTGAAAGTTGAATGAACTTCGATCCCATACAACTCAAGCAAACAAGTCATCCAGACACAGGAATCGAGGTTATCATCGACCACTAATACTCGCAACCCGTCCATTGTAAAAGTGTTAGGAATGGGCATATTAGGAGCCTCACTCTAAGTGAATGTCACAGTATCTAACGAAAATTTAAGAATTAGTGCATTTTTCATAGAAAAATAAGATTTCCATAATTTTACTTAACATTTCTCGTTTACGTGAGGTACACCCGTAGGGGCACGGCATGCCGTGCCCCTACACCTTGGGATATAACGTTGTACCGCATCTGAATGGGAACCGCTATATTACTTGTTCAAAGATTTGTGTAAATAATTCTATTGGCAGTGTTTGAAGCCTTTTTGAAAGTGCTTGTGCGCTGATTTGAATTGGTCCTATCCACAGCAATCCTTCTTCAGATAATATCCGCCCTACTTCTCTGATTCCGGGAATTTGACGATACACAAGGCTTAACACTACCGCCATCATTACTGATAATGTCAGTATTCGCGAGTGCAGTTTTTTTCATCTTTACCTGAACATGATTTTAGTGGTTTAAAGCTTGTTGGTGACAGCAGTGAAAACAGTTGTTTCTCTATTTGTTCAATTAGTGGCGTGGGTATATGTTTTTGCTGCCGCAGGTCTGGGTTTCCAAGTCTGGCTGGACGTTTTGTACTCATGATGTATCACTAAGAACATCTAGTTTGATGTTCTTAGATTACATCTTATGCTGACTTTTTGCTTAAGTTGACACCAATGGGCATTGCCATGCCCTTACCAACGTATTTGTATCATTATTAAAGTGAAATGGTATTACTTTAGTGGAATCATAATAACAAACTCGGCACCTTCTCCTGGTGCTGAAATACACTGGATTTGCCCACCGTGTCTTTTAACAACAATTTGATAGCTGATTGATAATCCCATACCTGTCCCTTTACCCACAGGTTTTGTGGTGAAGAAGGGGTCAAATAAGCGTTTGCGTACTTCCTCAGTCATGCCTAAACCATTGTCGGCAACGCTAACGATTACTCGGTCTTCTTGGATGAAGGTGCGAATGCGAATCTGGGGAAAAGTCATTTGTGCTTGGTCATTTGTCCTTTGTTCAGTGTTGTTTACTAATGACAAATGACTAATGACAAATGACTCTTCTAAAACATCGATCGCATTTGCCAACAGATTCATAAACACCTGATTCATCTGTCCGGCGTGACACACTATCGATGGTAGGTTGCCGTAGTCTCGGATGACTTTAATTTCGGGACATCCTGGTTTGGCTTTTAGGCGATGTTGCAGTAGCAGTAAGGTGCTATCCAAACCTTCATGAATATCCACTGCCTTTGTGCCGTCTTCATCAAGGCGAGAAAAATTGCGTAAAGATAGGACAATCTGCCGAATGCGCTCGGCTCCCATGTTCATAGAATCCAAGATTTTGGGTAAATCTTGCTTGATAAAGTCTAAATCAATGGCGTAGATTTGTTCGTGAATCTCTGGTATTGGTGGGCAGTAGTTCTGTTGATAAAGTTCTACCAAGTGCAGCAAGTCTTTGATATATTCACTGGCATGGCTAATATTGCCATAGATGAAATTTACAGGGTTATTGATTTCATGAGCAACACCTGCAACCAACTGTCCTAAACTAGACATTTTTTCAGTTTGAATCAGTTGGGCTTGGGTTTGTTGAAGTTCTAGCATCGCCGCTTCTAGTTGCTGGGCTTTGTCTTGGGCAGTTTGGACAGCGATGCGACTTTGGGTGTAAAGTTTAGCTTGGTCAATAGCGATCGCTAGTTGAACTGTAACTGCTTGTAATAATTCTACTTCGTTGTCTAGCCAAGACCGAGAGCCATTACAATAACCACAGCTAAATGTGCCAATTTCGCCTGATTGGGTGTGTACGGGCAGTGACATAAAGGCAGTGAAACCAAAATCCTGCATAAACTGCCGTGCGGTGCAATCGTTCACAGTCTCAATATCATTAATGCGGATGATTTCTCCGTTTAAGGTTTTGGCTGCAATTAGTTCGATTTCTGCATTAGTTGCTTGCTCGTTAAGCAGACAGGGTAAAAAGGAACTTTTCGCCTCATATACTCTCTCCCAGTATGGTACATCAGCATCTTGCCGATACCACAAGAAAGCGCAGCGATCAATTTGGAATAAGTTGCGAATCTCCTGCACTGCGGTTTCCACAATGTGATTGAGATCCAAAGAAGCTCGAATCTGACTAGAAAGACGATTGAGTAATGCTTCCCTTTGAGCAAGAGCTTGCAGAGCTTTTTCTGCTTGTTTGCGTTCAGTGGTGTCATTGGCGTTTTCGACAATGGTGCGAAACTTAGTATCGCCTTCTATCAATGCTTGGATGTTGTCGCTGGTGTCACGGATTAGAAGTATAATTTGCTGGTCTGGTAATGGTAAAAACCTAGCTTCAAAGTTATTGTTCTCTGCTGATAGTGATAAGCTAGATTTAAAACTGACTATAGATTGAGTTTCAAGTGCTTGAGTTATTGCTTGGTGGAAGCGATCGCCTACAGCAGTCGGTAGGCATTCTCGCCAACTCTTGCCCTGACAATCTCCTGGAATATACAGATTCTTCATCAATCCTGGCTTGTAATCCAGAATAATTCCATCAGCATTGAGACGAAAGTATAAATCAGGCAGCACTTGCAAAATCGCTGCAAATTCTAATGTTTTTTGGTGTAACTGTGCTTCAACTGCTTGGCGTTTTGCAGTTTCAACTTGCAGTTGCTCCAGTGTGTTTTGAAATTCTGCCGCCTGTGTCTTTTCTGCAATTTTACATAGGCAATAAGAAAAATTGGTAGACATCAAGCAGCTTTCCGTCAGGATAGGTTGGCTTGCCACTATCGTCACTTCTGTTATATCTACACAATAACCGATGTAACCGACAAAGCTGCCATCTGCTGCAAACCGTGGCGCGGCTGTATCTAAAATCCAGCGATATTCGCCATCAGCCCGCCGCAGCCGATATTGTCTCTGGAACGAATCATGCGCGGCAAAGGCTTCAATGTATATATTGTCACACCGTTGTCTATCTTCTGGATGGACGCTACAAGTCCAGATATTGTCTATGTCGTCTCCTCGCTCAGACGCAAACTCACCTGTTGTCAAACATCCCCCAGTAAATTTTAGCCAACTGGAATTCAAGTAATAGTAGAGTGCATTGCATCCAGCCATCCAAATCATCAGAGGAGCAGTATCCACCTGCTGACAAAATAGTTTTTCATCGCATTGTATTTCTTCCTGCTCAACCGTAATTTGGTTAATGTAGCTCTGCACTCTTTTAGAAAACACTTTTACTTCCCTGCTCTGCGTAAATTATTAAGGTAATATATCTGAAAATAGAATTTGTTAATAGATGGATACAATCGTCATCTAAACCTGCTTAATTGATTTTAATGCTTTATTGTTTTTTATATCTGCAATAATTACTTTTTTACTGTAAATAAACTGTAAAAATACTTAATTTATCATGAAGATTAATTTCACATTTTTAGTAAAATATAAAATATCCAGCTTTTTGATTTAAATCATCTATAAATTCATATTGTTTATGTAATGACATTGCTTAAAAATCTGATTCTGCTTCACAGAAACTACATGATTGTCTATTAAGATGGTTATGTCTTGACAAAAAACTCACAATCCTCAAGAATTTAATATCAAATCAACATTTAGTTTTTATTTTTCCAGCAAAACCCGATTTTTCCACATTGTCTTGACCGTTCAAAACGGCTGATACCAAAAATGAGAGAAATGCTAAATGTAATATCAACAGGTTGCCAGAATAGCTAACCATAGCGTTTTATATGTTATAAAGCTCACAGAAATTCATGTTAGGCGGAAACTACCTATGGAACCAGATAAACTAGGCCGTTTTAAGGAGTACGGCGAATTCATCCTCCGAAAGATAGATTCTGTGCCCCAGTCCCCTTCTAAACAAGAAGATTGGGTTCCAGCTAGTCTTGATGACTGTCTTCTGCGTTTGCGTTCATCTGCTCAGAAAACTGTAGACCTTGCAACTTCGCCTGTCAAAATTGGTGTAATGGGGGAATTTAGTAGTGGAAAAACCTTACTTTTAGGCAGTCTAATCGGATATGCAGATGCTTTGCCAGTAAGTGAAAACCCCACTACAGGTAATGTTACCGCTATACATATCATTCCGCAAGACGAGTTTGCAACCACCCAATTAAGTAATTTTACGGTAGAATATCTTTCTCATGAAGGAGTACATGAGTGTCTACGCTTCATGCTAGGGGAAGCTAATAAACGAACAGCAGCAGCCGGACTTGCTCCTATACCAGTATCGAAACTCAACTCTGGTAAAGATATTATTAGCTGGTGCGAAGAAGCATGGAATAATAGTAACAATTTAGAGCTACGTTATTTACTGCGGGAGTTGGTATTATTCCTGCGGGCTTATCAAGCCTATGGGGAAGTTATGTGTGGTGGCCGCTACCAGATTGATGCTAACACCGCCCACGAGGGGCTACAGCTAGTCGAACAGCCAATGGCAATCCAAACTCTGAAATTTGAGGATTTACCCCCAGCGCATATCCGATTACCGAGTCCACCGCAGAGGCTACCAACAAAGTTATTGCAAAACAGTTTCCCACTCATCCGCCGCGTAGATATCGATGCGAAAATATCACGGGAAATTTGGGATTTTGCAGATGCGGCTAAATTTATTCTCATTGACTTTCCAGGATTGGGAGCTGCTAATTCGGGGGCTAGAGATACCTTTTTGTCACTGCGGGAATTGGCAGAAGTACAGACAATTTTGGTATTGCTAAATGGTAAATCTCCCGGTAGCGATCGCGCCAATAAAATCTTTACGATGATGCAGCAGCAGCGACCAGGACAAGACCTAAAAGATTTAATTCTCGTCGGTGTAGGTCGCTTCGATCAACTACCCCTAGACAGTGAAGGCGGTGAAAGAGAACTTGACCAACTAATTGAAGATAGCCTACATTTGCAAGAAGAAACGGTTTTCCAAAAACTCAAAGTTCTGCAAACTACCATTGACGGTGCAGAAGCGTTTACAACCCAAAAAGACCGCATCGTTTTACTATCGCCACTGTTAGGACTGGCTGAATTAGCGAAACGTTCTAGTACAGTGAAAGCAGGATCACCAGAATTTTTAGCTAACTTGGACTATCCTGATTACCTAGATCGGTCTAAACGCCTACAAGAGAAATGGGAGCTATTAAGTGAACGGCTGCTAGAATCTGATCCCCGCAGTTATTTAGGCAGCCAACTGGGTTACTTTGCTCAAGATGGGGGTCTTGGTAAGCTGCGGGAATTGATTCAAACCCACGTAGCTAATCATGGTCTGAAGCAACTGTATGAAGATACTAAAAGAGCTGCTAATGTGGTGAGTCAGCAACAAGATCACTTGAAAGACATCATAGATGAAATTCACGAGCAAGGCATCCCCACAAGCGATAGTCCCGCTTTTATCGAGTTGCGCTTTGTGGTCGAAAGCTTGGATAAAATCTACAGGAATTTTCAAAAAGATATCGGCAAAGAACCACTCAAAGATCGGCGCGGTGTTGTTGTTAGCGATGTAGTGAAAGACGAACTTACCTTTAGAATCCTCAATTGGAACCAGTGGACTTTGCTCTTTAACAAAGCCAATAATGGAGCGATCGCTCTGACTGAATCTAAAGGTGCAGCCGGCAAATTATTTGACCGAGGAAACCGGGTAAATAGTTCTCTTCCGACTAAGAGCGATGATTTTTATCCAGTATTTGAAAAAACCGTTAAAGAAGTAGAAGATTTTGCGCGCGATCGCATCCATCAAGCAGTATTAGATTTGTTGAACCAATTGTCAAATCATGTAGCCTCAGAACGCGAACAATTGCAGACAATTTTGCATCCAGAGATGGAACAACAAATCGAAGAAAAATTTGGTTTTGAAGATGCTGATCTCTTTTACAAATTATTACTAGGATGCGATCCTAACGAATGGAAAGAAGCAATCATCTCAGAAATTAGTGGTAAAGACAAAACCGTTGCACCCGAAATCATTTTTCCCCTCGCACGTCAAGACGATAAACACAACGTTGGTCAAATCTTTGACTGGGCACCAGAGAAAAGCCAAAGCTTACCCAGATCGAGCAATCACCAACTTTTAGTACTGCGACTGCGAGATGAAATGACAGCTAGCGCCAGCCTCCATCTTGTGCAGTATGTTAGCGAAGTTAATCAGCAAATTAATCTGGAACTAGAAGGCATTTTGGATCAAATTATTCCTAGTCTGCAAAACCTTTCAAAAAAAGAAACTTTGCTGAGATATTTAGCGGCTGGAGACTTGCCATCTGAGATAGCAATTCCTACTTGGTTGCAGATTCTTTCAGAAATTGCCGCGATTTCTAACTCAGATGATTTGAGATAAGCCAACTCAGAAAATGACTGATTGCGATCGGGTACAGATATGAGGATGTGTTTGTGAGACGTGATGCGATTTTTTATACAATTTTCAAGCGTGTCCCCGGATTGCTTTTCGAGTTAGTCGAACAGCCACCAGCTGAAGCTGCTAACTATCGCTTTGAATCAGTTGAAGTTAAAGAACCAACATTTCGGATTGATGGGGTATTTTTACCTCCACCTGATGCAACATCGCAGATGATCTTTTTTGCTGAGGTGCAATTCCAAAAGGATGAGTTACTGTATCATCGCTTTTTCTCAGAATCGATGCTGTATATGTATCGCAACCCGTCGCTTTATGATGATTGGTATGGGGTAATTATTTTACAGTCTCGCAGCTTGGAACCAGAAAACACCACTATTCACAGATCGCTACTGAACAGTTCGCAAGTACAACGGATCTATTTGGATGAGTTAGGTAATCCTGATGAGCAAAGAGTTGGTATCAGTTTGATGCAGTTAACTATTGCCTCAGAGACTCAAATGGTGGAACAAGCGAAACATCTAATTGAGCGAGTGCAACAAGAACAAATAAACGTCTTGGCTAAAAAGGACATAATAGATGTAATCACAACGATTGCTGTTTATAAATTTGCAAACTTAAGTCGTGAAGAGGTAGAGGCAATGTTAGGAGTTAAGTTAGAAGAAACTAGGGTTTATCGAGAAGCCAAACAAGAAGGGCTAGAACAAGGAGTAGAAATAGGGCGAGAACAAGGAGTAGAAATAGGGCGAGAACAAGGAGTAGAAATAGGGCGAGAACAAGGAGTAGAAATAGGGCGAGAACAAGGAGTAGAAATAGGACTACAACAAGGATTACAACAAGGAGTAGAAATAGGACTACAACAAGGATTACAACAAGGAGTAGAAATAGGACTACAACAAGGACTACAACAATCAAAACTTGAACTTGTACCTCAGTTCTTAGCTCTTGGTATGTCGATGGAAAATGTTGCCCAATTACTTAATTTAACCATCGAACAAGTAAGACTTGCATCTGAGTAATCACAACAATTACTGTTTATAAATTTACCAACTTAAGTCGTGAAGAGGTAAAGGCTATGTTTGAAATTAGGTTACAAGAAACTAGGGTTTATCAAGAAGCTAAAGAAGAAGGGCTTGAACAAGGACGACAAGAAGTAAAACGTGAACTTATACCTCGGTGTTTAGCTTATGGTATTTCAATAGAAGAGGTTGCTAAATTACTTGATTTAACTATCGAACAAGTCGAACAAATAAGACTTGCAAGTGAGCAAGAATCTTCAACATTAACTTAGTAACTGGTGGAATTTTTATAGCGATGCCTACGCTTTTATATGAAAAGGCGTAGGCGTAGGCATCGCCCTAGATAAAAAAGCGATCGCTCAACAGAATCATTTGATACTATAATGAACCCTTTCCAATTGAACAACTATAATGAGCAACAACCAAGCGAGAAACAACAAAAAAGATTTCCGGGATGGTTTGCTTTAGATTTTGGGACATCGAATTCGACAGTTACACTTTTCGATCCAATTGAAGTACCAATCGCCGAAATTTTACCCAAAGAACAAGAAATGCGGTTGCGCGATCGCTTATCACAATGGCTAAGTTCTCCCGCCTCAGTAGCTTTACCAGATGTCAGCGATGATGATTGGGAAAACTTTATCGCGGAAATTAGCAAAAATCTGGAGATAGAACCAGAAAACTTGAGTGAAGTTTTTGAAAGTGATAACAAAGAGCGATTTTTGGAAGCAATTCGCCAAATTGAACTTTGTTTAGGAAACAGCGAGAGGTTCCGCCGGGCTGTCAGCAAAAAACTTTACCAGATATATCATGAGGTGTTCCGCGTCCCTACCCTAGAGTCGCAAAATCTGATCCCAGTTGTGTTGGATATTGATCGCCGCAATACAGAAATTCCTAGCGAGTCGGAAATTTCGCAATTAGGGGACTTAAAACTGCGGATGGGAAGAGAAGCTAGAGATAACCGCAAAAAAGCGATCGCTCAAGGTACAAGCGGTTCTTTAAAAGAAATTATCAGCAGGTTTCACCATTCACCCAAACGCTATTTTGGTCAGGAGCGATCGTTTTCAGTTATTTTGAATGGTGAAGAAGAAACAATTACCGCAAATCAATTGATCCAATCTGCTTGGGCGCATTTAATCGAGTTAACTGAAGATTATCGCCAACGTGCACGACGCAGGTTTTCAGAAGGGAATTTTTTAACAGCAGTTGTCACTTATCCAACTGTCGCCCCGCCACTTGTTCGTAAGGAAGTTAAGGAATTAGTTGAGCAGTTGGGGATCGATGATGTACAAACTGCTTATGATGAAGCCGTTTCTGTAGCAATATTCTTTTTATGGCGAGAATTTGGCGGTAATCTCAACATCGGGATTGAGTCATTCAAAACTCGTTGTCGTCAAGCAGGAAACAAATGGTCACAAAATGTCCTCGTTTTGGATATTGGCGGGGGAACCACAGACTTAGCTTTAATTGAACTGACTTTAGAAGATAAAACTCCTACTTTTGCTGATTATGAAGACCGAGGTTTAGGAGGACGTTACTATAAACTTACCCCCAAACTATTAGGTTCATCCGGTCATTTACAGCTAGGCGGTGAATTAATTACACTGCGAATTTTTAGATTATTAAAAGTTGCGATCGCCGACTTTTTATTGACGGCAGTAACAACAGGTGATATTGAAAATGAAAAGCTAGAAGATTTAATTAACTCTGAGTTAAACGAGCGCTTTTTAGAACAAGGCAAATTCAAAAGTGGCAGTCTTTTAAAATGTCTTGATAAGGAGAATCCAGAAGGCGATGTTGCTTACAAAGAGGCCTTAGATACTGCCGAGAAAGTATTGCCTACCCGTTGGCAACAAGCACCCCAACGTTTGCAATCCTTTTATATTCTCTGGGATCATGCGGAAACAGCTAAACTTAAACTTGGGCAGAAATCACCAGATAATGATTCTCTATTAACCTTCACACTTTCCGAGCAGCAAATCTCCGAACTGCTTACCCAAAGCGCCGTTAAATTGCAAGTTAAAGATCCAAATATCATCTGCGTCACCCTAGATAACCAGCAATTTGAACGAGCCGCCGCTTCAGGAATTAAAGAAGCGATCGGGATTGCTAAAGGATTAATGGAAAGTCGTTTGCGTCCCGATAATATCATCAAAGATTCTTGGAATTCTCAAAAAGTTGATTGGTTAATTTTATCTGGTAAAACTTGTAATTTAGACATAGTGCAGCGCCAAATTTACCAGGAATTTAGTAAATCTCCATATTTTGTATGGAATCCAGAACGAATTACTTTTGTGCTGGAATTTACCAAGTTAGCCACCTCTGCTGGTGCTTGCTATGCCGAGAAACTGCGAAGATTGAGGTTTGACCCGGAAGAGTCTAAAACCTTGCTGCGTAAGGGAGCCAACCAGCTAGAAATTGATGTCAAAAATCTGTTTTATTATTTGCCCTGCAACTTCAAACGTAAAACCCAAAGCAACGATTTGTTGACTATATTCAGTGCCGGTCAAGAACTCTATCAACTCGCACCTTGGGAAACTGTCGCTAAAGTTCGTACTGCGTGGCAAGGAATACAATTAACTAATATTATCTACCGTCAAGATTACGAGGATGGAGATTTACGACTTTGGGGAAGCTTTGATGGCAAAAACCTCATGAAAAAACTGGGGATGGAAGAAGTAGAGTTTCTTAAAAAAATCAAAGTCCAGTTTGAAATTGACCAAACTCTTGAGTTTAGTGTATTGCTTTGTCAAGGAAATCCCCATTATTTGATTGACATTCCTGGCATTGATTTAGGAGCAGTAGTTTCAGAAACATCACCGCTATTTGCTGATGGTAAATTGAACTGGAATATTGCTGTGGAACGCTTCAATAAAAACTTGAATGATGGTGATATTGCCGTCAATGTCATCGAGTCTGCAACTGTCGATCAACCAGATGCCTATCATCTAGTATTTGAAGTAGGAAATGATGATAGTAATTTGTTCCAAAAGTTTCGCTATTTGCGCGATGGGGTGACGCAACCAGGAACCGGGTTAATTAGTAATCTCTTACCTCCCTTCCCGCAAACTGGACAGCACACCTTCTATGTTTATCAAACAGATGCCGAAACTAACAGCAAAAAATGGATACGAATTGGTGCACTCAGTAAACCAGATGTAACCACAGATTACCCTTGCCAATATCGTGTGACTCTCGACGATCAAGGCATTCTGCGGATGCACGCTGGTGAAGTGCCTTACTGGAGATCAATAAATCAAGAATGCCTCAAAGAAGAGGGATGTATTTATCATGCTGAATTAGAGTTGCAACCTAACGAAGTTGATAAAGAACGCGACCCATTTTGCGGCATACATTAGAATTACCTCACGCAGAGACGCAGAGGCGCGGAGGTTTTATTAGCGCCTTGGTGTGAGATTGAAAAAAGTAACCTAAATATGCTCTTTGTCTCTGCGTGAGATAAAAAAAGGTGATATTCGTGCAGCATCTACGTCAATTATTAGAGATTGAAAATTCAGAATTAGCCCGGTTATTACGGTTTAGTTTGTATGGACTGGAAGCTACTTTAAATCATGCTATTACAGAATTTCCACTAGATCCAGGAGCCAAGGTATGTGATGATGTACTGCAAGAACTTCGTAACCTGTTGCAACCTGCACCCCTACAGCAAAATAATGGTTGGGAAGATATGACAGATGATTTAAAACTAAGTCACCTCCGAGAAGCTTTCGATTCTGATTCAGAACTTAATTCTTATCTAGGTAATTCCCAACTGCAAAGCGAAACAGACTCAGATTTGTGGAATGAAATTCAACGCAAACTGTTACGAATGCCAGAAGATTTAGCTGCATCTTGGCGATCGCACACCCTAAATATGGCTCAAGAAATTGGTGCGATCGCAGATAATTCTAATCTCTATCAACTTCCCTTTATCCGTGATGAAATCATCTACCCCGGACTTAGTGGTACTGTTCAAACTCAAGGATTGAGTTTATCTCAACAAGCACTTTTAAATTCTCAAACTCCCCAAGGTAATACTTCCAATTTACCAGCAGGATTCCTATCTTTATATATAAAATTTATTGAAATCGAACCAGATTTACATCATGCTTTAAAAAGCGTTTTTAGTTTTGATGTTATCTCTTTACACTCCAAACCAGAACAGCGCCATCAATACATAGAAGCTTTAAGCGATCGCTTCCAACGCACCCAAAAAGCTGAGGAAACGGCTGATCCTCTGTCAATTCTCCGTGCCTGGATTGATATGGACGAAGCGATACATTCTCTAGTATTTGTACCGCCATCGGAACGCTATTCTTGGTGGGGAAAGTTACAACACGAATCACGACGCATCCTGAAAAAAGTCACTGATGAGGCAATTAATGCAGGTAATGAAGTGCGAATTCGCCAATTATCGGGACTTTATGCAGATATTTGTGCTTCATCCAAAGATGACTTACAACTAGACTGTGGTGGTATTCCTGGCGAAGTCTTAACTTGTCTTCGGGTATATGCGCGAATTAATCAGGAAGAATCACCAGGTCGTGTAATATTTCGCTCATCACGTTAGTTGCTGGCGAGTTTTTCTCAAATTTTCTAATTCTAGAGATGATGAGGCAAGATAGACAATTTTACGAATTACTACCTTGCCTCATAATCTAATGAAGCTAAAAACGTTTAAATCTACAGGATGCCCCAGAAATGTAAAATACCTTGGCCAGAAAACACTTCAAGTGCAACAGCAGATATAAAACCAATCATTGCAAAACGACCGTTCCAGTTTTCGCTCTGAGGAGTGAAGCCCCAGCGCAAAGCATTAGGATCTTCTGGAACTGAAAGCGTAGTCTTCTTAACGTCTGCCATAAATAATACTCCGAGCTTTATGTTGTAACAGTTATAACTGCCTGTAAAGTAATGTAACAGATTTTTACGAAAATGCAACATGAAATCAAAGTAAAATTTAGTTAGTAAGTATATATTACGGATGCGTAGTTTTATGTTATTGGGTTTGCGATGACTACGGCGGCAAGTTACGCAGTAACAGCAAATTACCTATGACTCAATACAGTTCAGATAAGACCAAAACACTTGTAGAGACGGCGATTTATCGCGTCTCGAAAACCCACTATGACTCACTACCGGGAAAAAATACAGGTAAGACAAACGCTGTCAGAATTGCACCCAGTACAATCACCTCAATAATTCTGAGGTAAAAATTGTTTTGCATAAAATTATTCATTCCCGCACCCAAGTTAGTTTGTAAACTAGTCAACCAAGCACGGAAACGACTAGACCATTCAGCAGGGCTATCTTCTGGGCGAAACTTCCGCGAAAACATAGAGAGTAACAACGGCGCACCACCCACCTTGGTAGACATCAAAACATGAATCGCCACACA
>Ga0209591_10002615_pt1 | contig 21485 bp, 20 predicted proteins | sample MAT01_FD_187207 | JGI IMG/M metagenome (GOLD analysis project Ga0209591, IMG submission 187207) | Freshwater microbial communities from Lake Fryxell liftoff mats and glacier meltwater in Antarctica - MAT-01 (SPAdes) (version 2) | ecosystem: Environmental > Aquatic > Freshwater > Ice > Liftoff... | reverse complement strand
CGTAGCCACCTTTCTGCTGCCCCTCGCTGATACCCCGTCCGCACTCTGCCTGCTGCAGGTCGACGCGCCGCCGCTCGGCCGCCGCCTGCTGCAGACAGCGGTGCAACTGATCTCCGGCAGTCATCCACTCGCCAGCGGGACGACGGTGCTTCACCAGGAGCGTGATTCCAGCGGCGATACCGTCTGGAGTATCAGGTCGGCCTGGGACCAACCACTCTGTCGGCAGTGGCTGCGCGACGCTCTCAGACAGGGCCTCACCATCTCGTCCGATGAGTGGCAGTGGATTGCGACCCCGGAGCATGTCGACCACGCTCGCCCCGGTGGAGGTCGCGCCTCGCAGCTGGTCGGCGGACGGCGCCACGATGTGTTGCTGTTTGAGCCCGACGCCCTCGCGGTGGTGTACCGTCAACTGACCCGCGGCGCACAGCCTGAGATCGATGCGCTCCGGCACCTCGAGCGCACCCCCGGACAGACGGTGGCTCCAACGTTGCTGGCCAGCGCTGTCGTGCGCTCACCGGATGGCGACCGCAGCGCCGCCGTCGTCCTCGAAGACATGATCGTCGGAGCCACGACGGTGCACGCACTGCTCGTGTCGCGACTGCGCCGGTCATTTGAAGGCGACCACAGCCTGCAGGCAGCCGCGCTCGATGATGTCCGCGCTGTGGGCGTTGCAACACGCGAACTCCACGCCGCGTTGGGGCGGCCGTTCAAGCGCGGGATCATCAGCGGCGCAACAACCGCATCGGCCAGTGATGTGCTTTCATGGGCGGCGCGCGTCTCACGCGGTGTGGAGGCATTGCACGACCAGCTCGCCCTGGATCCTTTGGCGGATGCGCTGCGCACCACGGTCAGTGCGCTCGAGGGCAAGCTGGCGCAGTTTGCCGCCGCAGCGCAGGCGCAGCCCGGCATCAGTCAGCGCATCCACGGCGACCTGCGTCTCGACTGTGTCCTGATTGCGCCGCCGCGAACTCTCACCATCGTCGAGTTCGATGGCGACATGGCACTGGACGAGCAGGACCGTGTCGCGCCGCAGTCACCGTGGCGCGACGTCGCGCGCCTCCTGATCTCGCTCGGGGAATGTGCTGCCCAAGCCGCCGAGGCTGCCGGCGCCGATGTCGACGCCTATGCGATCGCATGGCTCTGGGAGCGTGAGGCGCGAAAGTCATGTCTCGAGGGCTACGGCACAGGAGGGGGTGCGCTGCACGCGCTGCTCGCAATCTTCGAGATGGACTTCGCCGCCCGTCTGTTGCACACCTCGCTCGTGCGTTCAGCGCTCATTCCACCTCACGCTGTGCGGGTCACGCAGGAGCACAGCCGATCACTGGACAGTGTGGTGGCAGTTCACACGCTTGAACGTCTCTTGCGCACGATGGTGTGAAAATGCGCCTATCGTGCATGAGGGTTTGACAGATCGCTGCTGGCACTCCGGTGTAAGCGAAGTTCGCGTGGCTCGGCGCCGCCAGGCGGGATGCTCCAACCGGCGACTGCGACGCGGCTGGCTACTTCGTCGGCAACGCACTCACATCGCGCCCGCAGACGACGCAATAGTGCCACCCCGGCTCGACTTCGCTGCTGCATGCCGGACACTGCGCAATCGTCACGTTCATCCCACAGTGTGGACAGAACGACACCGCGCGGCCCACCGGAAGCGGATTCGTGCAGTATTGACATGGTCCGCCCTTCTCCGTCGCCTCAGCGCCTGGCATCGGTTACTCCCGCCCCGCCAAGGAGGCGAGCGCGCGCTCGAGGGAGAGTACGTCGAGACTGGCGGGCCGGTCAGACCATGTATCACGCCAGCACACGATCAGATCGCAGTTCACCGGGTTCCGACCCGCGTCACGGAAGTGCCGGCTCTCCAACTCAAAATCGATGCGCACCCTCGCCCACTTTCCCGGCGAAATCTGTCGCTTCGCTTCGCATCGCGGAAAGCCGCTCGACATCGACTCGACATGAAAGCCCAACTCACGAGCCACCATCCCGAACACAAAGATCACGCCACCCACATCAACCGGAGCGTGACGCACACCACGAAAATCGATCGGGTCACCGTACACACTCGGCACCGCGAGTGGCGTGATGCGGGAGAGCGTTCGCGGATTCGCCTGCGTGACGCCCTCCATCGACAAGATCGACGGGGCGGGGACTGACGGCGGCACCAGCTGCGTCAGTTCAGGCAGCGATGGCAGCGCCGATCCGACCCGCAGCGCGTCGTCTTCGCGATCCATCGCTGCGCCGATTGCAATCGCGTCCGATACCACCGCGCGCGGTGCATCAGCTGCCGCTGGCGGCGACGCCACAGACGTCGGCCCGGCATCGGGAGCGGCGATCGGGGACGTAACCATCATCGGCAGATCGTCGGGACGCGCAATCGGCGGTCGCACATCCAGAGTCTCCGGCATCCGCACTGCGCCCAGGCGCACCTCCACCGACTGCAACCGACGCAGCATCCCAGTGTCCGGATCGGGAGACGTCAACTCACGACGAATCGCGGTCACCGTGTCGGGGTCGCACACCAGATAGCCGCGCGTGCCGGCCAGCAGCTCCAGCAGTGCGTGCTCATAGTCCTGGACCGTGTCCACTCCGAGCTCGTTTCGATACGTGCGATAGGGCACCAGCGCCTGAACGATCTCCGACACGGTAAACGACGCCCGCAGCTGATCCGGACCGCCCGCAGAGAGCGTGCGTAACAGGCGGTCGAAGATACGATCGAGAGATATGGGGTCTACGGTCATGGATGCAGAATAGGGATCGGTCACGCCGCCGGAAGGGCCTTCGCCGCAACGAACGCCGACACACTGGGAAACGGCGACGGTGGCCCACTCTTTCGAACCGCCAGTGGGCGCGTCTCCAGCCAGGCGGCAAAACCCGATTCGACCAACCCGTCGGACGACCTCTGATCCGCAGCGGCAGTGGTCGCCAGATGGTTGGCCCACTCATTCTGCGGGTGCCCCGCGTGCCCACGCACCCAGCGCCACTCCACGTCGTGTCCACCCGCACTCACTGCGGCGAGTGCGGCGTGCCACAGCGCCAGATTTTCCACCGGCTTGCCGTCCGCCTTTCGCCACTGCTTTCGCGCCCACCCGTGTACCCACTGCGTCATGCCATCCACCAGATAGCGCGAATCGGTCGTAAAAACAACGCTCAATCGCTCGCCCTTCGCCGACAGGTGGGTGAACGCCTGAATGACGCTCTGCAACGCCATCCGGTTGTTGGTGGTATCAGGCTCACTGACCCAGAAATCGCGACAGACCAGGCCACCACCGCGCGGCTGAAACTCCACCAGCCCGCCGGCACCGCCAGGGGTGTCGCCCTTCTGGCCGTTGCCCAGACAGCTCTCATCAGCGTAGACCGCCACCAACGGATATCGAGCGCTCACCGCACGACCTCAACCCGCTCGATGTCGTCGATGACGATCAGCAGCGGGAGGCCGCTCGACGGATTCTGCGTCACCAGGTGCTCGCGGCCACGTTGCATCCGAATCGCCTCCGGAATGACGACCAGCTCGCCGCCATTGACGCGGATCGCGACACGCGTTCGATCGACAATCGCTCGTTCCAGAGCATCGTACTGTGCGGAGGTCACTGCTCATTCCCTGTCATGACGTTACGTGTGGCGACATCCAGTCGCGCGCGAACGCGGTCAACACCGCGGTCGCTGAGTCGATCTCGACGAGCGGCACGTACTCCGTGGCCGCGTGCGCCAGAGCAATATCACCGGGGCCGAAGCAGACGGCAGGGATACCGGCGTCGTTCAGGAGCGCCGCATCCGTCCAGGCGCTCAACCCCTCGACCGGCGGCACGCGACCGAGGGCCGACCGATGCGCGGCTGACAGGCGCTGCACCAGCGGCGCATCGGTCGCGACATCGCTCGGCCGCTGCGCTGTATCGACGCGCACCGTGACCGAGACCTGCGGCTCCGTGTCGCGCAGGTCGCGCAGCAGCGCGTCAACCTCCGCCAGCACCGATGCCGTTGTTTCACCGGGAACGGTGCGTCGTTCCACACGCAGCACGCATCGGTCGGGATAGGTGCTCCACCCCACGCCGCCAGCAATCGTCGAGGCGTGCAGCGACGCTCGACCGAGGAGCGGGTGCGTCCGCGTCGGCAGCACCGTTCGCTGAAAACGCTCGAGTGCGCCGAGGAGCAGCGCCGCATGTTGGATGGCGTCCACGCCGATATCGTACCGACTGCCATGTGCCGCACGGCCGGTGCAGGTAAACTCGAGCCAGACAAAGCCGCGGTGTGCGGGGCAGATCGCGAGGCGCGTCGGTTCGGTGACAACGGCGATGTCGGCACGGGTCCCTCGGTCCAGCAGCGCGCGCGTCCCAAGCGACTCGAACTCCTCGTCGATCACCGCCGCGACGACGATCTCACCGCGAAGCGGCTGTTGTGCCGCCTGCCAAGCAGCGACACACATCGCCGCGATGCCAGCCTTCATGTCGCAGCTCCCGCGTCCGTACAGATTGCCGTCCCGAACGGTCGGCGCGAATGGCGGGTGATCCATCCCATCCACCCCGACGACATCGAGGTGGCCGTTGAACATCAGCGACGGCGCACCAGGATCGGGGGTGCCGATCCGCGCGATGAGATTCGCGCGTCCAGGAACGACCTCCTGCCATTCGAGGCGAAACCCCCAGCCGCCCAGTACCTCCGCCAGCACATGGGCACACCCGGACTCGCCTGGCGCGCCGGGCACCAGTGTCGGATTTCTCGAATCCACGCGAACCAGCGTTTCGGTCAGGGCGCGTGCATCACCGGGTCGAATTGGCATGAAGCTCAGTCTGTGAGTGTGTGAACGGCAGCTCCCGTTCGCGCGACGTGCAGCGGCAGCAACTGCGCGTGGCGCCCGACGGCCGCGCGCACCGCTGAAACATTGTCGGCGCGCGCAATCACCAGCACCGAGCCACCCGCCGATGCGCCGAGCGCCTTCATGCCGAGTGCTCCCGCGCGCGCCGTATCTGCCGCAATCGCATCGATCAACTCCGTGGTGATGCTGGGGTGCAGCGCGCGTTGCGCCGTCCACTGCTGGCTGAGCAACACTCCGAGCTGATCGATGTCGCCATCTCGAAGTGCTGCGGCCATTGCGGGCGCCAGCGCTGCCATCGTCCGGAGCGATGCACAGGTTCGTGCGTCACCGTCGCGGTACGCATCGAGAACGGCGGTGATCGTATGCGACGACATGCGCGACTCCCCGGTGAATGCGAGAATCGCGCGCGTCTCGAATTGATCGATGGTCGCGTCGGTCACGGCGATCGACTCGACGGTCGTCGCTTCGCGGCAGGTGAGCAGCAGCGCGCCTCCATACACCGCAGCGTAGTGATCCTGGCACCCTCCGGGCACACCGAGTGTCTCGGTCTCGGTGCTTCGGCTCAGCTCAGCCAGAGCGTATGCGTCAGGGCTCTCACCTCGATACGCGCTGAGCGCCGCTGCGAGGGCCACGCCGGCCGCTGAGGAACCGCCGAGTCCTGACCCCGGCGGCACGTCCGAGCGCAGCTCAACCCCGACCGAGGGCGATCCGGCGCGCTGCCAGGCGGCACGAACGAGCGGGTCGCGCGGCGGCGGCGCGTTGGGACGCGCGCGCACTTCGGCGACCGCGCGGAGTTCGATGGCAATGTTGCACACGGCACCTCCCACCTCGGTGGTGTACGGCGCCACGTCGGTCCAGCCGCCGGCGAGATCGACTCGGGCAGGTGCGGTGGCGACGAATCGGCTTGCGGTCACGTCTCTGTCGTGTTGTGATGCATCACTGGCCAAGCTGCGTGGGCCACCAAAACGATGCGGCGCGCCGCGCGAGTGTCCGCACGGCGCGCCGCAGTAAAGAATCGGGACTTACTTCTTTTTCGCGGCCGTCTTTGCAGCTGTCTTGGCAACGGGCGCGGCTTTCGCCGGAGCGGCTGTCTTGGCAGCGGGGACCTTCTCTGCCGGCTCTGCCTTGACGACTTTGAGAGCTGGCTTCTCCGCTTGCTTCTCCTCGGCCTTCGGCGCCGCAGCCGATTTGGCGACGGCCGTCTTCGCCAACGGAATCACCGTCGCTTCCGGAATCGGCTTTGGTGGCGCCACCTTCACCGGCGCGGGGGCTGGTGAAGAGATCGTTGGCGGGCCGGCGGTCGGACGACCAGCATTGCTCACAGGCACCGGCGACAGCGAAAGTGACTCTGCCAGACTCGCCAGCGGCTGAACCTTGGCTGCAGTCGGCTTCCCGGGCGCACCCTTGACGGGCGGCGGTTCCACCGGCTTCCGCTTGGAGGCGTACTCCGCCACTTCGTCGAGGAGGCCCTGAGCATCCTCAGTAGACATCAGAGCGCGGCGACGGAAATAGTCGACGACGTCCCGTGTGCTTTCCAGGCTCAATTCGGTGTCGGCGATGGCGGCGCGCACGATGTTGCGGAGCGCATTCGCCATCTTGCTGCCGGCTTCGAACTGGATTTCGTTGGCGCGGGCCGTCATCTCCGCGACGGTGTCACGGATATCGGTGCCGCGGTGACCGGGGCTGCGCTTGATTGGCGGCGCCGGGGCCGGCGCGACCTCAACCGCAGGAGCAACGGGCACTTCGGGAGTCATGGGATCCATACGAATTGATGGGCGCCATCGCAGCGGGCAGTACCACCCGTATTGGCGCGTCAGTTACAACGCAGCGCCACGTTCTCGCCAGACGGCGCAACGCGGCTGAGTAACAACGTCGGAAGAATAAGGGACGAGCTCTGAAACGCAACCCCTCCATCAAAGCGTTCCGGTAGTACAACGGCTTTTCGCGGCGATCACACAACGCACTCATCAACAAAACACTATCATGTCATCATCACCGCTAAAAGGCCTCAAAGTACTCGACATGACCAGAGTTCTCGCCGGACCTGCCTGCGCCATGACCCTCGGCGATCTCGGAGCCAACATCATCAAGGTCGAGCGGCCAGACGGCGGCGACGAAACACGGGGCTGGGGCCCACCCTTCGATGAGCTCGGCGAATCCGCCTACTTCCTCAGCACGAACCGGAATAAACGCTCGCTCACAGCAGACTTCGCTATAAAAGCCGACGTCAGACTCCTCCTCGACCTTGCCGTGGAAGCCGACGTCGTCATAGAAAACTTCCTGCCTGATGCGCTTCCCAGAAGAGGCATCCACCCTGAATCGATACTGACGCAAAACAGCCGAATGATCTGGTGCTCGATCCACGGATATGCAAACGATCACAATCGGCCCGGTTACGACTTCGCGCTCCAAGCCGAATCCGGCTGGATGAGCATCACCGGCGAGCCCGACGGCGAGCCGATGAAGACCGCCGTCGCCCTGATCGATGTGCTGGCCGGCAAGGACGCGGCGATCGCAATCCTTGCCGCACTCATCGGCGGACGCGACGGCACTGCGGCCCAGCGGCACCTCCACATCACACTCGCCGGAAGCGCCGCCTCGGCTCTGATGAATGTGGCGCAGAACACCCTCGTCTCCGGTCTGGCACCGCGCCGCTGGGGAAACGCGCACGCGAATCTGGTCCCGTACCAGCTCTTTCAGACCGCCGACCGCCCACTCGTCATCGCCGTCGGGAGCGATGCACAGTGGCGCACTCTCACCACGCTACTCGCCAATCCAGCACTCGAGGCCGATTCCACGCTTGCGACGAACGCTGGACGCGTCATCAACCGATCGCGATGCGTCGATGCCGTTCAGAGAGCGCTGATGTCGGACACCGCTCTCGCCTGGAAAGGGCGCTGCGAGCGTGCCGGCGTGCCCGTCGGGCTCATACGCACCGTTCCAGAGGCGCTCTCGGATATCGGCGCCTCGGCTGAGTCCGGCGTGCCCTCCAGCGTCGGTGGCGAGTCCCGCCGTCACCCCCCTCGACTGGGTCAACACTCCGCTGAAATCCGCGAATTCGGGTGGGGCTGACCGCCAGACTGGTATCGCAGACTCAAAGCGAGCTCGAGTACAGAACCAGCCTTCCTTCACCGGCCCCCTGTGACCTGATCGGGTCTGCATCGTCTGAGGAGTGCCATGGGAACACTCGTGATGCCGGACCGGAAGTTGTCGACAGCTTCGCACGTTAGTTATCGTGCCGTCGTGCAAACTCACTCGCAAACAACTCCCGCCGACATCGCCGAGCAGGCGGACGTCGATGCTCGCTCCATTTCCCGTGTGCTGACGGGCGACAGAGAAGCGTTCGCCGTCCTCGTGACGAAGTACAGCGATGCGCTGTACCGACATGCCCTGAACATGACGGGGAGCCCTGATGTTGCCGAAGACATCATGCAGGCCTCGTTCATCAAAGCGTTCTCACACCTCGGTGAGGTGCGGGGCCGGTTCGATGCATGGATCTTCCGAATCGTAGCGAACGGGTGCAAGGATTGGCTCAAGAACATCCGACGCTCGCACGTAAGTTACGAAGAGGACGATCAACCGTCTCACCTGACGACGCCTGACGCAGAGCTTGATCGCAGTGAGCTCCGGGTCGACCTCGACTGGGCCCTTGGCCAGCTTTCTCCCTCGTTGCGCGAGGCCTTCGTCATGAAGCATGTCGAAGGACGATCGTACGAGGAGATGGCCGAAATGCTCGAATCAACCGTCGGCGCGCTCAAGATGCGTGTGCATCGTGCACGCGAAGCGCTGCAGGCTCTTCTCGAGGAGAAGTACACATGACGATGGACATGACGCCAAACCCCGAAGGCGCGCGTGGGGACCGTGAGGTCACCCAGCCCCCGGCCGCAAGGCCGGTGAGCGATCGACCGCTCGCCGATCGTGAAGTACCTCTGCGCGCCGATGGCGCAATGGCCGCATTGAACGCATGGCTCGACGGTGAAGCACCGGCGCCGCGTACGGCGAGCAATCAGCTCACACCCGAAGCCGAACTCTGGTCGCGAATCAGTCGCGAGGCATCATCGCGCAAGGATGTGCGCACGCCGTCGCATGTCGCGGCGCAGATCATGAATGCGCTGCCGCCGTCGACCGCGGCTCGACTCGTGGCCGCGCCGGCGGTCCAGAGCAGCACCATGACAGTCGCTCGCGCCACGTCAGCGCAGGTGACCACGGGCGTCACCATCCATCCGATTGCCATCGCCGCCATGGCAGTCGCTTTCACGGCGCTGGGCGTGTTGCTCGCCCGGTTCTTGTAACGGGGTCCGTCGCGATCCGCGACGAATTGAACGTGACAGGCGGGGCGGCGATCTTCGGATCGTCGCCCCGCGTGTCGCTCCGGCAATCACATGTGAATCGCCCGCCCCAGCACCGCCAACGCCGCCTCTTTCACCGTCTCACCCAACGTCGGATGCGCATGCGTCGTGATCGCGATGTCTTCGCTCGATCCCTTGTACTCCACCGCCAGCACGATCTCCTGAATCAGATCGCCGGCGTTGGCGCCAATGATGTGGCAGCCCAGCAGTTCGTCGGTCGTCGCATCGGCAATGATCTTGACGAAGCCGTCTGTCTCACCGAGACAGCGCGCACGGCCGTTCGCTGAAAACGGGAACTTCCCCGTCTTGTACGCGCGACCGGACGCCTTCACCTCACGCTCGCTGAGCCCCACCGAGGCGATCTCAGGCCAGGTGTAGACCACGCCTGGAATCGCGGCGTAGTGCATGTGCACCTTCCTGCCCGCGATGACCTCGGCCGCGATCATGCCTTCGTCCTCCGCCTTGTGCGCCAGAAGCTTGCCGCCGGCCACGTCCCCGATGGCATACACCCCGGGCAGATTCGTGCGCAGTTGATCGTCCACCCTGATCGCACCGTTCTGCTGCAGCTCGAGTCCAAGGCCAGCGGCATCAACGCCGTGCAACAGCGGCTTCCGGCCAACGCTCACCAGCACCACCTCAGCCTCCAGCACCTCCGCCGCTCCGTCCTTTTCCACCGTCAGCTTCACCACTTTCTTCGACGACAGGTCCGCCGCGGCGACCTTCGTTCCTGTGCGAATCACCAGTCCCTGCCTGGTGAAGATCCGCGTCGCCTCCTTGATCACATCGTCATCGTTGCCGGGCAGGATGGTCGGCATGAACTCCACTACGGTCACCTCGGCGCCAAGCCGACGCCACACCGAGCCCAATTCCAGGCCGATCGCCCCGCCCCCCACGACGATCATCCGTATCGGCACCGACTCCAGCGACAACGCACCGATGTTCGACACCACGCGCTTCTCGTCGAACTTGAGGAAGGGCAGTTCAACTGAAGCCGAGCCGGTGGCAATGATGACATTCTTCGCCGCGTAAGTCGTCACCGTACCATCGGCGGCGGCTACGTCGACCACATTCCCCGGCTTCAACGTTCCCGCGCCACGCGCCCACGTCACCTTGTTCTTCTTGAACAGGAACTCCACGCCCTTGGTGTTGGACCCGACCACCTCAGTCTTCCGCTTCATCATCTGCGGCAGATTCACCGACACCTTGTCGATGACGACGCCATGTTCGGCGGCCGAGTGCTTCGCGAACTCGAAGTGCTCGCTGCTGGTGAGCAGGGCTTTGGACGGGATGCAGCCGACATTCACGCAGGTACCACCGAGCGTCCTGTCCATCTCGACGCACACCGCAGTCAGTCCCAGCTGCGCAGCGCGGATCGCCGCCACGTAGCCACCGGGACCGCCACCGATGATGACCACGTCAGCGGGAATCGATGCGGGTGCCATGGGCTACTCCACCAGCATGCTGGCCGGATCTTCCATCAACTCCTTGATCCGGACGAGGAAGAGCACGGCCTGCTGACCGTCGATGATCCGGTGATCGTAGCTCAATGCGACGTACATCATCGATCGAATCTCGACCTTGCCCTCGATCGCCACCGGACGATCCTGCGTCTTGTGGAGACCGAGGATGGCCACCTGCGGATAGTTGATAATTGGTGTCGAAATCAAAGAACCGAAGACACCACCGTTGGTGATGGTGAACGTGCCACCGGTGAGGTCATCCATCGCCAGTTTGCCGGTGCGCGCCTTGTTGGCGAGCGCGGCGATGTCGCGGCTGATGCCAAGCATTCCCTTGGTGTCAGCGTCCTTCACATTCGGCACGACCAGCCCGGCCTCGCTCGCGACCGCAATCCCCATGTTCACGTAGTGCTTGTAGACGATGCTGTCGCCATCGATCTGCGCATTCACCAGCGGGAATGCCTTCAGCGCGTGGGTTGCCGCCTTCACGAAGAAGGGCATGAAGCTGAGCTTCACGCCATGATCCTTCTCCACCTTCTCCTTGATCCGACCACGCAGCGCGGTCACCGCGCTCATGTCGATCTCGTTGAAGGTGGTGAGGTGCGCCGTGTTGTGCTGTGCCTGCAGCAGGTTCTCGGCGATCCGCTTGCGGCGCGTCGTCATCTTCTCGCGGGTCTCACGATCGCCGGAGCGCACAGGCGCGACCGAGGCAGCAGCGGCGGTCGGCGCTGATGCGGGCGCGCTGGCGCTGGCGGCGATCGCGTTGATCACATCCGGCTTGCTCACCACGCCGCCACGTCCGGTACCGGTCACCGTGGCCAGATTCAGGCCGGCCTCGGCCGCCACGCGTTGCGCAGCGGGGCTGGACTTCACCATCTCCGCGCTGGTTGGCACCGGCGTCGGACCGGCCGGCGGATCGTTCGGGCCACCCGGCGGTGGGGGTGGCGGTGAATCGCTGGTCGGCATGGCGTTCGTCGGCACCGGGGTCGGACCCGCCGGCGGATCGTTCGGCCCACCCGGCGGTGGGGGTGGCGGTGGATCGCTGGTCGGCATGGCGTTCGTCGGCACCGGGGTCGGACCCGCCGGCGGATCGTTCGGGCCACCCGGCGGTTGGGGTGGCGGAGGATCGGCGCTCACCGATGCGGCACCAGCAATCGTAGCGCTCCCCGTTTCATCGAGCTGACCGAGGACAGCATCCACGGCCACCACGGCGCCTTCGGCCTGGGCGCGCGAAACGAGAATACCGGCCTTCAACGCCGGTACTTCGACGGTGATCTTGTCGGTCTCGAGTTCGACGAGGGTCTCGCCGGCTGCCACCGCGTCGCCCTCCTGTTTGAGCCAGCGTGACACGGTGGCCTCGACGATCGACTCGCCGAGCGGTGGCACCTTGATCGCTATCATTCGCAGGAATCCTGTTCCGATGGTGGCGCGGGGGAGATGTGCTGAACGGTGTCTGCGGCGCGAATCTGGCGCGAGAGAGACAACAGTAACTTACGCCACACACCGGATTTGCGATGCGCGCACTGGTTCTCGCTGGACACGGCGGGCTGGAACAGCTGACCATCCGCGACGACCTGCCCGTCCCCGAGTTGCATGGGCCGCATTCGGTGCGCGTCCGTATGTCGGCGATCGCGCTCAACCGACTGGATCTCTTCGTGCTGGCCGGCTGGCCGGGGCTGTCGCTCGCCCCGAACTGGGTTCCGGTGGCGGATGGGACGGGTGTGGTCGAGACGGTGGGCAGCGCCGTGACACGTGTACGCGTCGGTGAAACGGTGGTCATGAATCCTGGGAGCAGCTGCCGAACCTGCGCCTATTGTCTGGCCGAGCAGCAGCCGCTCTGCCTGTCGTATCGGATCCAAGGGGAAACCACGCCTGGGACGGCAGCGGAGTTCTGCGTGGTCCACGAGTGGGGACTGGCCACCGTTCCGGCGACGATTCCCGAGGCTGAGCGAGCGGCCTTTGGCCTGGCCACGCTGACGGCGTACCGGATGCTGATGGGAAAGGCGCGGTTGATGGCGGGGGAGCAGGTGCTGATCTGGGGCATAGGCGGTGGCGTCGCGCTGGCCGCGCTGCAACTCGCCAAGGCTCGGGGGGCGACGGTATGGGTCACGTCGAGCGATCCCGCGAAGCTCGCCCGTGCCACCGAAATGGGGGCGGATCATGCCCTTAACCACGCAACCGGGAACGTGCCGGCCGCAATCAAGGCCGCAACCGGGAAGCGCGGCGTGGACGTCGTCATCGACAGTGTGGGCACGGCGACGTGGACCCGATCGCTGATGGCGCTTGCCCGCGGCGGCCGGCTGGTCACATGCGGCGGCACCAGCGGGCCGATGGTCGAAACGGATGTGCGACGGCTGTTCATGAACCAGTGGACCATCTCCGGCTCCACGATGGGAAGTGAGGCGGAGTTCGCGGCGGTGGTCTCGGAGTTTCGCGCCGGTGGACTGCGACCGCCGGTGGATTCCGTCTTTCCGCTCAGCGCAGCGCGCGACGCGTATTCGCGTCTGCAGTCGGGGCAGCAGTTCGGCAAGGTGGTGATTCGGATGGCTGAGTGACCGATCCCTCAGGCGACGACGACGGCCCCGCGCAGTACAGCCTGGCCGAGCAGGCGGGGATTCGCGACGCAGTGCTGGCGGAGGTGGCCCCGCTCTGTCCTCGCTGCGACGCGCACCCAGCCATGAGCCGGAAGGGGATCGGCGGCGGTTCCTTCGGACTCGGCTATCAGCGCAAGCGCGACTGGTTTGTCTGTCCACGATGTCGACGATCGGCGATCTTCGATCTCAAGCGCGGCACGCGAAACTGACGGGCGCGGTGCGCCACCCTCGTTGCGTGCGATGGCCGGTGCTACCTTGGATGGTCGCGGTGGCGTGATCTGCGCCACCCTCATTTCGATTGAAGAGCCATGGATTTTCTGAGTCGCCTGCAGGAGAGCTTCGCCACGCTGGGCGAGATCGTGCCGGCGCTGGTAGGCGCGATCGTCATTCTTTTCGCCGGGTATCTGCTGGCGAAGCTGATTCAGCGCGGCGTCGAGCGGCTGCTCAAAAAGCTGAGCATCAATGATCTGTTGCGCCGCGGTGGCGTCACCTCGGCGGTGGAGCACGCGGGCCATCAGGTCAATCCGTCGCGGGTCTTTGGCAACATCGTGTTCTGGGCAGTGATGTTCGGGGTGCTGCTGGTGGCATCGACGGCGGCGGGGCTGCAGTCGCTGAACGATGTTTTTGCCGAGCTCGTGAGTTACATTCCGAGCATCATCGCGGCGATCGTGATCGTGATCGTGGGCATCGTGCTGGGCGGATTCGTCGAGGGATTGTTGCTCGCCGCAGCCGGGGCGTTGCACGGCGGTCCGACGTTGGCGCGGGTCGGGCGCGGTGGCATCGTGGTGCTTGCTATCTTCATGGCATTGCAGGAGTTGGGCGTCGCGACGGATATCGTGACGACGGCGTTTGCGATTCTCTTCGGCGCGGTGGCGTTGGCCCTCGCGATGGCGTTTGGCCTGGGTAACCGGGACCTGGCGGGCGAGGTGACGCGGACGTGGTGGGCGCGGTATCAGCGGGAAAAGGCGGCGATCGATGCCGAGGTCGCCGCCGACGAGGCAGAGATCGATCAGGAGCTGGCCGATGACGAAGATGAGCGGACGCCGGTTGGAGTTGGCGGTGGTGCATCGCGTCTGTCCTGAAATGGGTTTGGCTGGTATCTTCTCTCGTATGAGAGTGCGTACGCGCGGGTTTCGATCATTGAGCTCGGTTTCTCTCGCGGGGGCAGCATTCGCGATGGGAGCGCTCACTGCGTGTGGGCGCTCCGGACCACTTCCGTCGGACGGTGTTCGCCCCCGCGTCCTGACCAGTTCTGCGGTCACCCTGCTGGGTCGCGGCCCGCAGAGTGAGCTCGAGGCGGCGGTCGAGCTGGCGCACGACTATCGCGCCCGTCTCCTGCGCACGTCGGACTTTACCGACATCGGACAGGATCGTTGCAACGACGGCTGGTTACGCGCATTTCCGCGCGACAGTACCGATGCGATGCGGGAAGCGACGACGGATCTGGTCGACAAGTTTGAAAAGTTGATTCAGGCGTACGCCGTTGATGCACCGATCGACTCTCCCGAGGGGCACGAGCTGCTTCGGACGGTGGTGCTGTGGGAGACTGGTCGCGAGCGTCCCCGGTGGGACGTGTGGAGCGGGAAGGCGGGGCGCGAGGCGATTGCGGCGGGATTGACCGAGCAGGTGACCGAAAGCCGCACCGGCCGCTGTCAGGTGAATGCGCGTGGCGACACGGCCACGTACGTCCTGCCGCTGGTGAATGGAAAGATGATGCCGGCGTCGAAGGGTGCGCAGACAAAGTTGGTGTTCGGGGATCGCGGATTGTCCGCGTTTCGCAGCAGGTACTGGCTCTTGCGCGACACCCGCGACAGCGCAGGCATCATGGCCTACACGCGCGTGTCGGCGGCGATGTTGTGGAAGGAGTATGCACTGGTGACGGTGCATCGTCCGATGGAACATCGCAACGGGACAGCGCTGCCGGTGAGCAACGGTGGCGGCACGTACATCTTTCATCGTGTCGGCAACAGCTGGTTGCTGCTTGTCATCGCGCGGTCCTGGGGCTGACGGTATTCGACCTGCGCCTGTGGCATGATGGACCGCGCTTCGGCGCCTCTCTGGTTTCATTCTGTGGTTGGCATTCCCGACGCCGCGTCGCACGCGCGACCTGACGTCGTTCACGTTTTCACTATCTGCGCATGACTGGTCCAGGGCCACGCGAACGCATTCTGCCTCGCATGATCGACGAGGAGATCAAGGAATCGTTCATCAATTACTCGATGAGCGTGATCGTCTCGCGCGCGTTACCGGATGTTCGGGACGGATTGAAGCCGGTTCACCGCCGCGTGTTGTACGCGATGAACGAGGCGGGGCTCACGGCGGGCCGTCCGTACCGGAAATCGGCGACCGTGGTCGGCGATGTTCTGGGCCGCTATCACCCACATGGCGACAGCAGCGTCTACGACGCTGTCGTGCGGATGGTGCAGGAGTTCTCGCTCCGCTACCCACTGGTGGATGGCCAGGGCAACTTCGGCAGCATCGACGGCGATAACGCGGCGGCCTACCGATACACCGAAGTCCGACTGACGAAGATCGCGATGGAGATGCTCGCCGATATCGACCGCGGCACGGTCGATTTTGGCGCCAACTTCGACGACACGCGCGAAGAGCCGAAGGTCCTGCCCTCACGGCTACCCAACCTGCTGGTCAACGGCAGCACCGGGATCGCGGTCGGCATGGCGACGAACATTCCGCCGCACAACCTGCGCGAAGTGGCGGCCGCGATCGTGGCGATGGTCGACAACCCGGCGCTCGAAGTCGACGAGATCCGCAAGATCATCACTGGTCCGGACTTCCCGACGGCCGGGTTCATTTACGGTCGCGCCGGGATCAAGGATTACATCGAGACCGGACGCGGGCGCCTGCAGGTGCGCGCCCGGGCGCAGATCGAAGAGAATGAGCGCGGCAGCAAGAGCCAGATCGTCGTCACCGAGATCCCGTATCAGGTGAACAAGGAGCGACTCCGGCAGCAGATCGTCGATCTCGTTCGCGAAGGAAAGGTGGCGGGGATCAGCGCGCTCCGCGACGAGTCGAACAAGGAAGGCATTCGCATCGTGATGGAGCTCAAGCGCGATGCGATTCCCCGCGTCGTGCTGAACCAGCTCTACAAGCATTCGCAGCTCCAGACCACCTTCGGCGTGATCATGCTGGCGCTCGTGCCAGACGTGAAGACGCGCCAGCTCGTCCCGAAGGTGATGCCGGTGCGCGAAGTGCTGCAGCACTACATCGACCACCGCCACGAAGTCATCACCCGCCGGACCCAGTTCGATCTCGACAAGGCGCTCGAGCGCGAACACATCCTGGAAGGGTTGAAGATCGCCGTCGACAACATCGACGAGGTGATCAGGATCATCCGGGCTGCCGACGACACACCGACGGCGAGCCTCAGCCTGCAGACCCGCTTCGCCCTCTCCGAGCGTCAGGCCGAGGCGATTCTGAACATGCGGCTGGCCAAGCTCACCGGCCTCGAGATCGACAAGCTCGAAGCGGAGTTGACGGAGGTCCGCGCGCTGATCGCCGAGCTGCGCGACATCCTCGGCAGCCGCGAGCGTCGGATGACGATTCTCAAGGCGGAGCTGATGGATGTTGCCGAAACGTTCGGCGACGCCCGTCGCACCGAGATTGTGAGCGACGAAGGCGAGTTCAGCGTCGAAGACCTGATCGCCGAAGAGGATGTGGTGGTGACGATCTCGCACACGGGGTACGTCAAGCGCACCTCGGTGTCGCTGTACAAGCGGCAGCGTCGCGGCGGGCGTGGAAAAACCGGGACCGGGTTGAAGGACGAGGACTTCGTCAGTCGCCTCTACATCGGCAGCACGCACGACTACCTGCTCATCTTCACCGATGATGGGCGCATGTACTGGCTGAAGGTCTACGAGATCCCGCAGTCGAGCACCAGTGCGCGCGGGAAGCCGATGGTGAACCTGATCAATGTCTCGCCGGAGACACGGGTGCGCGCCGTGCTACCGGTCAAGGATCTGGAGAAGATCACGGAAGCCGATGAACGCTTCCTGTTCTTCAGCACACGGGCCGGCACGGTCAAGAAGTCGCGCATGTCGGATTACACGAATGTCCGCAACAACGGCATCAAGGCGATCAAGATCGAAGCAGGCGATGAGTTGATCGATGTGCAGGAGACGTCAGGCACGAATGACATCGTGCTGGCGACGCGCTTTGGCCTGAGCTGCCGATTCCACGAGAGCGATGTGCGTGAGATGGGCCGCGACACGACCGGCGTGAAGGGAATCGAGCTGCGTCCCGAAGACATCGTCGTCGGCATGGTGGTGATCAAGCGCGACGCCACGCTGCTGGTGGTGACGGAAAAGGGCCTCGGCAAGGTGAGCGATGTCAGCGAGTACCGTGTGCAGCGTCGCGGCGGCAAGGGAATTCTCACGCTCAACCGGACTGAGAGAACCGGCAACGTCGTGGCGTTGATGGAAGTACTGCCCGAAGACGAGATGATCCTGATCACCAAGCAGGGCATCCTGATCCGCTCGTCGGCCGCCGAGGTCAGGAAGACCGGTCGCAATGCCCAGGGTGTGAAGCTGGTGGCGCTGGACGGCGGTGATTCCGTGATCACCGTGGCGCGCGTAGTGCCGGAGGAGAAGGATGGCGACGAGGCGGGGTTGGACGATGGCGAGTCCGCCGGCGAGTCGGATGACGAGGTCGGTGCGGGTGACGGTGGCGGCACTGCCGACACCTGAGTCATGACCCCGCCGCGTATGGCAAATACGTGGGCGGGGCTGCGCGACGACGATCGGGGTGCCGCGTGACGTTGCCGGCGCCCCGACCGTCTTGAGCGGGACATCTGTTTTCTCACCTTTCCTGCCTGTCGAGGGTTGTACGGCGATGACCGCACCACGAATCGTCGTTGCCGATCGCGATCCGGCTGTGCAACACACCATCGCATGGGTGCTCCGCGAGCACGGTTACGAAGTGCGGGCGGTGCAGAGTTGCGCTGCGGCTGTGGAAGCGACGTGGGATTTTGCGCCGGATCTGCTGCTCCTCGACGCCGACCTTCTGGATGATTCAGGGTCCTTGGCGCTGCATGAACTCAAGGGTGAGCCGCGCTGGCATGATCTGCCGGTGCTGGTGACGTCCACTCGTCCGCCGGAGGACATCGTCGAGCAGGTGCTTGCCAGCGGCGCCACCGATGTCGTACGGAAGCCCCTCCGCTCTGGCGAACTGCTGGCCCGCATCGGCGCCAATCTCCGAACCCGCGCCGCCCTCGATCAGACGCGACGCCAGCTGCATTCGGTTCAGGAAGCGCTCGCCCAGGCGCGCGAAGAGGCGCAGACGGGCCGTACGCTGATGGCGATCATGCGCGAAGTCAGTGCCGATCTCTCCACCGAGGAGATCTACCACGTCCTCGTTCGACGCGTCGCACGCGCCATCGGGCTCTTTCGCTGTTCCGTGGTGCTGGCGCGTCCCGGTGAGATGACGGCAGTCGTACCCGCCGCCTACGATGACCCGACGTTGCGGAACCTGCCGCTCGATCTGGACAAGTACCCCGAAGTCCGCGTCGCACTCGAGGCGGGCCGTCCGGTGCTGATTCCCGATGTGCAGGTGCACCCGCTCTTCGCCGAACTGCGGCAACGGTGGGCGCGCGAAGGCACGATCGTTCCCACGCGGAGCGTGATCGCGCTGCCGTTCTTCGTCGATCGCCAGCAGGCGGGCGTCTTCCTGCTACGACGCGGCGCCGGGGAGCCGCCGCTGGACGATGAGGACGTCGCGTTCGCGGATGCAGTCGTGAAGGCGGCCGTGGCGTCGATTCAACGCGCGCATCTGTTGGAGTCCGCGCGCGCTGACAATGTGCGTCTGGCGGCGCTCGCTCAGACCGATCCGCTGACGCAGGTCCTGAATCGCCGCGCACTCACAGACAGGCTCGTCTCAGAGCTCGATCGCGCCCGGCGCTACGGACACTCCGTGGCGGTACTTCTGCTGGACCTCGATGACTTCAAGCTGGTGAACGACACCCACGGTCATCTCGTCGGCGATGGCGTGTTGAAGGACCTCGCCGAGATTTTGCGAAGCGCCATTCGCAGCGCGGACTTCGTCGCGCGGTACGGTGGAGAGGAGTTTGTGATCGTGCTGCCGGAAACATCGATGGACGGTGCGGTGACGTTCGCCGAGCGACTCCGGGAACGGATCGCCAACACGATCTTTGAGGGTGGTGCGCAGAGCACACTGACACTCTCGGTCTCGATTGGCGTGTCGCTTTTTCCCGGCCCGCGGATCACGTCGGTGGATGATCTGCTGGCATCTGCCGACTCGGCGCTCTACCGTGCGAAGGGCGACGGCCGGAACTGCGTTCGTCACTGAGCGGCTATCGGCCGGCGGCGTGCGCCTCGATGCGGGCGAGTGCGACACCCACGCCGTCTTCGGCGGTCACCTGCACACCCAGCGCCCTCGCCGACTCGCGCATGCGGGGAGTTTCGCGCGCCTGGCGAATCGACGCGGCCAACAGATCGGCGGTCAGATCACGACGTCGAATCGGTGCTGGTGAGACCCCGAGGGCGTGCAGGCGTCCACCCCAGAACCGTTGATCAAAACCCAGGGGCACCACCACCGACGGCACACCGCTGCGCACTGCGGCGCCGGTGGTCCCCGCTCCGCCGTGGTGCACCGTCGCGCTGCTTCTTGGATAGAGCCACGAGTGCGGCACATCGGATTCCACATGCACCCACGCCGGGAGCGCGGTGTCACCCAGTGTGCCCCACCCCTGCAGCAGAATGGCGCGACACTCCGCCCGGTCGCAGGCGTCGAGCACGATGCGCGTGAGCCATTCGCCGTCCTGCGGCGTCATGCTGCCGAAGCCGATCGTCACCGGCGCGTCGCCAGCGCCCAGGAATGCGTCGAGCGCTGGCGGCGGCTGATAGGCCGGCTCGTCGAGGTACCACCACCCGGTCGGCGCAATCCACGCGGGCCAGTCGGCCGGCCTGGCGAGCACCGACGGGCTGTAGGCGTAGCACACCGGGTACGACGACGTCCGCTGGGCTGCGAACGGGCCAGAGAGCGAGACCGGTGGCGCATCGAGTTCGCGCGCACGCCATCTGTTTACCATCCGGCGCGACGGCTGCCAGAGCAGCTGCTCGCCCACGGTGTGTGACAGCCGATTCCGGCGCCGATCCCAGACCGATGCAGGCTCGCGGTAGGCGAGTCCGACAGAGGGAAACTCGTTCGTCGGCGTGAGCGGCTGCAGCCATCCGGCCATCACAGGAATGTTGCGCAACTCGTGGAGCTGGGCGGCGGCCATGCAGACGGCGCCGTACAGCACCACATCAGCGCCGGCGGTGACCGTCACGAGGTCTCGCAGCAGCCCTTCGAAGAGATCGCCGAAGTCGCGGCCAAACTCACGGGCGAACCGCCAGAGGCCTCGCCAGGAGCCGTTGGAGAGCCAGGCGCGGGCACCGGGGTTTCTGAGGATCGCAACCGGATCGCCGTGCAGCGCGCGGAATTCGATGCCGTGGCTGCGAATCCAGGGCGCAAAGACCGCGTGGGTCGCCAGCGTCACACGATGCCCGGACCGAGCCGCCCTCACCGCCAGCGCCAGATACGGCTGAACATCGCCGCGCGACCCCGAAGTCACGATCACCAAATGCATATGCGCTGAAATATGTCCCGATTCCGCTACGTTTCCTGCATGATGCAGACGGAAATAGTCCCGCCGGCGCTCGAGCGCGTGCTGTCACGATTCCGCGCCATGGGTCGCGAGGAGAAAATGGCAAGCCTGGTGGCGTACGCGAAGAAACTCGAACCGCTGCCGGCGCATCTCGCCGCGCTGGATCGGGCCAACTTCACTGTGGCAGAATGCCAGACACGTGTCGACCTGTTCCCCGAGTTTCACGACGGGCAGCTGCACTTCTACGCCGATGTGAATGTTCGCGAGTCGCCGACGGTCGCCGCCGTCCTCGCAATTCTGTTTCAGTCCGTCAATGGGCAGCCACCGTCCGTCACGCTCGCAATCCCGAACGACATCGTGCGACAGCTGATGCACGACATCGGTTTGGCGGGACGTGAAGTGGGCCTGAATGCGATGGTTCAGCGGCTCAAACGACATGCAGGCCTCGCTGCAGCGTAAACTGCCATTCGATCATTTTTGCTTCTCCCACATTTTCCTCTGCCTGACGTACCGGCTTCGATCGACGTCGCACTTACGCCGGCAACAACGCTTCGGTCTGTCAGCGAGTATTCAGTAGTCCGACGATCCGCGCACCCTGCACGATCGCCCCCCCTGCCCCTCGTACCACACGATGACGATCACGATCAAGGTCAACTCCAA